>Ga0315902_10006185_pt1 | contig 16667 bp, 21 predicted proteins | sample LakEriMetagenome_9_FD_203523 | JGI IMG/M metagenome (GOLD analysis project Ga0315902, IMG submission 203523) | Freshwater fungal communities from buoy surface, Lake Erie, Ohio, United States - Buoy 12 MA117 | ecosystem: Environmental > Aquatic > Freshwater > Lake > Lake biofilm | place: USA...
TAGACAAACGAATATTCTAAAAAATGTTCTCAACGGAAACGCGATTTCGCAAAAGAAGCAAAAAGACTTTTAGCAATAAATATTTAGGCGATCTTTAAAACAAAGATTTTTGATTTTTGTTTTAAAATAAAATTGATTTAAAATTGAAATATTTAGTAAAATATATATATTTAGCAAAAAACGATATAAACCCAAATTATTATCTTTTAGTATAATATAAGACAATGATTTACTACACTCCCAAAACTTCCGCCTTTCTTGGACACAACTATCCCTCCGTTGATGAAGCAACTTTTGTTAAAAAGATTATTAATAAAGAACCTGTATATGAGGTTACTCATAATACAAATCAAATAAAGTATTATTTTGACATTGATCTTTATGCTGAGAGCACTGGAACAGAGTTTGATAAAGAACTTGCTACTATTATTGAAGAAAAAGGTAAGCAATACATTGATGAAGCGCTTAGTCAATATACTGGAGTAAAACCAAATATTGCTGTTGCTACATCTCACGGTTTAACTGCCGATAATAAGGAAAAATATTCTGTCCGTTATTTTATAAGTAATATGATTGATACGAAGCAAAATATCGGAGCATTTGTAAAACAACTCAACAAGTTTATTCTAGCCAAGACCGATGAACAAGAAAACATTTATGAGTGGATTGATCCACGAAGCGCTAAGGAAGTAAAAGCAAAACCACATAAGCCTCTCTTTGATGAAGGCATTTACGATAGTAACCGCAAGATGAGATGTATTAATACTTCAAAACTTGGAGAAAATCGCCCCCTCATAATGAAGGAAGGAAAAATAGAGCAAACTATTATTAATGGATGCTTTGATAAAGATACGATTGAAGTAGGTTATGTGGAGCGTCCTTCTTCTCCAACTTCTGTTGTCACTATTGAACCAAGTCAAAAAGTAGAAACAAAAGATAAATACATAGAATTACTTTTCAATGTAATAGGCAATGGAAATCATATTGATTATAATTTGTGGTTCAAAATCTTATGTATTTTAAAATGTAACGGATATTTATTTGATACAGCAGAAAAATATACCGCAATTATGGATAAAGAAAATCCTAAAACTAAAATTATTTGGGACGCAATTAACGGCAATCGTCCCATTAGTATTTATGCTCTACAAAATATCGCTAAGCAAATCAACTTTAATGGATACTTTGAGTGGTTAGATAAATATAATGAATATATTACAATGGAGATTGTTGAGAAAGGTGTTAATGAAATCTCAAAGTTCATATCAAAATCTCTGAAAACTATATTAATTTATGACAATAATACTTGGTATGCGTGTAAGAATAACTTGTGGGTTAAAATTAAAGATCCATCTGCTATGATTGTCTCAGCTATTGAAGATGAATTAGATAAGTATGTGAAAATACTAACCGACAAACTCAACAAGATAGATAAGGAAGATGAACCCGCAGTTTTACTCGCAAGAAAAAAGATTAAACTTGTTTCAGAGACACGCAGTCGTGTTGTCAATGCTATGAATCAATATGTAAAACTTCTTACCGATTATTTGTGGGTTAGTGGCTTCAATGAGAACTTAGATACAAATATTTATCAAATCGCATTTAAAAATGGAATCTTTGATTTACGCACTGGAGAGTTTCGTATTGGTTTATTTCCTAGTGATTTTATCACAAGAACTCTTCCCTATAACTATGAAGAACCAAATGAGAGCGATATTTCAAAAGTTCGCAATGAACTCAAGAAAATCTGTAATTATAATGACACACATTTGGCATATTATTTATCTATTCTTGGTTATGCTCTTACTGGAGATGCGATCCGACAACAAGAGTTCTACTACTTGCGAGGACAGAAAGCAGGAAATGGAAAGTCTGTTATATTTGAAGCACTTGATGATATTCTTCCTATTTACTCAATGAAAATGGAAAGTGATGTATTCAATGAGAACAATTCAAATAGACACAAGGAAATCGCAACTTGGTCAGGAATGCGTATTGCGTGGGCAAACGAGATTGGTTTGAAAAAGTTAGATCGTGAGTTTCTCAAAGATGTAAGTGATGGAACTAAAATCAAATATAAGCCTCTTTATAAGGATAGTGAATATATGCCTATCAACTTCAAGGCATTTATTGTTTCTAATAATACAATTAGTTTTGACAGCGATGAAGGCATAAAGCGTCGTTTGCGTTTAGGACAGATGGATAGTGAGTTTATTGAGGGATTAGAAGCAGATGATATTCCTAACTGTCGTTTCATTAAAGATACAGAGTTTGGTAAGAAACTCCGCTTTGAGTATAAGTTTGGGTTACTTCACTTGCTTTTCCAATCAGCTAAGAAATATGTTGATGACAAGTTTAAACTTTCTGCTTATCCTTCTGATTGGAAAGAAGAAGCAAAAGAGGTTGTTGCTTCTAATGATGATTTTAAAGAGTGGTTTCTTAGTGTGTTTGAGTTTGGAACTGGAGATGATTATATTGTAGGTAAAACAAAATTAAAATCTATCTTGAAGGCTGGAGGTTATGAAAAAGTCAAGTTCGGCGATCAAGTAAAGAAGAATAGATGGATTTGTAAAAGCATTGATAATGGAAATAAGTGGATTGGAATAAAAGAAAAAGAGAAAGAAAGTGATGACTTTTAAAAAATACGGAAATACGGTAAATACGGTATTTTCAAAACCCTATAGGATTTTTGGATTTTCTAAGGGGGGTTTTAGAATTACCGTATTTACCGTATTTACCGTATCTTTAAGCAAAATAGAGAACACTACCAAACATTAACCAACTTATTCTTTTTCTTATTTAAGTGGCAGTTAATCGCCCTCGCAAAAAACAAAGTGTGTATCCATTTAATTAAGTTAATTAAACGGATGAAAGTAATTATTATTTAGCATTTTCAAGATTATTTTCTCATTGGAGTGTATAATCGGATGGAAAAGAAAACCAAGACCAAAATGCTGAAACAATTAGAAATATTAGCAACCGTGCCTCCAGCGATGAAGGAACCCATTGCTTTAAAAGAAGAAGATGAGCCCCTACAAGCAAGTAAGGAAATACCTGAAGCCCCCTGCGAACTCCCAAAAAAACCCAAGCGTGTTTTGAATGAAGCACAATTAGAAGGAATGAAGAAAGGTAGAGAAGCACTAGCTCAGAAGAATGCTGAAAGAAAAGCACAGCGTGAAGCAGAGGAAGCAGAACGAAAGAAACAATTAGAAGAGAAAGTGGTAAGCAAAGCGATCTCTATTAAAAAGAAACAACTGAAACAAGAAATAGCACTAGATGAAATTAGCGATGATGACACACCGATTGAAGAAATCAAACAGAAGGTCATAGCGAAGAAGCAAGTAGCTCCAAAGCAAGTAGCTCCAGTGAAGCAAACAGTGAAATATCAAGAACCCACACCCCCACCTCCACCACCTCCCCCAGTAAAAGCGAAACCCACATTTATTTTTATGTAACTAATATATATGAGAATATGTTTGATACGCACATTTCACTTTATATGGGATACTTTGTATCGGTTTTTTTATTGGTTGTGTTCTTTTACGACGAAGAAAAAGCGAGATAATTAAGCATTTATTTAGGAATCTTATAAAAAAATATTTTATAAAAATATAATATAAAATGTTTTATAGTGGTAGCAGATTTAGTAAGAGTGATCGTAATATGAATCGTCACGAATTAATCCAAGCACTTTCTTATTATACAGAAGCGCAAGTAAAAGAAAATAAGAGTGGGCAACCAAACCCATTATTTGAGGCACTTCCAAAACCTATTGAAAAAGATAAATTAGAAGAAGCATTGAAACTATTTGAAGCAACTCCAAAAGAATAAAATATATATCTATTTTAAGAATGTCCTCAACATATATAGATCAACGACAAATCATTTTAAACAGTGACCACGCAACACTAAACAACGGCACATTTTTAAGCGATGTTAATTTTCAGTTCATAGGTTTGCTCCAAGATGATGCCGATATAGAAGAAATAACAGTTCAGGTTCAAAACGCACAGATTCCCATTTCATTTTATAATATCAATGTGTATAACAATATTTTAAATATTACATATAATGCCACTCCATATACGCTCACACTCACACGAGGCAATTATAATTCTACGACACTCATTAGTGAAATAATTGCGAAACTTGCGCTCATCGCAATCACAGATATTACAATTGCTACATCATCAACAACTGGAATCATCACATTTACACGGGCAGGAGGACTCAACTTCACAATTAATTCCACTGGAACGCTCAATAAAACACTGGGATTTGAAATCGGCATCACCTACACGAGTGTAGGAGGGATTTTATCAGCACCGTTTCCACTTAATCTACTAGGACTTTTAAAACTGAAAATAGCGAGTTATGAATTACAGACGGGAAATTATGATAGTAGCGTAGATGGAACATTGAATATTTTAGCAACAATTCCGATAGAAGCGGGATCATTCGGATTGATACTCTATGACAATATTAGCAATACTCAATCGCTTATTAGGAACCCTACTTTAGACGGTTTTGATTTGAAGATATACGGAGACGATAATAATTTAGTCAATTTCAATAATGTCGGTTGGAATATAACATTGCTTCTCTCTATTACAAGAAGAAGACGAGAAAAAAGCAACACTATCTTTAGGGAAATTGTCCAACCAATTAATCAGATAGATCCAACTTTTTTAGATAATGAATTGAAAAATACAACAAATGCTGAACCGATTTCAGACAATTTAGGAGACATTCCTCAACAAACTCACGAAGCAGTTTCTCAACCAGCCGAAGATTTAGGAGATAGTTCATTGGATTTACTTTTGTATAATCAACACACATATTTATAATTTTGCCAATTTTATTTTATAAACATACTATATAATAAAATGTCTATCGTCTTGCCCTCAAGTATTGACTACACAAACACCCTTCCGTCCTTGCCCGACAATACGGTTCAAATCCCCACTGTCGCTAACCCCGTCAATGGGCAAACTTTCACTGCTGGACAGCAAATCCAGTTTGATTTGTTGAACAGAGGTTTCCTCGTTCCCGATTCGCTTTACATTAGATACACTGGAACTGTTACTACTGGAGGCACTACTATTACCGCAGGTGCTTCTTCCTTTATGATTGGTTGCCCCGTCTATACTCCTATTAACAGACTTGATGTTCAAATTGGCTCTCAAACCATTGATACTATCCAGTCATACAATAACTTAATGAATATGTTGTCTAACACTACTCTTGATGTTGCTCAGAAATATGGACAGCAATCTACTTTCGGATACCAAGTCCTTACCTCAGGTGCTGGATCTGCTATCACACCTACTTTAGAACAGTTAGATGGTCGTGAGTTGCTTTGGGTTTCAGGTGCTAACCCTGCTTACTCTGTCGGCGCTCCCCTTATGTGTGTGCTCTCCAACTCTGAGAGATTGATTCCTTTATTCGCTATGCCTCAGGTCAGAATTGTTTTGACTGTTGAAAGTTTAGCAAATATGTTTTTCGCCGCGCAATCCCAAACTGTAACTAACTTTGTGATGAGCAATGTTGAGTTGTGCTACAAGGTTGTAGATATGGGCGGTCGTGTTGAGGAGATGGTTCGCTCTATGGGTGACAAGATCTACATTAAGTCTCAGTCATTCTCTTGCGCTTCTCAAACCTTATCCAGTGCTTCCAGTGGTTACAACGAGTTGGTCTTCAATCAGAGATATGCTTCTTGTAAATCCATCTTTGCTATCAACGGTGGCGCAGGTGCTGTCTCGCAAAACAAGGCACTTGATAGTTACGATATTACAAGTAATAACGGTGATTACTCTTTCCTTGTCGGTGGTGTGATCTATCCTCAGAAACCAATCTCCTCAGTCGTAAATAGAGCGGGTGCTTTGATGGAACTTAAATCTGCTCTTGGGTCTGTCTTTGATAAGAACAACTCCTTCTCTATTAACGCTGTAGAGTATGCTTACATTTCTGCTAACACCACATCTCCCTCTGCTCCTGCCAAGTTCTACATTGGAACTTCTCTTGAGAAGCTCAACAGTGATAGTCTCCTAACAGGTATCTCCACTCAGAACAGTGCTATCTCTTACCGTCTCAATATCGGAACTGCTACTTCACAGGCTCACACTATTACCCTCGTTGTAAATTACGATGCTCTCTTTGAGGTTGATACCGTCAATAGACAGGTTGCCTTGAAGTGCTAAATGTGGTTATTTAATTAAGGAAAGTCTTAAACAAGTTAATATTTAACCAATTTTAAGCATTTAATGTAGAATATACCTAACAATTTTTATTAAATGCTCAATTAAAATATTTTAATTGCTTATTTAATGTATTTTATAGCGTTTTCAGTTAATTAATTGCTTAATTCAGTTAATTTAATCCAATATTACGGATTTAATTAACTTACAGGACACTCAAAATAAAAATATACTTCAACAAATAGTTTAATCCAAATTGTTTGATTATTAATTTTATAATTGTGATCGCATCAAGATTGATTATTATTTCAATAGTTGTGGCAACTGCTGACGATATACGAGCTTTCTTGTAAAACAATTTGCGTAAGTAATCAAATATATAGTCTTGTATAAAGTCTCAAAGCTTTGACTTAATCCAATTCCATACGGTGGCAGTAGCAACCTTCCAAAAAGAGTATTTCACTATCTCATCATTATCGTGTAGATATTCTATGTTCTTTCCAATTGTTTCTAAATCAGCGGGGGTGATGTTTCCAAATAGCGAAGAATAGATTTGAATACAAACTAACTTCTTATCTATTTTCTGCTTACTGGATTTGCCTTTGTTATTAATAGACGCTTCAATACAATTACAAACCATCTTCAACAATTCCATTGAGTGCTTGTTACGGATTTCAGCAGGGAGGTCGGTGATCTTGTCCAAGATACGCTTTTGTGTCTTCTGTATCTTGTAATCACGGTAAAGGGTATTCTGTGGTTTGATATGAACAAACGAGGACATTATACTCTATACTGAGATAATAAATATCTGAGTTCATCAACTTCTCGTTGTAATCTCCGAATATGTATTCTTAGTTCAAAAATTATATCTCTAAAATGTTCTACTCTTATGTCGTCCATTATACTATTCTATTTTATTTTTATTTATTTTTATATACCACTTCTGTATTTCTTCATAAATGAGTTGTTGTTTTATTTCATCTCCACCTTCCACAGCATAATAATATTGGACACATAAATCAGCAATAATTTTATCTTCGGCAATTTGAATAATTGTTTCAATATCCATTCTATATTAATAGCGAACAAAATAATTTACTGTATAATTTGCGGGTCTCGTTTCAACGCCTTGTCTTGGGAACTGTGCTAATATTCCAGTTCCAGTATCTACTGGGTCTGTTCCTATTGCGAATCTCGCAACCGCATCACGAGTTCCCGCTGCGCAACTTCTAAAACCTTGATTTGTTGCTGATGTGGCACTCATTGCTTGGTCTTGTTGCCTACCTGCTAAACTTAATGAACCACCCGTGTATGTTACTCCACCTATCGTTTGAGATCCATTACCTCTCAGAAACATACCTCTGAAATCAGGCACATTAAAACTCGCTCCACTACCTCCATAATTGTAACCAATTACAGCAAATAATTTGGCATAAGTTGTTGTTGAATACGATGTTCCATCACACAGCAAATATCCAGCAAGAGATGTATATAATCCTTGTGTTATTGTTCCAGCAGGAATTAGATTAACCGTTCCAGTTAATGGAAGATTTAGATTTCCTGTTGTGGTTATATTTATATTTCCAGTTCCACTATCTATTTGTAATGGAATATTGCTTTGTGTTTGAAATAAAATGTTAGAAGATGAACCCTGAATATTTAATAAATCAACACCACGAATATTTTGTAAAACTATGTTTGGTGTCAATCTTGCTCTAAAATAAAAGTTCTCGCTCATTACTGAGTTCGCAGTCCAAAATCCATTATTCGCATTAAGTTCTAATGATCCATCTGCGGTTATTGTAAGATCATTTGTAGAAGTTGCTATATCCAAATTATCGGTTGAAACGATTTTATTAGTTGATACAATATTAGCAACTCCCAAATACAATGGATTGACTCCAGTAAATACAACTCCTGACGGTTGAGTATTTGTTGCCGTGAATGAAATACCCGTATTCCAACTCGTGACGAATACAATACCTGCTCCTGGAGGTGCTCCACTTCCAGTTAATATAATTCCAACATCATAGTTGTCAGTTGTTACATTATCCACAATCAATGGGATTGCTATTAATACATCTCCCAAATAACACTTAGCAGTTGGAACCTGAGACGCAAATCCAGTCCAAGTTTTAGAAAACGCAGTATAATTTGTTAAATATGCTTTTCCAGTTGTTGAACCCGAATATGATGCTCCATTTCGCAATGTGTTTGTAGTTACACTTAAAAAATTAAGGGTCATATTTCCTGTGTATGCTGTTCCACTTGATGAACAAATATCAATGGGAACACTTATATACGCAGTTCTACTTTTATTTCCAGCTGGAACAACCAATCGCTGAGGAAACATTGTAAATCCTGAATTGGATTGCCCAGTAGTGCCTCCACCCGAAGTTGTTATTGATAATCCTGGATTATAAACATCTAGGGAAACACTAAGCCCCGATCCATTAAATACTCCAGTCTCTTGACGAAACTGATTAAACCCAGTAAATATATTATTTCCTGCGAGTGATACTCCCACACTATCCACATATGTCTTATTACATAAATGGTCTGCCGATGTTGGAGCAACCGCACACGAGGGGATTTTTGAAAATGTTGTAATTCCATTCATAGCACAGGTTTGAGTTGTTGAAGCAGTTGAACCAATTGTGATGGGGGCGTTATTTGTTGTTAAACTGCTAATATTAACTGGGGCAGTTGCTGTTGCCCCCGTATTGATATTGATTGCTCCCGACCTTCCAGCATTTGTTGCGATATTACAACTCCCCGATGTCTGCGAACTATCACGAAAAGTATTTGTGCCTCCCGTTGAGGGGTTCAGGTTCGCATTTCGCAAAACTCCTGTGACGAGTGTTTGTGTATTTGAAAATGTCTTCTCACCCGAGATGGTTTGTGTTGAAGTTAAATCCACATATCCTGCTCCCGCTCCACTAACCGCTGATTGAACAAATTGTGTCGTGGCAATATTTGTTGTGTTGTCTCCTAATCCTCTTGTTGGTGCTGTGCCTTGTATATCTATTTGAATATTATTCACTTCCAGCGTATCTGTAAAAACCGCATTCGCATTAATCGTATTCAATCCATTCATAGACCGACTATTTTGCGTTAATTGACTTGTTGAGGGCATTATTATCTTATATTACAACAAGATAATAATAATTAATTATTTAACAAAGCGATAAAGTGCTTCCACATCTTCTCCTAAATCCTTTGCTCTCTGTAATCCCGACTGAACATTCTTCTGAACTGCTCCAGCATTGATGCCTCCAGTCTTTGTCATTATTTTTTTATAGCTAAGTGGATCAAACAATTCACTTCCGCCTTTCAATAACACAGCAACATCTTTTCCTACTTTAACTCCAGTTCTAGCAGTAGCAAGAGCATCTTGTGCTTCAGGAGATAAAGAGATTGCCTGTTTTACAAATGGAACTCTTCCCAATTCGTTTGCTGATCTCTCAGCCTTCTTAATAGCGCCCGAGAGCGCACCTGATGCGCCTCCCAATCCTTTGCTGACATTTGCCGATGTAGCTATTCCTTTACGGAACATCTTTGAAGCTTTATTTCCTAATGACTTGCGAAACATTATATACTATAATATAATATTTTATTCCTCGTCAAATATCAATTCATCAAATCCATCAAACAATCGTTGTGAATTAACATTGATAAACAAATACTTATACGGCTCATCAAAGACGATCTTTGCTATATCATTCATATACTTTGCTTTTGATTCAACCACTTCATCCATTATAGTTGATAATTCTTGTTTTGATACTCGGAAACAAAAGATGTTGCTAAATAATTTGCGAATATCTTTTTCTATTGAATACCAAGTCTGAACCAAAAAGATTACTGTTGTTCTTAAATGTCTGCGATTGAATATCAACTCTTTCAGCAATTGCTTCACATCAGCATTCTTCAAGTATGCCGTCATATCATCAAAGATAATACAGTTGTTATATTTCTTATCTTCATTTTTGATTGTGTCCATTACATCGCTAAGATTTTCATAGTTCAATTCTTCATAGCATTGTTCCTGTGGGATTTTACTGAAGATATTATCTTTCATTGATGCTCTTGAATGTGACGGTTGAAAGAGATAAATATTGTGAAACACTTTGCGAAATATTTTCGGTGATTTGAAAAAGCTGTAAAGCAGAGAGGTCTTGCCACTTGCTGGGCGTCCGATCATAAGGTTAGTCTCGTGTGAGTTTAAGAACTTAGTCAATTCAAAATTATTTAGTTTCTCGTGTAAGCCTCCGTCGCAAACCATCTCACATTTTGAAAGCGGTGGCGCTTCATTTCGTTTCTTTGTTATACTCATACTTTATATTATATGAAGATAAAAATATTGCTTCTTTAATTAAGCACCTAAAGTAAAAGACGAGATGACTTATCTACGGGTCTAAAGTGTAACACTAAAACCCACGCTGTTAATGATGGATAATCAATTGGTGTAGCATCTGCGGTCTTAACAAAAATTGTAAATTGGTTCAAACTGGGGCGAGTATTAATATAAGTTGGAGGTGCTGTTCCATCTTCAGCGTGTAAAGCACTTGTTGCTCCATATATGTAAGGATAAGCAACTCCTAAAATATTACTTGACAGTGCTGTTGTGCGACCTGTTTGTGCCCCCGCAATAAAGGTGTTTGAATTGGTAAATAAATCACTTGATATCAAACACACTTTGCCTGTAGCAAGAGACATATTTGATGTATTGAATGAATAATGAACCACATAGTTTCTATCGGGCAATACAGACCAATCAAAGTTGAATGTTGCTTCAGCGATTGTTCCACCCGCTAAATTGGAGTTTAATACGACGCTATATGTTTCGTCTATATGACCTACTTGTGTTGGTGTGTTGAGCATTTCAAAGTTTCTTAACATATTATATATTTGGTTTATATTTTATTTTTAGCAACAAAATAAAATATGTATATACATTATAATGCCTCCTAAAAAGCAAAAAGTCAAAGTTCGCAAATCATCTAAAAGAGGTGACAAGGGTGTAAATATTAAAATCGTCATTGATCAATCTAAAAGAACCAAAAGTGGAGTTGCTCCTAAATCAACTACTGGAATGCGAACCCTACCCGCATTTAGTGCTATGCCTCAGGGTTCGTCTTTCTTAGGTGCTTCTTATCCTACCCGACAAGACCAACCTCCAGTTGATGTTTCTGCTCTTGGAGATAAAATATACAATAACTTATTAGCAGAAGCTAATCGCCGTCAGCAATCTGCTTATGGTTTCGGAGGGTTTCAAACTGCTGGACAACAGTTGAATCAAATATACGATGGACAATATAGTGTAGGGCGTAATAACATTCCTATTATTTCAAACCCTAATGAGTCTTCTACTACACGGGCAATTGATTATGCTGTGTTTGATGATCCCGAAACAAACAATCAGATACTTGGCAACAAATTGTCTAATGTTAGTCCTTCTCTTCCTGATATCGGAGAAAATAGCATTGTTCAATTGAATATTGATGAGAAACGAGATAATGATTTAGACAATCTTGTATTACACGAAAAGAAGAGCAAAGCAACTGCTGGAGTTGAAGGTGCTTTAGATGAGGACTTGCGAGAAGAATACGGTGATGAAGATCTAGCATTATCTGAAATTAAAACTCCTGAAGAGCAATCTCAACGAGCAAAGGAACTTGTTATTGAATCAGAAGAAGCAAGATATGTTGGACGAGTTGCTACACCTAAAATCCGAGACGCTCTCAGTGAATATTATGCTTTACCCGATTATCCTCCAGCTAAGAAAGCCTCTCTAAAACAACTGAAAGATTATGTCAATGCGATGAATGAACAGTTCGGAACTGATTATGATACTGATTTCAAAGGTAGAAAAGCAGTTGATGATTTGAGACGCATAATTCGCATCGGACTTCTAAAAGCATACGATGATCTTTAATTCATTAAATACGGAAATACGGTAAATACGGTAATTCTAAAACCCCTCTTAGAAATACCCCAAATCCTAGAAGGTTTATAAAACACCGTATTTACCGTATTTACCGTATTTCTTTAAAAATAAACCAAAAACATTTAGGCATTAATTATTTAATTTCGTAAATTATTATCTTTGTATTATTATATTATGGATTTTACCGATGCCCTCAAAGAAAAAAGACCTCATCTTTCTGCCAATTCTCTCAAAACCTATAATTCTTGTTTAAGAACTATTTATAAGAATTGTTTTCCTACTGATAAGGAAGCCGACCCATCAAAGTTTAGCAGTGAGCATAAAAAGGTAAGTGAATACATTAACTCCAAACCATTCAATGTAAGGAAAACTATACTCGCTTCGCTCGTGTGTATTGCTCCAGATGTGAAAGACTATAAAGAGAATATGCTCAGCGACATCAAAGAATACAAAGAGGAGATTGATAAGCAAGAGGAGACACCTACACAGAAGGAGAATAATATTACTCACGATGAGATCCGCACTGTATTAGGCGAATTAAAGCGCCAAGCCGACGCAATTTACAAACGCAAATATATAAATAATGATGACTTACAGAAGCTTCAAGATTATATTTTGGTCTGCTTACTTGGTGGCTTTTATATTGTTCCGAGACGCGCTCTTGATTATACGGAGATGAAAATCCGCAATATAAATAAAGAGGTTGATAATCATATTGATAAGAATAAATTAATATTTCACAAGTTCAAGACTGCGAAGTTCTACGGCAAACAAGAGATTGAAATGCCCGTTCAACTTAAGAACATTTTGAACAAATACATTAGCGTCATTCCCGAACAAACCGAATATTTGCTTTTCAATGTGAATGGGGCAAAGTTGAACTCGGTCTCTCTTAATCAGCGCCTCAACAAGATATTCAACGGAAAGATTAGCATTAATGCTCTTAGACACGCTTACTTGACAGATAAGTATGCTTCCACAATGAAAGAAACAAAAAAGATGAATGAGGAATTAAGTGAGATGGGCAGTTCATCGGCACAAGCCAAAACTTATGTTAAACTCAATTAAAATAAAATATTTGTAATTTATATATGGAAATTACAAATAGCAATAGAAAAGGCAAACGATTTGTTGCGACATTCAGCAACGGAGAAAAAATACATTTCGGACAAGCAGGTGGCAACACATATATTGATCACGGCGACATAAAAAAAAGAGACGCTTATTTAGCAAGACACGGCGCAGGTCGTGAAGACTGGACATCGCCCTATAGTGCGGGGTCACTTAGTCGCTGGATTCTTTGGGGTGGGAACAAAGATCTCAACTCTAATATAGCGTTCTTTAAGAATAAGTTTCGTATTTAATTAAGTTAAGTTTTAAAATATACAAGTTTATACAGTTTCCTCATCACTATCCCAACCTCCATTTTCCATTTTGATTTTTTGATAATTACAATCCAAGCATCTCCATACTTCGGGATTTTTAGATATTCTACAAATGTTATCAATAATAACATTTTTAGAGCAGTCACAACAAGTTTTCATTATTTTTTCTTCTTCTTCACTTTCGGGCATACAATCTCCACACAAATAAAACCCAGTGTCGTCATCATATTCGTATTCATCTTTTTCCACATTTATTTTTTTATCACACGATTCACAAGTTTTTTTATTTTCTTCCTCTTCCTGCTCTTTTTTTAACTCATCAAGCATATAGAACATATCGCAGGAATAATTACGATCATAGCACCCCTCATAGAACGGCTCGTCGTTAATAAATACATACATCCAAAGTTCGGATCTCATCTTCAAACTCCACACCACTCGCAGGTGGCTGGATAAATCAGGTTGCTCGGCTAATTTTTTCAACTTATTATATACAATTTCATCTCCAAATATCTCCAAGAGACGACTATTACTTACCTGTCCTTCAAACTCGTCGGGTCTATCACTTTCATAATCCACTCCATATGAGGGGATACAATCTACACATAAATAATAATCAAACTCATCATTATGTTGGTATTTATCTTTTTCCATATTTATTTTTTTATCACAAGTTTCGCAAACAAAGCACATATTTTCTTGAGTATTTATTTTGAATATATTATTTTCTATTTTTTTATAACACTAATACATTTATTTTTCATTGCTCAAAATATTTCAATTTTTTTGGTTTATTATGAAAAATGAAAAAAAAGAAGGCATATAAGCCCTCTTTGTTTTTTATTATATGTTTTAGTTTCCAAAATCACAATCTTCTTTCCCTTCTGTGAAATATTCAATATAAAAGCTTTTATCATTTTTATTTTCAAGACAATCTTGTTTTGAATATATTTTATTTGAGTCTTTAATAACAACTTTATCTCCATCAAAGCATTCATTCCAAATCAACCTATGTGATCCATAAGTTTGATCTCGCATTGCTTTCTCATCTAATATTGTTCTATATGTATCTAACTGGATTGTGATTGATTTTTCATTGATTTTAACAACCTTCGCAAGAACATATTTAGTTCTATATTTACCAACATCGTGAATGACAAGATCTCCTTTTTTATAAGTGAAAAGTTTATTATCTATTTTGGGTTGAGCTTTTTCTTTTGGTGCGAAATACGAGTTTATTACAAGAAAGTGTTTATGATTTGGATTTGATTGTATAACTTTTCTTATTGCGCTAATAATAACTGCTTTTCTCTTTTCAAGTGGAATTGAAGACGATTTCATATTTGTAATTTTGCGTTTCCATAACGCAAGTATTTCTACAAGTCTATCAATTCCAAGATTTTCAAAATTGTAATATTTAGGTTGTGTTTCAGTATTAGTGTTCATTTTAATAATTTGATTTTGTTTTGTTTCTAAAAAGCGTTTCACTTTTTTTTATTTTAATAATTAATTCAGTGTAAGATATTTTGCTTTCTGTATTTTTACAAATAAAGAGTTCAATTTTAGGATACTAATACATTTATTTTTTATTGCTCAAAATAAATCAATTTTTTTGGTTTATTATTAAAAATGAAAAATATGATTATATATATGACTTGTTTTCAGCGTTTCATTAATTGGATTAATCATATTAATATTCCCACAAGCGAACAAAGTATAATACGCGATCTCTTAACTATTGGCACAAATCCCGAATAGTTTAGGAGTTTCGTTCATTTACTCAATGGTTTTTTATCTTTACTTAATATAAATGAGTATTTATTCTATTACTTGTGGCGATCTCACTTATTACGGAAGCACAACACAACCACTTTATCAGCGAAAGGCAGAGCACAAATATGCTCACAAATGTCGCAAGGGTTGGTATCGTTCCTCTCTTGTTTTTGATAAAGCAGAAGAGACAAATAGTAAAGTTGTAGTTGCTGTTGTTGAAAAGGTTAATGGAACATATGCCGATTTGATTGAACGAGAGAAGTGGTTTATTGATAATAATAACTGTGTAAATAAGAAACCAATGACTTTAGAAGAAAAGAAACAACGCAGAAAAGAGAAATATTTAGAGCAAAAATTAAAATCTCAAGATACTATATAATGAGCAGTATCGCAAGAGGTTTTCATAATTTTGAAGAAGATTTGCTAGGTAAGAAAGCTACTCGCAAAATAGACAAGTTTGAGAAAAAGGCAGGTAAATATCTAACTTCAACTAAGAAGGGCGGTTTTGGTAGTGATATTATAAACTATGGAGTCCCCGCTCTCACTGGAGCAATTGGTGGCGCTGTCGGCAGTTTAGCAGGTGGTGTTGGTGGAGTTGCTGGAAGTGCTATTGGAAGCAAACTTGGCAAGGAGTTTCTTACTCCCAAGTTGAATAAGATTGCTGGATACAAGACTGGAGGCAAAGTTCCCAAAACTGGACTTGCTTTAATTCACAAGGGCGAGTATGTGCTTCCCGCTGGAGTTGCTCCCACAAAGACACAGATTGAAGCAGTTGCTAGAAAGAAACGCCACGAGGGAAAGAAAGGTAAAGTATCTTTAGTTACAAGTGATCGCAATGTTGTTGTTTTTGCTTAAATAATTACGGAATTAAATAACTTTAGGAAAATATTGTCTTTGTTGATATATATAATGAACAACTACAATAAAATCAACATATCTGATGATGATAATTGGACATTTGGTTGTAATAAGTGTTTTATTTGTGACGGCATTTACAGACATTCTACAGTGATCACAAAATACGAGGACGGCTTAGAAGAAGTGAAAATGCGATTCATTCACCCACATTGCGCTCGTAGCGCTCAAAGATTACAGAAACTAAAAGACAAATTGTTGGACGCCGAGTTTAATCACTTTTGTCTCAAGTTTGACAAATATTTTATTAATTAAAAACTATTTAGAAATAATCTTTCAGTAATATATAGACAATGCCAACAACCGAAGCACAAAAACGCGCAACGCGCAATTATTATTTAAAAAACAAAGAACATTGTTATGAACTCACTAAGAAATGGAGAGAAGACAACATTGATTTATGGAGGGAAAAGACAAACGAATATTATAAAAAATGTTCTCAACGGA
>Ga0315902_10006186_pt1 | contig 16666 bp, 19 predicted proteins | sample LakEriMetagenome_9_FD_203523 | JGI IMG/M metagenome (GOLD analysis project Ga0315902, IMG submission 203523) | Freshwater fungal communities from buoy surface, Lake Erie, Ohio, United States - Buoy 12 MA117 | ecosystem: Environmental > Aquatic > Freshwater > Lake > Lake biofilm | place: USA...
AGGCCATCACTGCATGACCTACGACCCCTTCGACCCATTCGACCAACTCCTGACGGAGACACCACCGGAGGTGCTGGCAGCGGGCCAGAAGTGGGTGCAGAAGCAGTTTTACGACGAGTTGACCGCTGAAGTGGCTGATCTGAAGCAGACCTCTGGAGAGCTTTGCGAGTCCTGCGGCTGGCGGTTTTATGTACCGGGCCGGGGATGCCTGAACTGTAAGGAAGGATGACCATGTACATCGATTTTATGCTCCGATTTGCCGATCAAGCCGAGGCTGACGCGGTGCTGTTCACCGAGCAGACCAACGTGCAGGACGACATCGTGGAGATCGTCAAGGTGCCCAAGTACGCCGCTGTTGATGTCATCGGTGTGATCTACAAGCCCACGGGCAAGATGCTGAAAACCGACGAGGGCGAAGTGCCTGAGATGGCTCCGGTCGAAGGCTGGCATGTGAACGTGCGGCACACCGCTGATGCGCCGGAACTGGACGCCTACAAGGTCACTCCGAAGGCTCCGGTGAGGGGCTGGGCGTGATAGAGGCCTCCATCACCTACAAAGGACCCGGCATGCTCGCCTCTGTTCTTCGATCCAGGACCATCTGGTTCGCTATCGCCCTGGCCGTGCTGAGCGTGCTGCAGGGCTTTGTGCTGCACCTGCCTCTTTCGCCCTGGGGCCAGGCGCTCGTCGGCTCCGGCATCGCCGTTGCGATCGTCATCCTGCGCGCAGTGACAACTCAGCCTTTGGCAGAGAAGTGAACGCGCTTGACTCGCAACTTCACAATGCTATAGTTCGCCCCGGGTCACTGTCTTTGCAGTTCCCTCACCCCAACTTAGTTGCTTTCAAGGCCGCCCAAAAAGGGTGGCCTTTTTCTTTGGTGCGATGAAGTACGAAGACTTCCAGACGCCGACCTGGAAGCGGCTGACGCAAGGCCTTGAGCAGCGGCTCGAGGAGTTGCGTGAGCTGAATGACAACCAGTCCTTCGGCCCAGAAAAGACAGCGGCGATTCGTGGCTCGATCGCCGAGGTCAAACGAATCCTCGCCCTTGCGGACGACGCAAGCGCGGGGCAAGCGGTCTCCCCCGAGGAACTCCTTGGCGAAGACAACCCGGCCTGACGGCCAACCGTGAGACGAGAGCCCAATGTCAACCACCACACAGGAAAGAACCAACCCGCAGGACGAAGCCAAGAAGATCTGGGACGAGCTGGACGCAGAAGAGATTGGGGGTGTCCCGGTCACTGCAGAACGCACGGCCACAGACGAGCAACTGGAGCAGGCGAGCAGCCAGGCTCTTGCTGAACAGCAGCCCGCCCCCGCGGCCGGCACGCAGCAGCAGGACGCCCCAAGCCCTGATCAACAGGCTCTGATGGATCGCATCGCCGGTTTGGAGTCCGCTCTGAACCAGACGACGCAGCGACTTCGGAATGCAGAAGGACACATCGGTGGCCTCAACAGCCAACTGAAGCAGCAGCTTCAGACGGCCCACCAGGTCACAGCCCATGGCGGCGAAGCACCTTCGGCGAAGCAGATCGCCGAGGCGCAGAAGTCATCCAAGGCGATGGAGAACCTTCGGCGCGACTACCCAGAGTTCGCCGAGGCGATGGACGCAGCGCTCGAGGAGCGGCTGCAGGAAGTGGTCAAGCGGATCCCGCAGCAGCCACAGCCTGTGCAGGCCCAGCCCTCGGTCACCGCTGACGACTTGAATCGCCTGCAGTCGGAGTTTGCGGTGGAAGTGCGCCACCCGGGTTGGAAAGAGACTGTGACGCAGCCTGTCTTCCGAGGCTGGCTGGAGAGGCAACCGAGAGAAGTGCAGATGCTGGCGGCGAGCGCAAGCCCGCAAGACGCTGTGCGACTCCTGGACCTCTACGCAGACGGCACGAAGACGTCGGCAGCAACAAGAACGCAGCGCCTGTCGGCTGCGGCGGCCATCCCTTCAGGTCGCTCTGGTTCGGCTACCCGGACCAAGGCGGTGGAGGACATGACGCCACAGGAGTACTGGCGCTACCTCGATGAACTTGATCGCCAAAAAAGGTAACCGATCATGACCATGCAGACCTATTCCCTGGTTCCTTCGCGGAACCTCATCATGGCCGAGCGCGAGATGCTCAAGCACGCCGAGCCCATCAAGGTGCTGGGCAGCTTCGGCATGCAGAAGCAAGTGCCCCAGAACAAGACCGACACGGTCGTGTTCCGTCGCTCCCTGCCGATCGACGCCGGCACCAACGGCGCGCCGAACGTCACCACCAGCAACTATTTGCTGCAAGAAGGCGTGACCCCCTCGGCCCGCACCATCACGTACCAGGACGTGCAGGTCACCCTGCAGCAGTACGGCGTGCTGATGAAGCTCTCGTCCAAGGCTGAGTCCATGTACGAGGACGACATCCCCGGCGACATGACCAAGCTGGTGGGCGAGCACATGGCCACCATCGAAGAGCTGATCGCCTACGGCGTGGTGCGCGGTGGCACGAACGTGGTGTTCTCCAACGGCGCTGCCCGCAACGCGGTCAACACCGCCATCACGCTGAACAAGCTGCGCCAGGCTGCTCGTCAGCTCGAGTCCGCGCACGCCAAGCGCGTGACCGAGAAGCTGTCTGCCGGCCCGAACTTCGGCACCTCCGGCATCCACCCGGCCTACCTGGTGTTCATCCACACCGACATGGAAGCCGACATCCGCAACCTGGCGGGCTTCACCCCTGTCGTCGAGTACGGCACCCAGAAGCCTGTGCATGAGCGCGAGATCGGCGCGGTGGAGCAGTTCCGCTTCATCACCAGCCCGTACTTCCGCCCGTTCCTGCAGGCTGGCGGCACGATCACGGCGGGTGCATTCCTGTCCAACGGTGGCACCGCTGGCACCACGGCTGACGTCTACCCCCTGATGGTGGTGGCTCAGGAGGCCTGGGGTCAGGTGGCACTGAAGGGCATGGGCGCGATCCAGCCGATCTACCTGCCGGCAAAGCAGATCACGCACGCCAACCCGATGGGTCAGTTCGGCTACGTCGGCGCGAACTTCTACAAGTCCGCGGTGCGTCTGAACGAGAACTGGATGGTTCGCCTCGAGGCGGCCGCTTCCGGCCTGTGATGTGACTGAGGGGGGCTTCGGCCCCCTTCGCTGAAAGGACTCTCATGCCCTACAGAACCGCTCTCAACAGGACGCACAGCCTGGCCGTCAGCGATCGGTCCCAGCTCATTCGTGAGATGGACACGCTGCGCGCCGAGCTCAACGACGTGCGTACCAAGTACGCAGCCCTGCTGGCCAAGCTGGACCTCGATGGTGGTGTCACCGACACCAACTACGCGGCCACCGTCGGTTTGGCTGCCGCTCAATTCACTGCCTGATCAAGAAAGGATCATTCGATCATGGACAACCTCAAGCTCTCGCAAGGCGGCTCGTTCGCCCTGACCTCCGGCGGCCTGGCCGAAGGCACCAACGCCAACACCTACCAGACCGCCAACACGATCACCTTCGTGACCGACGGCGTGCTCCGGTCCAAGACTGCCACCAACAACGTCGCGTTCTCTGCCGGCCACGCCACCGTGCCCGTGTCGAGCTCGTGCCTGTACCTGGTGTGCCTGGACTCTGGCGGCAACTTCTCGACCGTGGCTGGCCGCGCCGTGCCCACGGCTGACGTCACCGCTGGTGTGCGTGGCCTGGAGTGGCCTGCCTCGCCGGTTGGCGACATCGCCGTGGTTGGCGCGATCCGCGTCGACACCAACGCCTCGGCGACGTTCACCCCTGGTGCGGTGGACCTGAGTGCGTCCGGCATCACCGGCACGTACTTCAACCTGTTCGCTGTCCCCACCCGGCCCCTGACGGCCTGATGAGGACTGGGGGCTGCCTTCGGGCGGCCCCCGGTGAACGCAACCCAAGGAGACTTTCATCATGGCAGGCAACCGCGTCAACAGCTACGAGCGACAGCGCACGATCGACTCGGAAGACGTCGACATCGTGGGCAAGGTGCAGACCACCAGCATCGAAGACACCGCGGCCGGCAAGGCCGGTGCTGCGATCGAGGTGGACATGGACCGCGTCTACAGCTCCAAGCAGCTCGACGACGAGCAGTTCATGCGCGACGAGCTCGAGGTCCACTTCCACGAGCCGCAGTCCGAGAACGATCCCGCGTTCGTCGAGGTCAACGTCAACGGCGACTACAAGATGGCCGTGCGCGGTGACACCGTGCGGCTGCGCCGCTACCACGTCGCTGTGCTGGCCCAGGCCAAGCAGTCGCGGGTGCGCCAGAAGAAGATCGTCAACCCCGACGGCTCGATGGGCTTTGTCGAGGAGAACGTCCTGTCACTGAGCTACCCCTTCAGCGTCACGCACGACCCGAACCCCAAGCGGGGCGCCCCGTGGCTGAAGCAGATGCTGTCCACCCCAGCCTGACATGAACTTCCTGCAGCTCGTCCAGACCTTGCGCCAGGAGTGCGGCGTTGCCGGCACCGGCCCGATCACGACCGTCGGTCAGGTCGGGCAGGCCAAGAAGCTGGTCGACTGGCTCAACGATGCGTGGGTGGAGATCCAGGGCGTCCACGACACCTGGCACTTCATGCGCGACACGTTCAGCTTCCAGACGGTGGCCGGCACCGGAGACTACACGCCGGCCGCTGCAGGGCTGACCGACCACCGCTACTGGTTCAAGGACACGCTGCGCACGTACAAGACCGCCATCGGTCTTGGTGACGAGCAGTGGCTGGTCGAGTGGGAGTACCAGGTCTTCCGCAACACCTACCGCTTCGGGCTGCAGACGACGCAGCAGGGGCGGCCGGTGGTGTTTGCCGAGAAGCCCATGGACAAGGCGCTGATGATGGGCAACGTGCCCGACGACATCTACACGGTGGTGGGTGAGTACCAGAAGCGCCCGATGGCGCTGTCGGGCGACTCCGACACGCCCGCGATGCCGGAGCACCTGCACATGCTCATCGTCTACAAGGCGATGGAGGACTACGCGCTGTACGAGTCCGCGCCCGAAGTGATGAGCAAGTCGCAGAGGGGCTACTCCGCACTGATGAGCCAGCTCGAGCGCGAGCAACTGCCGGCTGTCTACCTGGGCAACCCGCTGGCCTGAGGACCGCAATGGCAGCAGCGCCGCAGTTCGCCAAGGTCCAATACGCCCTCATCCCTCTTGGTGGTGGCCTAGATCAGGTCACCCCGACGCTGTCGCTCAAGCCCGGGGTGGCGCGGGATGCGGTCAACTTCGAGGCGTCGATCACTGGCGGCTACACCCGCATTGCCGGGTACGAGCGGTTCGATGGCAGGCCTGCGCCATCGACTGCGGGCTACGGCACGTTGACCGTCGCGATCACTGGGGCCATCGCTGCTGGCGACACGATCACCTCATGGCCAGCCTCGGGCGGTTCCCTGGAGCTTGGGTTCACGGCCGGCAGCTATGCGACATGGACGCCTGTGACGGCACTGGTGCTGGCTGTGTCCGGCACGACCGTGGTCTACACCAAGTCCACCGGGACTTTCGGTGTCGGCGAGTACCTGTCGGTGGGAGGCACGATCGTCGGCAGCATCACCGAAACTGCCGCTCCTGTCACCGTTCAACAGGCCGCTCAGTACCAGGCGCTGGCCGCCGACGCCTACCGCAGTGACATCGCAGTGGTGCCGGGCTCAGGCCCAATCCGCGGGGTGGCCTACTACGGCGGCACGGTCTACGCCTGGCGAAATAATGCGGGCGGCACTGCGCTGGCCATGTACAAGTCCAGCAGCACGGGCTGGCAGGCGGTGTCTCTGGGCGTCGAGTTGTCCTTCAACCAAGGCACGGTCGCGATCACGGCCGGCATGACCATCACTGGCGCCACCAGCGGCGCCACGGGCGTCGTCACCCGGGTCGTGCTGCAGTCCGGAGACTGGAGCAGCAACGATGCCGCCGGGCGTCTGATCTTCGCCAGCGTGACCGGCACGTTCATCAACAATGAGCATCTGAACGTCGGTGCCACCAAGCACGCACACGCAGTCGGCACGCAGGCTGCGATCACGCTGGCCCCAGGCGGCCGCGTGGAGACCGTCATCGCGAACTTCGGTGGCGCAGTCAACTCCACGCGCCTGTACGGGTGCGATGGCCAGAACCGCGCCTTTGAGTTCGACGGCACGGTCTACGTGCCAATCGCCACCGGCATGACGGTGGACAAGCCCACGCACATCGCCTTCCACAAGCAGCACCTGTTCCTGTCGTTCGGCAACTCGGTGCAGTTCTCTGCCATCGGAGACCCGTACTCATGGAGCCCGGTGCTGGGCGCCGGCGAGATCGCGCTGATCGACAACGTGACCGCGTTCTTGGTGCAGCCTGGCGACCAGTCCACGGGCGCCATGGCGATCTACTCGGACAGCAACACGTTCATCCTGTACGGCTCGAGCGAGGCCAACTTCAACTTGGTGTCCTACAACGTGGGCACCGGGGCCAAGGCCTACAGCGCGCAGAACATCAACCAGAGCTACGTGTTCGACGACCGCGGTGTGATCAGCCTGCAGACGACGCTGAACTACGGCAACTTCGACTCGTCTGCGCTGACGCTGAACATCCGGCCCTTCGTCCAGCAGCGGCGAAACCTCATCACGGCCAGCGGCGTCAACCGCGAGAAGGGCCAGTACCGTCTGTTCTTCAGCGATGGCTCAGGCCTGTACCTGACGTTCGTCAACGGCCAGATGATGGGCGCCATGCCGGTGGAGTTCCCCAACCCGGCGACCTGCATGTGCGAGGGCGAGAAGCCCGACGGGTCGGAGACGGCGTTCTTCGGCTCGACCAGCGGCTACGTGTACCGGCTTGACTCGGGAGCATCGTTCGACGGCCAGGAGATCTCAGCCGCGATGACGCTGGTGTTCAACGCCATCGGCACGCCGCGTGCGATCAAGCGCTTCCGGCGCGCTTCGTTGGAGATCACTGGAGACTCGTTTGCTGAGTTCGCCTTCAACTACGACTTGGGATACGGATCTACGGAGTACGAGCAGGGGACTTCTCGCAGCTATTCAACCAGCCTGGTTGCCAGCTTCTGGGACAGCGTGGTCTGGGACTCGTTTGTCTGGGACGGTCGCACCCTTGCGCCCTCTGAGGTGGAGATGGAAGGTTCGGCCGAGAACGTCGCCGTGCGCGTGGCTTCTGTCTCTGCCCTCTATCAACCCTTCACCGTCAACTCAGTGATCCTGCATTACAGCGCCCGCAGAGGACTTCGATGAGCAACAGCTTCTACAACGCCGGATCATTCCCAGCCACTGGCGCTCCGGCCACTTCTTCGTCCATGCGCGCCGAGCTGGCGCTGATCGCGGCCGGCTTCGACAAGCTGCCAACGCTGAGCGGCAACGGCAACAAGCTGCTGTCGATCAACGCCGGAGGCACCGCCGTTGATGTCCTCACGCCTCCGGCAGGCAGCATCGTCGGCACGACGGCCACGCAGACGCTGACGAACAAGACGCTGAACCTGTCCAGCAACACGCTGACGGGGACGTTGGCTCAGTTCAACGCAGCCCTGTCGGACGCTGACTTCGCCTCCCTGTCCGGGTCCGAGACGCTGACGAACAAGACCATCAGCGGCGCGTCCAACACGCTGTCCAACATCGGCAATGCCAGCTTGACCAACAGCAGCCTGACGATCGGATCGACCAGCGTCAGCCTGGGCGGCACGGCCACCACGCTGGCTGGGCTGACGTCGGTGACGTCGACCACGTTCGTGGGTTCGCTGACGGGTGCGGCTTCGCTGAACCTGCTGCTGACTGGCGGCACGCTGACGGGCAACCTGACGGTCAACACCGGGGCCGACTCTCGCGTCCTGCTGCAGAGCAGTGGCACGACGCAGGGCCAGTTCCAGACCACTGCAAGCCAAGTGCGCTTGGCGTCCAACAACACGCTGCCGCTGCTGCTGTCGACCAACGGTGTGGACAGGCTGACGTTTGACGACGTCGGCAACGTCACTTTTGGCGCGACGGGGGCCTCGGGGGTCTACACCTTCCGCGGCCTGAACACCGGCGACCTGGTGGTGCTGGAGTCGACCGACGCCTCGGCCACTGCGGCACCTGACCTGGTGCTCTACCGCAACTCGGCCAGCCCAGCGGCCGCCGACCAGATCGGCGTGATCATCTGGCGCGGCAAGGACAGCGGCGCGGCCGATCAGCAGTACGCCCGCATCGGCGTGGAGATCACAGACCCGACGGCCTCTTCAGAGGACGCAGACTTGTGGTTTGAGACGGTGATCGCTGGGGCTTCCGTTGAGCAGATGCGCTTGGGCGCAAAGGGGCTTGGGATTGGTGTGGCTGCCCCTGCGGGCAAGCTGGATGTCAACGGCAACCAGATGTCGAACATCGTCGCAGTCGGCGCACTCAACATCGACTGCTCGGCCGGCAACTACTTCACCAAGACCATCAACGCCAACAGCACGTTCACGGTCAGCAACGTGCCCGCAAGCAGGGCCTACGCCTTCACCCTTGAGCTCACTCACACCAGCGGCACGGTGACGTGGTTCTCTGGCGTCCAATGGCCTGCAGGCACTGCGCCCACATTGACCACCGGCAAAGTTCACTTGCTGACCTTTGTGACCGACGATGGCGGTACAAGCTGGCGCGGCGTTTCTCAGGCCAACTACAACTCGTGATGGCCTATGAATGAGCTGAATCGCATGCTGCTCGGGGGCGGATTGATCTCCGGCCAAGCCCTCTTCACGACGGCTGGTTCGCACACTTGGACTGCCCCGCCAGGGGTCACCAGCGTGTGCGTGGTGTGCGTTGGAGCCGGTGGCTGGGGCGGTGGCAATGGCGCCCTTCAATCAGGCGGGGGCGGTGGAGGTGGCGGCCTCGGCTGGAAGAACAACATTGCCGTGACGCCTGGCAGTAACTACACCGTCGTGGTGGGTTCTGGCGCTTACGGTTCTGGAGCGACATACCCAGCCAGTTACTTCGTTAGCACCGCAACAGTTGCTGGATATTCTGGAGATGGCGCTGCGAGTTTGGGATCGCAAACTGGCGGGAACGGCGGCACTTTTGTCGGGGACGGCGGCGGCAGTGGCGGCAAAGGCGGAAATGGCACTTCATTTCCAAACGCAGGCGGGGGTGGCGGCGCTGGCGGTTATGCGGGCAACGGCGGTGCCGGCGCGAACTGGGGCGGTGGCAACGGGGCCAGCGGTGCGGGGGGGGGCGCCGGCGGCGGCGCTGAAGACGACGGCAGCACCAACTCTGGTGGCGGGGGCGTTGGTGTGCTGGGCCAGGGCTCATCTGGAGCTGGGGGCACTACCTCTGGAACCCGGGGTGGTTCTGGCGGATCAGGCGGAACCACCGGAGGCAGTTCTGGCGGCGCATACGGAGGCGGTGCGACAGGCGGCACATCTAGCCTTAGTGGTGGCGGCGCTGTCCGAATCATCTGGGGCCCAGGTCGCTCGTTCCCATCAACAAACACTGGAGATTTCTAAGTGGCCACGCTGATCAAGATTGAAAACCATGCTGCCGCTGGCAGCCCTGTGCCGGATGTTGAGTTTCGACGCTTGTTTCCTGAGACGTCTTTTCCTGCGACCTTGTCTGCAGGTGACGTTGCTGACTTTGGCTACGCCCTCTACGAGTTTGTGGATCGCCCGCCTTTCTCCTGGAATCAGAAAGTTGTCGAGGGCATTCCCAGTCAGGGGGCTGACTCAGTCTGGCGACAGACGTGGGACGTCGTCGCGCTGCAAGGCGACGAACTGCAGGCCGCGGAGGATCGGCACCGTGAGGTGATCAAGGCGCAGATCGTGATCGCCACCCAGGCCCGCCTGGACGCCTTCGCCCGCGAGCGCGGTTACGACGACATCAAGTCGGCCAGCGACTACGCCGGCTGCACGGTGCCGCGCTTTTCAACTGAGGGCACCTATTGCCGCGACGCTCGAGCTCTGACATGGGAGGCGCTTTACACCATGTTGGCCGAGGTGCAGGCTGGGACGCGCCCGATGCCCGGCGGCTTTGCGGACGTCGTGTCTGATCTGCCTGCGCTGGCCTGGCCGGCATAAACTTGTTTTTGCGTTCACAAGCAGGAAAGTTCAGAGCTTATGCAAGAAGCATCCTCCACCGATTCCCCCGTGCTCAACCTTCAGCTCAAGACCCTCCATGAGGACGTCAGCGAGATGAAGAGCGTGCTTAAGGATCTCGCCACGGCGATCACCAAGCTGGCGCTGATCGAAGAGCGCCAGGCCAATGCGGCCGCAGCGCTTGAGCGTGCGTTCGGTGCGTTGGAGCGGGTGGAGGCCCGGGTGGCTGCGCTCGAGAAAGACGTGCCGGCCAACAAGCGATTGAATGTCTGGGTGGACCGGGCGATCTGGGCCGGCTTGGGCCTGCTGGCGATGACCGTGATGAAGAAGTCCGGCCTCGGCTGAAAACTTCACAATGCCATTGAATGGCTCTACAATCCCCGTCGACCAACTCCGTCCAGAGTCTGGCCAACGGGGGCCCGCACATGCGGGCCTTTGTCGTTTGAGGACTTGATATGGCCACGATGGTTCCCAACAACCCGTTCGACGTCCAGGCGCCTGCACCTGCGCCTGCGCCGAATCAGGGTCTGATCCAGCAGGCGGCCGCGTACACGCCGCAGACGAGCCAGGTCAATCGTCAGACCGAGACGGCTGCTGGTCAGGTCGACTCTCTGCTGTCCAAGGACAGCCCGCTGATGCAGCGCGCCCGCACGATGGCGCTGCAGCAGATGAACCAGCGCGGCCTGGTCAACAGCTCCATGGCCATCGGCGCCTCGCAGGCCGCGATGATCGACCGGATCACGCCGATCGCGCAGCAGGACGCCGACACCTACGGCAAGCGCACGCTGGCCAATCAGGACGCCGTGAACCAAGCTGGCATGTTCAATGCCGGCGAGCAGAACAAGTTCAGCCTGCAGCGCGGTGACCAGGAGTTCACGGCCAGCGAGAACGAGGCCGGCCGCAAGTTTCAGACAAGTGAACGCACGGCAGGCCAAGCATTCACCGCAGAGCAAAACCTGTTTTCTCAGAAGTTCAATGCTGCGCAAGCCGATTTGGATCGGGCGCAGCAGCTTGTTCTGTCCGACAAGAGCATTGAAGCCCAGCAGGCTCTGCAGCGTGCGCAGCAGGCTTTCCAAGGTGCGCAGAGCGACCTTGATCGTGCCAACCAGAAAGCACTGCAGGAAAGCCAGCAGACGTTCCAGGCAACTCAGAACAATCTGGACCGCCAGCAGCAGTTCCAACTACAGACGGCCGCGCAAGCATTCCAGGCGACCGAGTCTGAGAAGAATCGCGCCGCAGAGATGATGCTGGCGGACAAGCAGATTAGCGCCAACAAGGCCTTGGAGATGTCAAGGCAGTCGTTCCAGGCTGAGCAGTCCGGTCTGGACCGCAAGCAGGCTACGGACTTGGCCAAGGCCCAACAGGTATTCCAGGCCGATCAGGCGACTTTTGATCGTGCGCAGCAGGTCATGCTGGCTGACAAGAACATTACGGCCCAGCAGGCCCTGCAGCAGGCGCAGCAGCAGTTCCAGAAGGGCGAGTCTGCGCTCGACAGAGGTCAGCAAGTCACTCTGCAGCAGGCTCAGCAGACGTTCCAGACCGCACAGAACGAACTCGACCGCGCACAGCAGCGCGCTCTCAGCGACAAGAGCATTGAGGCCCAGTCTGCCCTGCAGTCCGCGCAGCAGAAGTTCCAGGGCGCCCAGGCAGAACTGGACAGGACGCAGCAGAAAGAGTTGCAGACCAGCCAGCAGCAGTTCCAGAGCGGCGAGGGGCTGATTGCCCGCCAGTTCCAAGCCGGGCAATCCCAGCTTGATCGCGACCAGCAGGCGGCCCTGCAGGCTGCGCAGCAAACTTTCCAAGGCACGCAAGCCGAGAAGGACCGTGCCCAGCAGATCATGCTGGCCGACAAGAACATCACGGCCAACCAAGCACTTGAGAAGGCGCGGCAGGAATTCCAGCGCGGAGAGTCTGCGCTGGATCGAACCCAGCAGACGTCCCTGCAGACTGCGCAACAGACGTTCCAGCGGGAGCAAGCGATCGAAGACCGCAAACAGCAAATCATGCTTGCGGACAAATCGATTGATGCGAACAAGGCCTTGGAAATAGCGAGGCAAGAGTTTCAGCGTGGCGAGAACTCAGCAGACCGCACTCAGCAGACAACCCTGCAGACCAATCAGCAAGCGTTCCAGCGCGAGCAGGCCGGGCTGGACAGGACTCAGCAGCGCGAGCTGGAGACGGCGCGCCAGAACGCTGAACTGTTTGGCGTGCCTCAGCAGTACATCACGGCCACCGAGGATGCGTACAAGGCGCTGAACGCGGCAAAAACGGCGGCCGAGGCCAGCCCGACTCCAGAGAACCGCGCTGCACTGGCGGCCGCACAGGCTTCGCTAGACCAAGCCAAGTCGAACTGGAACAGCGTCTTCGACTCAACCGCTCGCGCGCGTGAGGGGTTGATCAATCGGCAATTCCAAGAAGGTCTGCAGACTAAGCAGCAGACGTTCCAAGCTGGCCAAGCGCAACTTGATCGAGATCAGCAAGCGGACCTGGCATCCAAAGCTCAGACCTTTCAGGCTACACAGGCAGAAAAAGATCGCGCTCAGCAGATTATGCTGGCCGATAAGAGCATTGATGCCAACAAGGCGCTTGAAACTGCACGGCAGGAATTCCAGCGGGGCGAGAACGTGCTGGATAGGACGCAGCAGGCGAACCTGGCCTCGGCGGCGCAGACATTCCAGGCTACGCAGAACGAGAAAGACCGGGCTCAGCAGATCATGCTGAGCAATGCGAACATCACTGCTAACCAAGCGCTGGAGAGGGCGCGGCAGGAATTCCAGCGGGGCGAGAGCGCGCTAGACAGAACCCAGCAGCAGACCCTGCAGCAGGCTCAGCAGTCATTCCAGCAGACGCAGGCGCAGCTTGATCGCAACCACCAGGAGTCGATGACTCGGCTGTCGAATACCCTCAGCCAAGCCAACGTCTCGGGCACCTTCGCGGCCAACATCACGGCAAACACCAGCTCCGCGATCAACGCGATCTTGGGTGACGGCAACCTGACGGCAGAGGCCAAGCGCGGTGCGATCGACAACATCATCGCCAACGCCAACAGCACGCTGCAGTGGGGCTCGTCGTTCTACAACACGCCGCTGCCGGCGGTGACTGCGCCTGGGTCAACCGGGATCATCGGCGGGGTGATCAATCCTGCGCCGGCCGCTCCTGCGCCCGCACCTGCAGCCCCGGCGCCCGCACCTGCAGCTCCCGCGCCTGCGCCCACACCGGCTCCCGCGCCTGCAGCTCCGGCACCCGCACCGGTGCAGCCTGAGCCTCGCGACCAGTGGGGTCGCACGGTCGATGACCCCGAGTTCGGACGTGATCCGTTCAGCTACGGCAACAACACCTACTGACCATGCAGGTCCGCAAGGCCACGTACAAGGACATCGCCGCGGTCGTGGACATCGCGGTGGAGTCCGTCATGCGTGATCCGCTGCCGGTGACTGTGGACCGCGAGGCGATGCGCGAGATGGCCATGCAGTGCCTGAACCCGGCGCACTTCATGTGGGTGGGCGAGGACGACAGCGGCAACGTGGTGGCCGCGGTGGCTGCGATGACGCAGCGCTCTTTCTGGTATCGCGGGCTGCAGTGCTCTGTGCTGCTGTACTACACGCGCCTGCCGGGCCTGGGCGCGGCGCTGCTGCGCGAGTTCGCCCGGTGGGTGAAGTCCCGCACGGGTGTCAAGGTCGCGGTGCTGGAGCTCGAGCCCAGCACTGACGTGAGACTGCTTCGTTTCCTGCGCCGCATCGGGTTCGTGCGCAAGAGCATCAACATGAGCTACGTGAGGAGCGCAGCATGAGCAAGGTAGTCAAGGGCATTGGCCGGGCCGTCGGCAAGGTGGTCAAGGGCGTGGTCAACACCGTCAAGAAGGTGGCTCAGTCCAAGTTCGGCAAGATCCTGGTTGGCGCTGCGCTGGTGTACTTCGGTGGCGCGGCGCTGATGGGTGGCTTCAGCGGTGCTGCCGCAGGAGGTGGCCTGTCAGGCGCGCTATCGGGTGCAGCTCAAGGGGTGGCCAATGCCTGGACCAGTCTGACAGGCGCGGCCGGCAGTGCGCTCGGCGGCAACTTCGCGCAGGCTGGCTCGCAGTTGTCTGCCGGCATTCAGGGCACCACGACGGCGCTGCAGGCTGGCGGTAGCGTTGCCGGCACAGGCCTGTCTGCTGCAGCAACGGGCGGCGGCACAGGCGCTGGCTTGAGCGTGCCAACAGCAGGGTCAGCGACCGGAGCCGTGGGCGGCAGTACATTGACCGCAGCAGCACCGAGTTACTCCATCGCCGGAGGAGCCGCCGGCGGTGGCGCTGGCCTGTCGACGGCCGGCATGAACATCGCTCCTGGCCTTGGTGCGGGAGCCGCCAAGCCCGGCATCATCAGCGGCATGCTGAGCGGCCTCTCCCCGCAAGGCCAAGCCGCAGCCATCACCGTCGGCGGCCAGCTCACCGGCGGCCTGATCCAGGGCGTCGGCATGCGTCAAGAGCAGAAGCGCCAGGAGCAGATGGCGGCTGACCAGAAGGCCGCCTACAACACCAACATCGGCACGCGCCTCTGGGGCTGAAAGGACACACCATGGCTGGGATGATTCAGGAGCAGATGCAGCAGCCCCCGCAGGCTGCGCCCGCAGACCCCATGGCCGGGCAGATGCCGCAGGGCCAGCCGGGTGCCGAGCCTGACCCGGACACCGATCCGAACTACACCACGGCGCTGAAGTTCGCGATGCAGGCGATGTACCAGGGCGGCGGCGCCGAAGGCGTGGCCAAGAGTCTGCAGACGGCTCGCGACCCGGTCGAGGGGCTGGCTAACACCGCCTACGAGATCACGTCCATCGTGGACGAGCGCACCGAGGGCGCGGTGCCCGACGAACTGTTTGCGCTGCTGGCCACCAAGATCCTCGAGGAGGTGGCTGACATCGGCGAGGCGGCGGGCCTGAAGTACAAGGGGTCCGACATCGCCCTTGCGCTCAAGCAGATGATCCTGCGCTACCTGGGCGAGCAGGGCATGGACACCACGCAACTGCAGCAGGCCATGGATCAGGTGGACCCGAGTGAGTTCGACCGCATGGCCGAAGAGGGTGGCGAGGTTGTTGAAGAGGAGATGCCGGCATGAGCGGACTGATCTGGAGCGCGCTGGGCCAGTCGATCGGTAACGCCGCATCGACGGTCGGCAACTACATGGCTCGTGACGCGGAGCGCGAGGACCGGCAGGAAGAGCGCCGCAGAGAGCGCGAGGAGGACGCCCGGCGCCAGGCCGAGCGCGACTCGCTCTACCGTCGCACGGCTGACCAGCAGGGCGCTGTCCGCACGGGCACTGGTTCGTCTGGCCCGCGTGAGTTGACGGACGATGAGCAGTCGGCAATGGCCGGCATGACGCGGCCGGAGTACGACGCCTACTGGGGCTCGGTGAAGACGGGCGACAAGTCGGCCTTCAAGCGGGAGACCACGCGGTACAGCCGCCTGCAGGACGATACCGCTGGACCGAACGACGAGTTCAGCGATGCGACCTCCCGCAGGGACGCAATGCTGGTCGAGGAGAAGATCAAGGACTACCCGCCCGGCTTTGAAGCCGAGTTCCAAGCCAAGGTCGCCAAGCTGGCCGAGATCCGCAAGATCTCGGTCTACAACAAGGACTACGACGACGTGACACGGGGCGAGCGCACGAAGCAGGAGATCACCCGCAGTGACGAGGCCATCGCCAACCCTGACAAGGCCGGCGGCATTGGGCAGGGGATGGCTGCGGGCGCGGGCCGCGGCGCCTACAAGGTGCAGGGCAACACCAAGCTCAACGAGTTCACCGGCGAGGCCGAGTCGACCGAGCTCGGTGAGTCCATTGAAGAGAAGAACCGCCGCAAGCCGGCGGCCAAGCCTGCGGCGCCGGTGTCCATCAAGGACGTTCCCTACGAGCGCCTGACCGCTCAGGCCGAGACGCTGCGCAAGGCGATCAACGAGGCCAGCGGCGACCGCAAGAAGATGCTGGAGACGCAGTTCGACGACGTCATGGGTGAGCTCAGGCGCCGCCGACCATCTGGCGCCGGCGCTTCAGGCGCAGCCCCCGCTCCATCCTCGGCCGCCTCGGGCGTGACCAAGGGTGGATCCAAGTGGACTCAAGTGAACTGATCAAGCATGGCACGCTACCGCGTTCAAACTGCCTCCGGGCGCTTCTATGACGTCGACCTCAGCGAAGGCGAAGACGTTGAGTCCGTAGTCGCGGAGATTGAACGCAGTGAAGCGCCGGTCCCCAGCGCCGGCGGTGGCCGCGGTGACTCCATCAACCCGCCGATGGCCGGGCAGCCGCAGCCCAAGTTCCCGAGGCTGAGCCCATCTCCCGCACCTGCGCCCATCGACTACGGGCAGGCCGCCACCGACATGATGGGCGGATCGGTGCCCATGGCGCGCAGCGTGCTGGACCAACCCGGCCCTGTGCCGCAGACACCGGGCTACGACCCGATGCTGAATCAGGGCTATGTGGCCGAAGTCCGCCGCGACATCATCGGCAAGGCCGCGCCTGAAGACCGCATGGGCCTGCTGACCACGCTGGCCGAGAACCGCACCGATGTGCTGGGCCGTGCCGCTCGCCAGATCCTGGCCGAGGTGCAGGCAGAGAACAAGCGCATCAACCTCGACCAAGAGGGGCGCGCTCAGCGACTGCTGGACGCCCCGCGTGGCCCTGGCAACCTGCCGCCTCCGCGCCCGGGCGCAGGCGTGGCGCCG
>Ga0315902_10006187_pt1 | contig 16659 bp, 16 predicted proteins | sample LakEriMetagenome_9_FD_203523 | JGI IMG/M metagenome (GOLD analysis project Ga0315902, IMG submission 203523) | Freshwater fungal communities from buoy surface, Lake Erie, Ohio, United States - Buoy 12 MA117 | ecosystem: Environmental > Aquatic > Freshwater > Lake > Lake biofilm | place: USA...
GCTCACGCCTCAGGACTTTCGCGATCGTCTGCTATCGCTCAATGGCAGCGCCTTCTCGCTGGAGCCACGCCTTTTCCAGAGCGCCTGGTTCAGGCCACACAATGTCAGCGAAGAGATAGCCGGCCTCTACATGGTGGGCGCCGGTACCCATCCCGGCGCCGGCGTCCCGGGGGTCATCTCATCGGCGCGTATTCTCGACAAGGTCGTGCCTCACGCCGGTCGGGTTGTGGCTGGCTGAGACAAGCTGGCGGCGCTGGCATCTTCACAAGCTGCCGACCGGAAGCCGTATCGGCCGGTTCCGATGTCGGGCGGCGCCGAAATCGGCCAATAAGCGGGCCGCAGCGAGGCGCCCCGACATCGTCGCCATCGGAACGCCTGGTCCCGGATGTACGCTGCCGCCAGCCAGGTAGAGGCCCGGCAACCTGCCGCGCGAACCCGCGCGGGCGAAACTGCCCATCATGCCGTGGTTGGCGCGGCCATAAAGGGCGCCGCCCGTGGCTGGAAACAGCGCATTGAAGCCGCTCGGCGTCGTAACTACTGGGTCAGAAGCCAGTCTCACGTTCAGGCCGCACGCGCGAACCAGGCCAAACGCACGCTCGGAAAGATCAGCAATCGCTGCCTCATCGAGCGGCGCGCGGTCACCATCGGCTGGTGCATTGATCAGGGCGAGGAGGCGTTCGGGCGTGCCGGGAACAAACGCGCCAGCCTCGCCACGGTCCTGGGCGCATACATAGACAGTTGGTGCAGCTGTGATCTCGCGACGCCGAAATACGGAATCAAACTCGCGAGCGTAGTCCTCTGCAAAGAACACATTGTGATGCGCAAGGTCGAAGCCCTCGGTTCGCGCTGACAGGCACCAGGTAACTGCCGACAGCGAGCGATCGCGCGGAGCCGTCGCCGGCGCAGGGCGCTCCCTGGCTGTCAGAGCGGAGATGTCGCCATTGAAGACCACCGCATCTGCGTTCAGGCGCTCGCCATTCGCCAGCTGGATCCCGACAACCCGCCCGTGTTCGACAACCATGTGCCGCATCTCGGCCCCGAACCGGAATTGCGCGCCATGGCGCTCCGCCAGGCTCTGAACCGCGCGCGCGACCTGATGAATGCCGCCCTTGACCAGCCACACCCCGTCTTGCTCGACATGGGCAATCAGCATCAGCGTCGCGGGGGCAGCCCAGGGGGAGGCGCCGACATACGTCGCATACCTGCCAAAGAGCTGGCGCAAGCGGGGGTCCTGGAAATGATCGCCAAGTGCGCTCCACAGGGTTCGCATCGGCATCGTTCGCCACAGGTCCGGCAAGCCTCCAACACCGAGGCTTGCCACGAGGCTTGCCGGGGAGGGCCGCTCGGAGGCGATGAAGGGTCCAGCAAGCGTGCGATAGATTGCCCGGCTCTGGTTGCAGAACGCCAGATAGGCGCGGGCCGCCGCTGGTCCCGAAAAGGCCCCGATCGCGTCAGCTGACTGCGTGATGTCCGCGAACAGGTCTAGTCGGCCGCCTTCGCGCCAGGCGTGTCGCGCGAGTGTCTCGGCGGGCGCCAGGCCGAGGCGATCATCCAGCTGCTCGCCCGCGTCGTTGAACAGCCCCTCGAAGATCCATCGCATCGTGAAGACGGTCGGGCCCGCATCTATTGCAGCGCCTCCAACAGCGACCTGCCGCATCTTCCCGCCAGGCGCGGCGGCGCGTTCGCAGACGATGACCTCCATTCCCGCTCGCGCCAGGTCGGCGGCCGCCGCCAGGCCGCCCATGCCAGCGCCGACGACAATGACGCGACGACCGGGGCTCACCGCGAGGGAGGGTCGGATGCCCGCGCTGTCCGCCGCCCCAGCTGGGGCCAGATGCTCAGCCCCGCCTTCAGATCGATACGGATGCGGTGATAGATGATAAGCGATAGCCCGACGCAGAGTGGTATGGACCACAGGGCCGGATGCAGCGCCAGCGATGGGGCGAGGCGTATCGAGCCAAACGCTAGGAACGCGGTGTAGACGGAGATCCCTGCGCCGACCAGCGCCTTCAGATGCTCCTTCATCCACTGCACCGGGCTGGGGTTGCGTGCATAGATGAAGCGGAGGTTGGTCACGCCCGTCGCCAGGCCGACGATCGAAAGGCCGATCATCAATGGCTGACCTATCAGCACTCCCTCCCATGCGCAGGCCGCAGCAGCCAGGAGGACGAGGTACTGCAGTCCAATATTGAGAACAGTCCGGTTGGCGGCGAGGTCGCGCCTGTTCGTTACGCACAGCCATCCGTACCAGCCAAGGTTGACCGTAAGAATGCCATTGTGAAGCATCAGCCAGCCGAAGATCCCGCGGATAAAAGGCTCGTCGAACCTGCCCACGAGATGAGGGTGCACGCCCATTGGATCATAGAGTGTCAGCAGGCTCATCGCGATCGCGAAGGAGCCCGTAAGCAAAACGCACCGTGTGAAGATGCGGCCCCACATGCAGTGATTGACGCCGCCTTTTCGCCCCAGGACAGGCACCCAGAACGCCAGGGCGGCAGCAGATCCGGTAATTACGTGCACGAAGATGAGGCCGTGGAATATTGCCAGCTCCATCCCATGCTTCTCCGTCCAGCAGCCGTTCTGACTATCGCATTGGACTATCTCTCTGTAAAGTTATGTGTACATCTTCGAGGTCAGAGGTGCGCGTCAAACGATGCAGGCTGTGGCTGGAATTCCTGACGCAGGGCGAGGGCTCTATGCGCCGCCCAGGCCGGTGGCGCGACCTGCGTTGCTGGCGCTGCTGCGTGTCGCTCTACGCGGTGATGGTGATCTTCTCAGCCTGCTCCCTGCCAACGCCTATCGGATGGAAATAGGGCCCCTCGGTTACTCGCGCCGCTCCATCCTGATCGTCAATCGCCCGGATCAGGTGCGCCGTGTCCTGTCTGATCCAGAAGGCATCTTTCCCAAGAGCGATCTAATGGTCGCAGCGCTGGCGCCGCTTATCGGCGATTCGCTCTTTGTGTCCTCAGGCGACACCTGGCGCCGCCAGCGGCGGATGATCGATCCTGCATTCACGATGATGCGGGTCAACCGCGCCTTCCCCTCGATGCTTGAGGGCGCTCAGGCCTGTCAACAAACCTTCGATGCCCATGCAAGAGATGGCGTGACTTTCTCGCTTGATCTCGCGATGAGCCATCTCACGGCCGATATCATTTGCCGCACAGTTTTCAGCGCCAGCCTTGAAACGAGGGCGGCCCATGAGGTCTTCGCAGCCTTCACGACGTTCGAACGCAGCGTCGCTCAGGTGGAGATCCGTCGCCTGATAATGGACCGGGCCTGGACGAGTGTCCCGCAGCGCGATGACGTCCTCGCAGCCTGCGATACAATTCGGCGGCACCTCGGCGATTTGCTGGATACACATCTTGGTCCAGACGGCGCGCGGTTTGATGACATTGCCTCCTCGGTGATCGCAGCGCGCGACGACTTCACCCGCACGGCCTTCAATCGCGAGGAGCTCATCGATCAGCTGGGCGTGCTCTTCCTTGCGGGCCATGAGACGAGCGCGAGCGCGCTTACCTGGGCTTTCTTCCTGCTGGCTGAGCAACCCGACCTCGTCGCGCGCGTGCGTGCTGAGATCCGCAAGGTGATGGGTGATGGCGAGCCGCTCACCATAGAGGCCACCAGACACCTGCCCCTGACCCGCAATGTCTTTCGTGAAACGCTTAGGCTCTATCCGCCGATCACCTTCCTCCCGCGGGTCGCGATCGCTCCCACAACCATCGGGCGACATCAGGTTCGCCGCGGCGCGCTCGTCATGGTTGCGCCTTGGGTATTGCATCGCCACGCAAGCTACTGGCGCAACCCGCATGTCTTCGATCCGGATCGCTTCCTGCCGGAGCGCGAGGCCGAGCTGACCTCAGGCGCCTATATTCCGTTTGGCCTTGGTCCCCGTGTCTGCGCGGGCGCCGCCTTTGCGCAGACCGAGGCGGTGCTGTTGATTGCTGAAATGTTCCGCCGCTTCGATTTCCATGTTGTCGATCCAGCGCGCGTGCGTCCAGCGGCGCGCCTGACCACCCGTCCAACCGAACAGATCATGATGCGCGTGACTCGCGCAGACGCATGACCACAGTGCTGCTCACGCTCGGCCGCCTTCCCAAGGCTCTTGACCTGGCGCGCGGTTTCAGTCGCGCAGGATCTCGTGTGATCGTGGCCGATCCCTTTGGCTGGACGCTGACCGGCGCATCGCGCCATGTCGCCCGCGAGTTCGCGGTGCCCCCGCCGAGCAAGGGTTCTGCTGAATATCTCGCCGCCCTCGCGGAGATTGTCGCACGCGAAAGCGTCGATCTCGTTGTGCCTGTCTCCGAGGAGACGATGCATGTCGCCTTCCTGCCTGACTTGCTCGGCGGGCGCGCGCGCGTATTCACCATGCCACCCGACCGCGTGCTCGCGGTGCACAACAAGGCGGGATTTGTCCGCGCGGCGACTGCGATGGGTCTTCCCGTACCCGACACCTGCCTACTCGGCGCGCCGGAGGCGAAGGCGCTGGCATCGGCCCACGCTGTGGTCGTGAAACCGGTCTTTTCATGCTCGGGACGTGGTGTGCGCATCCTGAGTCAAGGCGCTGCCCTGCCGGATGCTGATCCATCGACTCCGGCCATTGTGCAGCGTTTCATCGCGGGCCGTGAGCACAGCAGCTGTACGATCGCGCATGAAGGCCGGGTCGTCTCCACGATGATCTATCGTGGCACTGTCATGTCAGGATCTGTCGCGATCGCGTTCGAGCGGGTCGAGGCGCCGGCGATTGAGCGGTGGATCGAAATCTTTGTCCGCGCATCGGGCTGGACAGGATTTATCTCCTTCGATTTCATTGTCGACGCTGATGACTGCGTGTTTGGCATCGAATGTAACCCGCGAACAACGAGCGGACTTCACTTCTGGCGGCCCGAAGACGTCGCTCGCGCCGTGCTCAGCCCGCAGACGAGCCCGCCAGTCGGGGTGCGTCGGCACAGCTACCTGCAGCAGTTCTACTCCTGCCTTACTGAAACACAGATGGCGATGTTTCGCGGCCGAGGCTTTCTTCACCGGCTGGGTCGGCTCGTTGGCACGCGGGATGTCACATGGGACTGGCGCGACCCATGGCCATTCCTGAGCATGACCCTGACGTCCTGGCCGATCATCCGCATGGCAGTTTCTCAGGGCGTCAGCTTCGGGGAGGCGGCAACGCATGACGTTGGCTGGTACGAACAGGCCGCCAACGCGCCAGATGCGCAGCCGTCGTGATCGCGACAGCGGTGGCGACATGCGCGGGGCGATCGTCGATGTCCGGTAGGGCGTCGCAATTTCGAGGCCTGCACGGAAAGGGCAAGGATCGCCCTGTATGGTGCGTGCATTGCGCCGTATCGCTCGCGCGTTGGTTGTGGGCGGGGTTCTCTGCAAGCGCCCCCACGGCGCTTACCGACATAGCGCTTGCGCGGACAAGAGACAGGCAATTAGTCTCCGAGAATGTTGGATGCTGACCCGGTTGGGGCCCTCGCGAATTTTGATCCAGGCATGTCCCTGTGCGCGCTGGTCGTTGCCGACTGGGCTTTGGCTCTGCAGCGGGGACCAACCGGCCGGCGTGGTGATGCTCGCCGGCTATCGTCTCGACGCCCACGTTGCCACCTGCGCTGGTCTGTCGAGCGCGCTGTCCTGCGCCCATCCTGTTGAGCCGGAGCTGCTCCATGCGTCCCAACGTACGCAAACCCGAACGTGCGACGCCTGCTGACCTGGCGACTTGCCGGCAGATGATCCGCACTGGTTCTCGCTCATTCTTTGTCGCGTCGCTGCTCCTGCCCGATGCTGTACGTGGAGGAGCCTACGCCCTCTATGCATTCTGTCGTCTGTCGGATGACACCATCGACGTGGACCATGGCGGCGAAGCGGGAATCGCGCGGCTCGCCGCTCGCCTCGATGCGATTTATGCTGGCGAGCCAGCCAACGCCGCAGTCGACAGGGCGCTTTTCGACGCTGTCGATCAGTACGCGCTGCCGCGTGCGCCGTTCGACGCCCTTCTGGAGGGCATGGCGTGGGATGCATCCGGGCGGGAATATGAAACGATCGAGGAGGTATATGACTATGCGGCGCGCGTCGCAGGCGCGGTCGGTGCGATGATGGCTACGCTGATGCGGACGCGTTCGCCGGAGATGGTTGCGCGGGCGTGCGATCTGGGCGTGGCCATGCAGCTAACGAACATTGCGCGGGATGTCGGTGAGGATGCGCGCAATGGACGTCTGTATCTCCCCCGCGCCTGGATGCGCGAGGCTGGCCTTGACCCCGTTTCGTGGCTCGCGCGTCCGGAGTTCAATCCCCAGGTCGCAGGGGTCGTGGAGCGCGTGCTTGAGCTCGCCCGTCAGCTCTACCAGCGCGCCGATCTCGGCATCGCCGGGTTGCCGCGCGCCTATCGCCCCGCGATCCGCGCGGCAAGGCTTCTTTATGCCGATATTGGCGCCCGCGTCGCAATGCGCGGTCATGACTCCGTGTCCAGCAGGGCCATTGTGCCGACGTCTCGCAAGTTGCAGCTCCTGATGAAAGCACTGACACGCTCATGGCGGGCCCCGCCAGGCGCTGAGCTGGCGGCGCCTGCGCTGCCGCAGACCCAGTTTCTGGTTGATGCCGTTGTCGCCGGAACTGGCGTGCATGATGAGCAGGATTCAGCTCCGGGCCTGCAGCACGATATCAGGTGGGTGATCGAGTTGTTTGCTGCGCTCGACGAGCGGCCCCGGCGCTTGACCTGAAGTGTGACTTGTTGCTGGCTTTCATGTCGCTTGCGCCGGGTTGCGGTGTCGGGCGCGCGTCGCAGCCGTCGGGGCTTCAAAGTGTTGCAGCCGTGTCTCTAGCTGAAGGCTGTCCAGCCGCAGTCAACGCCCTCCGGCGAGGCGGGGCATGCGAAAGGGAAGCATGGCGCGCACGACGGGATTGCTGATCCGATCCAGTGACAACGTCTCGTGCATGATGTCTGCCGGCGCGCCGTCGACTTGTCCTGCAAGATGCGATCGGGCGTAGAACGGGGCATCCTCGAGCACGCGCACAAGCCTTGGCCCCGTTCCGCGATCGCCGCGAGCCGTGGGCTGCATCCGCCAGAAGGTTTTCGGCATCCTGGTCAGCGGCGGGGCGTGGATGGCGATATCTTCGCCGGTTGAATCGAATTTCAGAGCGAGGGATCGTTGTTCGCCATTCCGGAGCGTGACGTCATAGTAGACGATTGTCGCATCGTCGGCGACGTGGGAACGCGACCAGTCCCAGGAACGGAACCTGCGTTCGAGTGGTTCGTCGCCGCAGTTGCTGTCGAAATAGCCCTCTCCATTCCAGGATGTACCGTCTTCGAACTTCACTGCGACGCGTCCACGTGGAGCGATTGGTCGCCATACATGGCGGGCTTCTGCGTCCAGCGCGAACGTCTGGCCCGCGAGATAGTAGGGATGCAGCGTCACTGTCCCGCGGAGTCGGGAGGGTAGGGGGGCTGTCCACTCGTCGACGTTGATGCGAAGTGTTTCGCTCTCCCAGCTCATGCTGCTGCGGCTGATCGCGATCCTGTCCAAGTCGCGATCGAGGCTCCTGTGACCGCGTTCGGTCATCGCCCAGCGATTTCCCCTGACCGAATAGAGCGCGACATTCATGGCGCAGTGGTTTTCGGGATGCCGCCACCCCGACCATGCGTAGTAGGGCGAGAAAACACTGCCGATGAAGGCGATGATTGTGAGACCATGCTGTTTGTCTTCGCTGAGCGCGTCGATGTACCACCAGGCATAGCCGCCTGATCCGACTGGAATGTCGAAGCGCGGTGCAGGAAGTCTGTTGCCAGGAGCAGGCGCACGCCAGTGAGATCCCGCCCCGCCGGTTTCGTTCAGGAACTCCGTCGACTTGACGGCGCCGGCGGTTGGTTGGTCGTTCATGCCCAACCCCTCGCCTTCGACACGGGAAGCTGCGCGTCCGTTCGCGTGAGTGCTGGTCGCCTTCTCCCCGCCTGCGCCATGTCCAGTTCACGCTCGCGCAGGTGGCTGAACATCGTCATCCTGCGTGGAGCGGGATCAGCATTTGCGAGGTCGTGAGTATGCTCGCTCGCGAGGGCGGATTTGACGAAGCCGCGTTGACCGGGTGAGTGGCGCAGGCGCCGGCGGGCGCTGAGAGCCCCCATCCCGGCTGTGCTGTACGCGCCCGCCGGAGGCATCCCGCGCCTCTCCACTTTGATCGCACGGACGCGACAGCCCGGTGCATTCGCGGTCGCCAGTTCCTGAAGTCCGCCACCCTGAAGGGTGGCGCTGTCGTTGATCATGGATTCCTCAAGGTCGATTGACTGGACGCTAGCATGTGTCCAATCTGTCGGACATAGGTCGGGTTGTCCCCGATCGACAAGTCCGGGAGACCGTCATGACGCTACCTGCGCGTGTCGAAGCAGCGCTGAAGGCCGCAATCGACAGGGCAGACACGCCCAGCGCACCTCCCGGATTGATCAAGGCGCTTCGCTACGCGGTTTTCCCGGGCGGAGCTCGCGTGCGCCCGATGCTGTGCCTGGCTGTCGCGCGCGCCTGCGGCGACGACCGTCCCGAGATATCGGACGCAACGGCAGCCGCCGTCGAGCTCCTTCACTGCGCGTCCCTGGTTCACGACGATCTTCCATGTTTTGACAATGCCGGCTTCCGTCGCGGTAAGGTATCGGTCCACGCGGCGCATGGCGAACCGCTTGCCTTGCTTGCAGGCGACGCGTTGATCGTGATGGCCTTTGAGCGTCTGGCCGTCGTTGGGGCAGCTGAACCTGGTCGGATCGCGCCATTGATCGAGGCAATCGCCCGGGGCGTTGGCGCCCCCGCCGGGATTACCGCAGGCCAGGCATGGGAAAGCGAGTCCGTCGCTCCGCTCGAAATCTATCACCAAGCAAAGACAGGCGCCCTGTTTGTGGCGGCGACGACGTCCGGGGCGATTGCTGCGGGGGCGGACGGAACGCCGTGGCGGTTCCTCGGGGAAACCCTCGGCGCCGCCTATCAGGTCGCTGACGATCTGATGGATGCGGTCCAGTCTGGGCTCTGCGACAAGCCGGTGGGCCAGGACGCCCTTTTGCAGCGTCCAAATGTGGTCGCCGAGCGCGGTGTCCAGGGCGCGCTTGCAAGACTGGACGATCTGGTGGAGCAGGCCGTAGCCTCGGTCCCCGACTGCGATGGTGCTCAGGAAATGCGTGATCTGGTGAGGATGACTGCGATGCGCCTTGCCCCCAAACAGCTGTCACGCAGTGCCGCGTAGGCGCCTGTGAGTAACTGGCGCGCGCGGTGGATCGCGTGGCGCAATGCACGCATCTCGGATCCGCGATTTCAGAGATTTGCCGCAGATTTCCCGCTCACCCGGGCTGTCGCCCACAGCCGCGCGCGAGGCCTGTTCGACGTGGTCGCTGGCTTCGTTTATTCGCAGGTCCTGACCGCCTGCATCGAACTCGACTTGCTCAATGCGCTCAAGGCCGGGCCGCGTGAGGTTGCCGATCTGGCAACCGCGCTGAACGTCCCGCCAAGCGAGATGGCGCGCCTGCTCCGCGCGGCATCGGCACTCGATCTCGTTGAGCCGATCGGAGAGCAGTACGCCCTCGGCGCTCAAGGCGCGGCGCTCCTTGGCAATTCGGGCCTGGCCGAGATGATCCGGCATCACGACAGGCTGTATGCCGACCTCCAGGATCCAGTGGCGCTCCTCAGGCGTGGCAGGGGCGAGCACCTCGCGGGCTATTGGCCGTACGCAACCGCTCAAGACCCGGAAAATACAGGAGAATTGGAAGTTTCTGCATACTCAGCCCTGATGGCGGCGACGCAGCCCGCAGTCGCGGCCGACATCCTCGCCGCCTATCCGATGCGTGGCCACCGGACGATCATGGACGTCGGCGGCGGGCAGGGCGCCTTCCTGTCGGCCGTTGCCTCGCGTTGGTCGCATCTGAACCTCCACCTTTTCGATCTGCCCGCTGTTGTGGAGCGCGCCCGGAAGGTTCTCGCGCCGCTTGCTTCACGCACGACGTTCACCGGCGGCAGCTTCCTGTCGGATTCCCTTCCGTCCGGTGCAGACCTGATCACGCTCGTCCGGATCCTTCACGATCATGACGACGACGGCCTGAGGCAGATACTGTCGTCCGCACGCGCAGCCCTCGCTCCTGGCGGCCGGCTGTTGATCGCAGAGCCGATGTCAGACGCGCGGGGCACGGACCGCGTCGGCGACGCCTATTTCGGCCTGTACCTTCTGGCCATGGGGCGCGGACAGGCCAGAACGCCATCGCAGGTCGCGGGCTTCGTGGCGCAGAGTGGCTTTAGCCGCTCGCGAATGCTGCGCGTGCGAACGCCCGGGCTGCTTCGCGTGATGCTCGCCGAGCGATGATCTGCAGGCCTCCGAAGTGGCGGCGTTAGCGGCCTCCGGGTGATTCCGCCGGCCGGTCCCATTTCCAGCCCCGGGTTGGTCGGCGTTACCTTACGTCGTCCATCCCACACGCAAACTTTCGTCGACAAACCCAGCAAACACGACCGGTTACGCATCCCGAAAGCCGTCAGGAACAATTGACACCTTAAGGCGTCCACGTAAGCTTACACTGTGCCAGCGCGATGGAGTTGCGCGTGGCGCGGGTGGAAGTGGGAGACCCAATGCAGACTGTCGCTGTCGTCCTGGATGGTCCTCAACAGATCGCTGTGCGCAGCCTTGCGCTCAACGCTGTGCGAGACGACGACGTCGTGATCGATGTCTCGTGGAGCGGGATCAGCACCGGAACCGAGCGGTTGCTCTGGACCGGTCGGATGCCGCCATTTCCGGGCATGGGTTACCCGCTCGTGCCTGGCTATGAGTCAGTCGGCCGCGTGGTCGATGCCGGCGCCAAGGCGACCCATCGCATCGGCGAGAACGTCTTCATACCCGGGGCCACATGCTACAAGGATGCACGCGGCCTCTTCGGAGGCGCAGCGCGGACGCTGATCGCACCAGGCTCACGGGCGACCGCGGTCCCCGAAAACCTCGGCTCGCAAGCCGTCCTGATTGCGCTGGCGGCAACCGCTTATCACGCCCTCGATGGCGGCGCTCCGCCTGATCTGATTGTGGGTCATGGCGTACTCGGCCGCCTGCTCGCACGCATCACGGTCGCGATCGGAGCGCCAGCGCCGACCGTATGGGAAACAAATGCCCAGCGGCGTTCGGGCGGCGTTGGCTACGAAGTCCTGCACCCTGATGAAGACCCGCGGACCGACTACGCGACGATCTACGACGCCAGTGGCGCGGGCTCACAACTGGATTCCTTCGTGAAGCGGCTGGCGAAACGCGGCGAGATCGTCCTCGCCGGCTTCTATGAAGACCGCTTGTCATTCTCCTTCGTCCCGACATTCCTGCGCGAGGCGCGCTTCCGCGTCGCCGCCGAGTGGAAGCCGGAAGACCTGCGGGCGATCAGCGCGATGCTGCGGCTCGGCAGCCTGTCGCTGGACGATCTCGTCACGCACGAACAGACGCCCGAAAAAGCCGACGACGCCTACGCCACCGCGTTCACGGACAGCGCGTGCCTCAAAATGGTCCTCGATTGGAGACACTGCGCATGAGCGTGACGCTGCTGGACAATCGGGCTTTGCGCAGGGAAGCGGCCATCGAGCCGGATCCCGTGCCAACCGGCGAAGTCACGAAGGAAACGCAGATCATCGCCATCTACGGCAAGGGCGGCAGCGGTAAGAGCTTCGCGCTCGCCAACCTCAGCTACATGATGGCCCAGCAGGGCAAGCGCGTCCTGCTGATCGGTTGCGATCCCAAGTCGGACACCACCTCTCTGCTGTTCGGCGGCAAGGCCTGCCCAACCATCATCGAAACATCGTCGCGCAAGAAAGCGGCCGGTGACGAAGTGCGCATCGAGGACGTGTGCTTCCAGCGTGACGGCGTCTTCGCGATGGAGCTGGGCGGGCCTGAAGTTGGCCGGGGCTGCGGCGGACGCGGCATCATTCACGGTTTCGAACTGCTCGAGAAACTCGGCTTCCACGACTGGGGCTTCGACTACGTCCTGCTCGACTTCCTGGGGGATGTGGTCTGCGGCGGCTTCGGCCTGCCGATTGCGCGCGACATGTGCCAGAAGGTCATCGTCGTCGGCTCGAACGACCTGCAATCGCTCTACGTCGCCAACAATGTCTGCTCGGCGGTGGAATACTTCCGCAAGCTGGGCGGCAATGTCGGCGTCGCCGGCATGCTCATCAACAAGGATGACGGCACGGGCGAGGCGGCTGCCTTCGCCGCGTCTGTCGGCATCCCCGTCCTGTGCGCCATTCCGGCTGACGAGGACATCCGCCGCAAGTCTGCAAACTATCAGATCATCGGCACGCCCGGCGATCGCTGGGGCCCGATGTTCGAGGGCCTCGCCGCTAACGTCGCGACCGCGCCACCGGTGCGCCCGACGCCGCTGACGCAGGACCAGCTGCTCGGTCTCTTCAAGTCCGACCAGGTCGGTGGCGGCGTTGTCCTCAAGCCGGCCACCCAGGCCGACATGCGCGGCGCGACCTACGTCGAGAAGCCCACCCTCGAAGTCATCTATGACGCGGTATGATGCATGATTGACCGCGATCCCTCAGAAGCGCCAAACGACGCCCCCGGCTACGACGCCACCGACGTCGCCAGCGCCAGCGTTGCTGCTGAGGGCTCCGGCTGTCACGCAGGCGCCGAAGAACTTCACAAGGCCGCCGCCAGCGCCGGCAAGTCCGAAGTGCTGGAGCGTTACGCGAAGGACTATCCGAAAGGCCCGCACGACCAGCCGCAGAGCATGTGCCCCGCCTTCGGAAGCCTGCGCGTGGGCCTGCGCATGCGGCGCACGGCGACAATCCTGTCGGGCTCGGCCTGCTGCGTCTATGGCCTGACCTTCACGTCGCATTTCTATGGTGCGCGGCGCTCGGTCGGCTACGTGCCCTTCAACTCCGAAACGCTGGTGACCGGAAAGCTCTTCGAGGACATCCGCGAAGCGGTATTCAAGCTGGCTGACCCGGAACTCTACGACACCATCATCATCACCAATCTCTGCGTGCCGACCGCCTCAGGCGTTCCGCTTCAGTTGCTCCCCAAGGAGATCAACGGCGTCCGCATCATCGGTATCGACGTCCCGGGCTTCGGCGTGCCGACGCATGCCGAGGCGAAAGACGTCCTCGCCGGCGCCATGCTGAAATACGCACGCAACGAAGCAGAGCAGGGCCCGGTCGCCGCGCCGCGCGAACGCGCCTCAATGCCAACCGTCACGTTGCTCGGCGAAATGTTCCCGGCCGATCCCGTGGGCATCGGCATGATGCTGGCCCCCATGGGTCTCGCCGCCGGTCCCGTGGTCCCGACACGTGAATGGCGCGAGCTTTACAGCGCCCTCGATTGCGCCGTCGTCGCCGCCATCCATCCCTTCTACACCGCCTCTGTCCGCGAGTTCGAAGCGGCTGGCCGCAAGGTCATTGGCTCCGCGCCTGTCGGGCGTGATGGCACGGCCGCCTGGCTCGACGCCATCGGCGCGGCCTGCGGCGTGGCGCAGGAGAAGATCGACACCGCCAAGAACAAGATCCTGCCCGCCATCACGGGCGCACTCGCCGGGTCGCCGATCAAAGGCCGGGTGACGGTCTCCGGCTATGAAGGGTCCGAGCTTCTCGTCGCGCGCCTGCTGATCGAGAGCGGCGCGGACGTGCCCTATGTCGGCACGGCTTGCCCCCGCACGCCATGGTCCGAGCCCGATCGCGAGTGGCTAGAGTCCAAAGGCGTCCGCATCCAGTACCGCGCCTCGCTGGAACAGGACATTGCGGCGATCCACGAGTTCGGACCCGATCTTGCGATCGGCACGACGCCGGTGGTCCAGCATGCCAAGGAGCGGTCGATCCCATCTCTCTACTTCACCAACCTCATTTCCGCCCGTCCCCTCATGGGCCCCGCCGGCGCGGGCTCCCTGGCGACGGTCGTGAACGCAGCGCTCGCAAACAAGGGGCGCTTCGACCGCATGACGGAGTTTTTCGAAGGCGTCGGAACCGGTCACGCCGCTGGCGTCTGGGAAGACACCCCGCAGGATCGCCCCGAGTTCAAGGCGCGCTACGCCAAGACGATGGCTGCCTCGCGTGCGGCTGAAGAGGCGGTGGGCACATGACGCTCATCTTCGATCATGATCGCGCCGGCGGCTACTGGGGCGCCGTCTACGCCTTCACCGCGGTGAAGGGGCTGCAGGTCATCATCGATGGACCGGTGGGTTGCGAGAACCTGCCAGTCACGTCGGTGCTCCACTACACGGACGGCTTGCCGCCACACGAGCTTCCGATCGTCGTGACGGGTCTGGGCGAGGAAGAACTTGGGAAGACCGGCACCGAAGGCGCAATGAAGCGCGCCTGGAAAACGCTGGATCGCGATCTGCCTGCAGTCGTCGTGACCGGATCGATCTCAGAGATGATCGGTGGGGGCGTGACGCCTGAGGGCACCAACATTCAGCGCTTCCTGCCGCGCACGATCGACGAGGATCAATGGCAGAGCGCGAACCGCGCGCTCACCTGGCTGTGGACGCAGTTCGGGACGAAGAAGGTGCCCAAGCTGAAGCCGCGCAAGGAGGGCGAGAAGCCCAAGGTCAACATCATCGGCCCGATGTATGGCATGTTCAACCTGCCGTCCGACCTCGCCGAAATCCGCCGCCTGATCGAAGGCATTGGCGCGCAAGTGAACTTGGTCTTTCCGCTCGGCAGCCATCTGGCCGACGTCAAGCTGCTGCCGCTCGCCGAAGTGAATGTGTGCATGTACCGCGAGTTCGGCCGGCAGCTATGCGAGACGCTGGAGCGGCCCTATCTCCAGGCGCCAATCGGGCTGGAATCGACAACACTCTTCCTCCGCAAGCTCGGTGAACTCACCGGCCTTGACCCTGAGCCCTTCATAACCCGCGAGAAACACACGACGATCAAGCCGGTCTGGGATCTCTGGCGCTCCGTAACGCAGGACTTCTTCGGTACGGCCAGCTTCGCCATTGTCGCGAACGAAACCTACGCCCGCGGCGTGCGCAATTTCCTGGAGAACGACCTCGGCCTGCCGTGCACCTTCTCCTTCTCGCGCACCGCCGGGATCAAGCCCGACAACGTCGCGGTGCGCGAGGCCATACGCACGAAGCCGCCCCTGGTAATGTTCGGCAGCGTCAATGAGCGGATGTACATGGCCGAGCTCGGCTCGCGCGCTTGCTACATCCCGGCGTCCTTCCCCGGCGCCGTCATCCGCCGCCACACCGGCACGCCGTTCATGGGCTATGCTGGCGCGACCTACCTGGTGCAGGAAGTCTGCAATGCGCTGTTCGATGCGCTCTTCCATATCCTTCCACTCGCCGGTCAGATGGACAAGATCGAGGCGACGCCGGCGCGCTCGCACGTAGAAGTTGCGTGGGACAACGATGCCAAGGCGGCGTTCGACAAGATCATCGACGCGCAACCGGTTCTGGTCCGCATTTCCGCGGCCAAGCGACTGCGCGATGCGGCCGAACGCATCGCACGTGCGGATGGCGCAGACCGTGTGACGTCTGCGCGCCTCGCGCGGGCGGGCGCGACGATATTCGAAGGGGCGCCCGCATGAGGCGCTTGCACCTTCAGACGAGCACAGCCTGGGCGCCTGGCGCCTCTGGTCATCAGATTGGATCTGGCCTTGCCGTGCCAGGTAACTCGTCGTGCTGGCAACAGTACGGCAGACCCAGCGCCACTTCGGTGGTTCTGGCTTTTCGGCAAACTAAGAACCGGAGGACTTTATGTCAGAAAAAGACGCCCGAACAGGGACACTATCCGGCCTGACAGGGGCGGAGGCGAAGGAGTTCCACAATGCATATATGGGGAGCTTTATTCTCTTCCTTCTCGTCGCCGTCGGCGCTCACATTCTCGTCTGGATGTGGCGGCCGTGGTTTCCGGCCGTAGGCGGTTACAGCGAAGTGAGTGACGGAATCGAAATGGCCCGCCAGATGGCTTCGGCCTATCTCGCATAAGGGAGACGAATACATGTGGCGCATTTGGCTACTTTTTGATCCGCGGCGCGTGTTGATCGGGAATGCTATTTTCCTGTTCACACTCGCGATCATTCTGCACTTCATCATGCTCAGCACTGACCGCTTCAACTGGATCGAAGGACCCGGCGCTGCGCCGGTTGCTTCAATCGAGCAAACGGTTGGGTCACCGGACGCGCCCGTCTAAGGACGCGCTTCGGCAGCCCGAGCGGGCATGCAAGGCCAGCGGGCGCGATCGGTGAACACCGGTTGCGCTTGTTGCGCCCATCACAAACGGCCGCAAGGCATCCCTTGCGGACAGACCGGAGCACTTAGCGGTGGCCCTACTCAGTTTTGAACGAAAATATCGCGTGCGCGGTGGGACGTTGATCGGCGGAGATCTGTTCGATTTCTGGGTCGGTCCCTTTTATGTGGGCTTCTTCGGCGTCACGACAATCTTCTTCGCGACCCTGGGCACCGCAATGATCGTGTACGGAGCAGCGATCGGCCCGACATGGAATGTCTGGCTCATCAGTATCAACCCTCCTGACGCCAGTTACGGCCTTGGGCTCGCGCCTCTGAAGGAGGGAGGTATCTGGCAGATTGTCACAATCTGCGCGATCGGCGCCTTTGTATCCTGGGCGCTTCGACAGGTGGAAATCTCGCGCAAGCTCGGCATCGGCCTTCACGTGCCGTTCGCCTTCTCTTTCGCCATCGGCGCTTACATCACGCTGGTCGTCATTCGCCCCGTC
>Ga0315902_10006189_pt1 | contig 16658 bp, 21 predicted proteins | sample LakEriMetagenome_9_FD_203523 | JGI IMG/M metagenome (GOLD analysis project Ga0315902, IMG submission 203523) | Freshwater fungal communities from buoy surface, Lake Erie, Ohio, United States - Buoy 12 MA117 | ecosystem: Environmental > Aquatic > Freshwater > Lake > Lake biofilm | place: USA...
GAGCTGAAGTTCGATGCGAACGGCGATATTCTTTCAAAGGATATTACTATTCTTATCGTTAAGGACAACACAGAGACCTTCCAAACAAAGATCACTGTTAACTAGTTCTAATTTTATAGAACTATAAGGTTTGGGCGGCTACTGTAAAAAGTAGCCGCCCTTATCTTGACTCTCAGCAAAAATAAAGATATTTTACTTAACAAGATTTACTCTTTGCGGTATCTTTTGAGGCAGTTAAGGTTAGAAAAAATGCAGTACCTAGACATTTTGAAAGAGGTTTAAGTGGCCAAGGCTGCAGTAGCAACAAAATTTAGCGGTACACCTGGACAAATCCGCCGCCAACGTATTGAAAGATTTGGCGCGATAGCAATTAGTCTTGGTGCGGCATTTTGGATGTTGATAAATCTTATTGAAGCTCCTGACCAGTTTGCACAGTCAGCGATCGCCGGTCTTCGTAACGGCTTGATTTACGCGATGATTGCACTTGGTTACACACTTGTTTATGGAATTATTGAGTTAATTAACTTTGCTCACGGCGACCTTTTCATGCTTAGCGCCGTCTTCTCCTCATTTTTCATTACCTATTGGATTGGCGCAGATGAATCCAATGGCTTTGGCTGGTTTGCCTTTGCCCTCTGCCTGGTTGCAGTTATGGTTTTTGGTGCGGTAGTAAATGTCTTGATCGAACGTTTTGCCTATCGCAAATTACGTAATGCCCCACGACTTTCAACTTTGATTACCGCAGTTGGTATGTCCTTCTTGCTTAACTTCATTGGCTTAAAGTGGAATGGATCAACCCCACGCCAGTGGCCAACAGTTATCCCAAGTGGTGATATCTATCTTGGCGATATTCGAATCAGCATGCTCACTATCTGGCTATTTTTAATTGGATTCCCACTCTTAATTGCCTTGAATTACTTAGTAACTAACACCAAGCAGGGTAAGGCGATGCGCGCTACCTCCCAAGATAAAGATGCATCAACATTGATGGGTATTAATGTGAATAAGACAATCGCATTCACCTTCGCAATTGGTGGGGCGATGGCGGGAGCGGCAGGACTTTTGTATCAGCAATCAATTGGAACGACTAACTACAACCTTGGCTTCCAGCTTGGTCTGATCGCATTCACTGCAGCGGTATTGGGTGGAATTGGCAGCCTTTGGGGCGCAGTAGTTGGTGGATTGATTATCGGATTAATTCAAGGATTAAATGATGGTCTGCCATTCGCTTTTGGCCAGGCATGGTCACAGTCAGTGGTCTTTACAATTCTTATTATTATCTTGGTCTTTAAGCCAGCCGGGCTTTTGGGTAAAGTAACTACGGAAAAGGTCTAAGCCGATGGCAAAAGTTTCAGTAGCCAATAACGTATCTAAATCAAACCGTAATTGGATTCGTGGTTACACCATTGCTGGCATCGCCTTGTTTATTACCTACCAATTTTTGCTTCCATGGGATGGCCTGCCATCTGGTATTTATCAGACGGTAAACCAGTGGATGCCACCATCTGCAGTTAATGAATCACTTGTTTATGTGATTATGGCCTTGGGATTAAATATTGTGGTTGGTTACGCAGGTCTATTAGATCTTGGATATGTAGCATTTTGGGCAATTGGTGGTTACTGCGCAGGTTGGTTTATGTCAGAGTTTTTCTACTTCCTAAATGTTCACTTCTTTGGCTCAGTACCAGCAGGAACCCCTGGAATTCACATTAACTTCTGGATGGTTTTGATTATTGGTGGCTTTGTCTGCGCCCTTTTTGGTGTATTAATTGGTGCACCAACACTTCGCTTAAAGAGTGATTACCTAGCGCTTGTAACTCTTGGCTTTGGCGAGATCATTCCTCAGGTTTTCTTTAATGGTGAGAACTTCTTTGGCTTCAACATATCCAACGGTACAAAGGGAATTGTGGTGGTTGATCCGATTCCAGCTGGATTTAAAAATCTTGGACCATTTGATGCTGGTTGGAAATTACTACTCTTCTTATTCTTAACTGCGATAATGGTCTTTATTTCACTACGTCTGCGTCGTGGTCGATTGGGCAGAGCTTGGCTTGCAGTTCGTGAGGATGAGTTAGCAGCTTCAATGATGGGTGTGCCATTGATGCGCACCAAGCTTGCAGCTTATGCAGTAGGTGCCTTTGCCGGCGGCTTAGGTGGTGTGGCATTTGCTACCCACGTAAATGGTGTTTATGCCGAGCGATTTAACTTTGCAATCTCAATCTTCCTTCTTGCCATGGTGGTGCTAGGCGGAATGGGAAATGTTTGGGGCGTAATTTTGGGAGCATTTGTGCTCTCCTGGATAAATGGAAATGGGTTATCTGCCTTTGGCCGGGTATATAACGACACATTTGGGACCAGGGTTGATTTCACCTCATTTACATTCCTCTTATTCGGAGTTGTATTAATTTTGATGATGCTTTACAAGCGCGAAGGTCTGATACCAGAGTCTCGCATGAAGCTATTAATGAATGAAGATGTGTTAGATGCTGCTGAATCAGATGGCAAAAAGCAGAAGGCAGGTAAGTAATGGCTAATGCATTAGAGGCTAAGAATATTTCAGTTGCATTTGGAGGCTTACTTGCAGTCAATGATGTCAGCTTTAATATTCCAAATAAGTCAATTGTCTCCCTTATTGGTCCAAATGGTGCTGGTAAGACCACCTTCTTTAATGTTTTAACTGGTCTTTATAAGCCATCTGCTGGAAACATTATTTTTGGCGATCGCGATATTACCGATCTACCACCACACAAGATTGCTTCAATTGGAATAGCTAGAACCTTCCAAAATATCCGCCTATTTGGTTTGATGACTGCGCAAGAGAACTTACTTGTTGCAATGCACTCACACTTAAAATCTGGCATCACCTCAACCATCCTTCGCACACCAAAGCAACGCAGAGAAGAGAGTGAAGCTGAGGATAGAGCGCAAGAGATATTAGATTTCGCAGGTGTTGGAAAGTGGACTCATGAGTTTGCTAGAAATCTTTCCTATGGTGATCAGCGCCGACTTGAGGTTGCTAGAGCATTAGCTCTAGAACCAAAGGTTTTATTACTTGATGAGCCAACTGCTGGAATGAATGCCCAGGAGTCACAGGTATTTATTGAGTTCATAAACAAGTTAGTTTCAGAGCGTGATATCGCAGTGATGTTGATTGAGCATGATATGAAGGTTGTTATGTCATTATCTCAACGCATTACAGTTCTTGATCAGGGCGAGAAGATCGCTGAAGGATCCCCAGATGAAATTAAGAACAATCCAAGAGTCATTGAGGCTTATCTTGGCAAACCTAAGGCGGCCCGCAAATGAGTTCAATGTTAGAGGTTAAGAACATCCAGGTTGCCTACGGCAAGATCATTGCTGTTAAAGATGTATCGGTAACTGTTGAAAAGGGTGAGATCGTTACCCTAATTGGTTCAAATGGTGCTGGTAAATCAACCACACTTCGCACCATCTCAGGTCTAATCAAACCAAAATCTGGTGAGATTTTATTTAATGGCCAAAGAATTGATGGCGTGCCAGGTCATGACATCGTGGCGATGGGTATCTGTCACTCACCTGAGGGACGTCGTATTTTCCCTCGTATGACAGTTAAGGAAAATCTTGAGTTAGGTGCTTTCTTACGTAATGACAAAGCAGCTGTTAATGCTGATATGGAGCGAGTATTCGATCTATTCCCAAGATTAAAAGAGCGAATTGATCAACGCGCAGGAACTATGTCAGGTGGTGAGCAACAGATGCTCGCTGTAAGCCGTGCGCTTATGGGAGATCCAAAGTTATTACTACTTGATGAGCCATCAATGGGATTAGCACCAGTATTAGTTGAGTTGATCTTTGAAACAATTGTGAAGATTCGCCAGCAAGGTGTAACTATCTTGTTGATTGAACAAAACGCCACCGCTGCCCTTGAGGTTGCAGATCGTGCCTATGTTCTTGAATCTGGCAAGGTAAAGCTAAGTGGAAGTGCTAAAGAGTTAAGTGCTGATGACAAGGTAACTAAGGCTTACCTCGGTCATTAATTCGCTTTACTAAAAAAACTTACCCTCTAACCCATCACAGTTCCGCTGGTGGTATTTCTTGCCCGCTTTCTTGAAAATGTTCCCAAATTAATTGCTAGCTTTGTATTGATGCAGTTATAAACCACTGGATTTTTGTCATGCTCGGCCCCATTTTCCACCTCAGTAATCAAATGAGCCATGATTAGGCCTGCGCCGGTGGCATTTTTAAATTGATTTCCACTAGTGCCAATTGCAACATAAAAGCCTGGTACATCGGTCTTGTCATAGATTGGAGTCCAATCAGATGAAACATCATAAACACCAACTACACCAACTGGAGATGAGGGGATTTGGGCTGCTGGAAATCTTCTAGCAAATCGATAGGTTTGAGATTCAAAAACCTCAACAGTTCTTGTCATATTTACTTCATCAACCTTGTCTGGTTCAACCCATTCAAGCTCATCACACTCGGGCTCTGTACCGCCAACTAAGGTGATGCCACCTGGGCCAGATCTAACATAGGTGCCAAGATCAAGATCTCCCATGATTGGCCCCTTTAAAATATCTTTTGGCGTTGAGATTTGATGAACCTCAGCACGAAGTGGCTTTAACTCAACAGTGAAATCACCACCGGCTCCTGCCATTTGATTTATTAATGTCGACCAAGGCCCTGCCACATTAACCACAGCATCTGCTGCGATTAACTCATCCCCTGAATCTAAAACCTTTTTATTTTGGTTATCAAAATCTTTTACTCGAACACCTGTAACACGGCCCGTACTTGCATCTTTTTCAATTCCAACTATCGCCTTCTTAAATCTAAAGTTGACCCCTTCGCGTTTTGCAGCTGTTGCAAAATTTTGGGCAGCAAGGAGTGGATCTGAAACATATCCACCATGCTTTGAAAATATTCCACCTATCTCCTGCGTTGCTTCATCCCAAAATGCATCTGATTTAACCGGCTTATTTGGCCAGTAGCGACCTGCATCAATTCCTGGCATATTCTCTTTTAAGCTTTTTGAATCCCAGATTTCATAGGGAACCTTTGCGCGATCAAATAACTTCATGGTGTTCTCATTTGAAAGCACAGGCACATCTAGCATTACATAACCACGATCTTCAAGATGGGCGTAATGCTCCTGGGAGTTTTCAAGTGAGTTCTTAGAGTAATTATTTGTGCCATCAATTAAAGCTTTAAACTCTTTCCATAAGAAGTAGGACTCCCAAGCAAGGGCAACAGCATCAAAGGTTGAGTAATTAAATCTAACTACCGCACTGGATGCACTAGTTGAACCAAGACCTGCACCAGAATTACGATCAACAACAGTTACATCATGGCCTAATCTTTTTAATTGCAAAGATATAGAGGAGCCAATAACTCCTGCGCCAATTACAACGATATGCACAGCAAGTAAGTTACCTTTTAACTGGCAAAAGTCAATCATTACCTCTTGAAGTAATCACTTGAAAAATCTCGCCAAATTGGTCAAGAATTATTCGAGCATTATGGGTAAAAGTGTGTGCGTGATAGATTAGATCTGTGATGGAACAGCCGGGAGCAAAATTCCTTAAGGCCTTATCGGCCGAGAGCCCGCTACAAATTGTTGGCACAATCAATGCAAACCACGCCCTGCTTGCCGAACAGGCAGGTTATAAAGCGATCTATCTATCAGGGGGTGGGGTTGCAGCAGGATCTCTTGGTGTGCCAGATCTTGGCATCACCACATTAGAAGATGTACTAATTGATGTTAGAAGAATTGTTAATGTCACAAAGCTGCCACTCTTAGTAGATATTGATACCGGCTTTGGTCCCTCAGCCTTTAATATTCAAAGAACTATTACCTCACTCATTGCAGCAGGAGCAGCAGCAGCTCACATCGAGGATCAGGTTGGCGCTAAAAGATGTGGCCATCGTCCAAATAAAGAGTTGGTTTCAAAGCAGGAGATGGTGGATCGAATTACTGCAGCGGTTTCTGCAAAGGGTGATAACTCCTTTGTGATTATGGCAAGAACAGATGCAATTGCAGTTGAGGGATTAGATGCAGCAATTGATCGCGCAAAGGCTTATGTTCAGGCAGGGGCCGCCATGGTATTCCCAGAGGCGATTGGTGATTTAGAAACATATAAGAAGTTTGCAGATGCGGTTAAGGTGCCAATTCTTGCAAACATTACTGAGTTTGGTTTGACCCCGATGTTTACAACCAGTGAGTTAAAGAGTGCAAATGTTGCCATGGCGCTCTATCCATTATCTGCCTTTAGAGCGATGAATAAAGCGGCAAGTAATGTTTATCAAACAATTAAACAAAGTGGCACCCAAAAAGAGCTGCTAGATAAGATGCAGACCAGGGATGAGTTATATCAAAGCATTAACTACTATGAGTATGAAAAATCCTTAGATAGATTTAACAAATAGTAATAATGAGTGAGGTTAGAGTTAAAAAATCTGTTGCACTCTCAGGAGTAGTTGCAGGAGATACCGCACTTTCAACTGTTGGACATACTGGAAATGATCTTCACTACCGCGGGTATGAAATCAATGATCTTGCCCAAAATTGTGAGTTTGAAGAGGTTGCCTACCTAATTCTTTATGGATCACTGCCCACAAAAACTCAATTAGCAGATTACAAAAAAGAGTTAGCATCCCTTAGAGATCTTCCATCCCAGGTTAAAACCATCCTAGAAAACCTGCCTAAATCTGCTCATCCAATGGATGTGGTTAGAACTGCAACCTCAGCCCTTGCTAGCTTTTATCCAGAGGATGAAAAACATGATCGCCAGAGCGCATTACTTGCTGCAAATCGGCTAATTGCAGCCTCTCCTTCTGCTCTTTTGTACTGGTATCACTTCTCCCACTTTGGCAAAAAGATCACGCTAAGTACAGATGCTGATGGTGTTGCTGAACACTTCCTGCAATTGTTTTTACAGGACAAACCAAAGCAATCTTGGGTGAAAGCAATGCAAGCATCTTTGATTTTATATGCAGAGCATGAGTTCAACGCCTCAACCTTCACCGCCCGGGTTATTGCAGGTACTGGCTCTGATATTTACTCATCAATAACAGGTGCAATTGGCGCATTACGTGGACCAAAGCATGGTGGTGCTAATGAGGTCGCACTTGAAATTCAACAACGTTATCAAACACCGGATGAGGCAGAGACAGATATTAGAAAGAGATTAGCTATTAAAGAGGTAGTAATCGGTTTTGGCCATCCGGTCTACACAATCGCAGATCCAAGAAATCCAATTATCAAATCAATTGCAAAATCAATCTCAACTGAAAACAATGACTTAAAGTTATTTGATGTGGCGCAGCGGATTGAATCTGTGATGATGAGTGAGAAGAAGATGTTTCCAAATCTTGATTGGTTCTCAGCAGTTGCCTATCAACAGATGGGTATTCCAATTACCTTCTTCACCCCAATCTTTATCTTCGCCCGTCTTACTGGCTGGAGTGGGCATGTGATTGAGCAGCGGGTGGATAATAAGATTATTAGACCAGCAGCTAATTACACAGGTGAGCCAAATAGAGCATTTGTGCCAATAGATGAGCGGGGTTAAGTAAATGAGTTCAAACTTCACAAAATCTAATACCCCATATGATCAAGAGATCATTGATATTGCAGATTATGTTTTAAATTATGAGATTAAATCCCCACTTGCCTATGAAACTGCTTGGCACTGCTTTATCGACACAATTGGTTGCGGATTAGAGGCACTTGAATATGAGGCCTGCACCAAATTACTTGGACCAGTAGTTGCAGGGTTAAAGATTGAAAATGGCGCAAGAGTTCCGGGCACCTCATTTGAGTTAGATCCAGTAACAGCAGCTTTTAATATTGGCGCAGCCATCCGGTGGCTTGATTACAACGACACCTGGCTTGCTGCTGAGTGGGGACATCCATCAGATAATTTAGGGGCAATACTTGCAGTTGCTGATTGGTTAAATCGCAATCCAGGCTTTGGGCCAAAGAGTGATCTAACAATGCGTGATCTATTTACCGCAATGATTAAAGCCCATGAAATACAGGGCTGTATTGCACTTGAAAACTCCTTTAATAAAGTCGGTATTGATCATGTGGTTTTAGTAAAGGTTGCTTCCACTGCAGTTGTTGCGCAGATGATGGGATTAAGTAGGGATCAAATACTTGCAGCTCTTTCACTTGCCTGGGTTGATGGTCAATCACTTAGAACATATCGTCACTTTCCAAATGCTGGATCTAGAAAATCTTGGGCGGCAGGGGATGCCACATCCCGCGCAGTTCGTCTTGCATTAATTGCAAGAGCAGGTGAGATGGGTTATCCAACTGCGTTATCGGCAAAAATCTGGGGCTTTTATGATTCTTCCTTTAGAGGAAATAAATTTGTATTCCAGCGCCCATACACAGAGTATGTAATGGAGAACATCTTGTTTAAGATCTCATACCCAGCAGAGTTTCATGCCCAAACAGCGGTTGAGGCTGCGATGATTTTAAATAAAAAGCTAGCCTTACTTGGAAAAACATCTGATGATATTGCTAGCGTTTCAATTAGAACCCATGAGGCATGTATTCGAATTATTGATAAAAAAGGTGAGCTAAAAAATCCAGCAGATCGTGATCACACCATTCAGTATATGGTTGCAATTCCGCTTATCTTTGGCAGATTAACAGCCCGTGATTATGAGGATGATGTGGCAGCAGATCCAAGAATTGATGCACTCCGTGCCAAGATCACCTGCACAGAGGACGCAGCATTTTCTGCTGATTACCATGATCCACAAAAGCGATCTATTGCTAATGCAATCACAATCACTTTAAGTGATGGCACAGTGCTTGATGAGGTAGTTGTTGAGTATCCAGTAGGGCATAAGAGAAGGCGGGATGAAGGAATTCCACTTCTAAAGCAGAAGTATCAGACAAACTTGGCTCGTATTTTTGATGCCTCCCAAAAGGCAAAGATTCAGGAGCTAACCCTTGATTATGAGAAGTTATCTGTTGCTCGAATTGATGCGGTTATGGATTTGTTTGTGAAAAGGTAAGTGGGTTGTGAGGGACTCGAATCCCCGACCCGGTGATTAAGAGTCGTATAGCAATCTTTCGCTCACGCTCAAGCATTGCTACACAGCCTCACAGAGCCTGCTTACGCATTCTCAGTGAGTCACCGTGCTCTACCAACTTGTCCTTCGGTGTCAGATTAGCAAAGTATTTACGATTCTTATAGGATTCTCCAGAATAGTTTAGTTGTCCACTCTTCGCAGAGGCTGGGCTTAGCCCAACTTCAATCTATGGAGAGTAGATGAATTTGCTTAAGAAATATTGTCGCACAAGTGTTATTGCAGTAATTCTCGCATCCTTATTTAGCGTAAGTGTTGTATCCCAAGTAGCAGCAGATGGAATCACCTGGACTAGCCGCACAGCAGCAGCAGATAACTTTTGGCTCTCAGTTGCATATGGCAATGGTTTATGGGTTGCAGTGAGCTTTTTTGGAACTGTTATGACCAGCCGAGATGGAATCACCTGGACTAGCCGCACATCAGCAGCAGATAACGCATGGTTCTCAGTTGCATATGGCAATGGTCTATGGGTTGCTGTAAGTAATACCGGAACTGGCAATCGAGTTATGACCAGCCCAGATGGAATCACCTGGACCAGCCGCACAGCAGCAGCAGATATCTTTTGGAATTCAGTTGCTTATGGCAATGGTTTATGGGTTGCTGTAAGTCAAATTGGAACTGACGATAATATAACTAATCGAGTTATGACAAGCCCAGATGGAATCACCTGGACTATTCGTGCATCAGCAGCAGATAACATATGGCGCTCAGTTGCATATGGCGATGGTTTATGGGTTGCAGTAAGTCAAACTGGAACTGGCAATCGAGTTATGACCAGCCCAGATGGAATCACCTGGACCAGCCGCACATCAGCAGCAGATAACGCATGGCGCTCAGTTGCATATGGCAATGGTTTATGGGTTGCCGTTAGTGATAACGAAACTGGCAATATAACTAATCGAGTTATGACAAGCCCAGATGGAATCACCTGGACTAGCCGCACAGCAGCAGCAGATAACGTTTGGCTCTCAGTTGCATATGGCAATGGTTTATGGGTTGCAGTGAGTGCTAACGGAACTGGCAATCGAGTTATGACCAGCCCAGATGGAATTACCTGGACTAGTCGCGCATCAGCAGCAGATAACTTTTGGATTTCAGTTGCATATGGCGATGGTTTATGGGTTGCAGTAAGTCAAACTGGAACTGGCAATCAAGTTATGACATCTGGTGTAATCGGTTTAGCCGCACGCACAACAGCCGCAGCAACTGCAGAGGCAGCACGAGTTGCTGCAGCAACTGCAGAGGCAGCACGAGTTGCTGCAGCAACTGCAGAGGCAGCACGAGTTGCTGCAGCAAATGCTTACGCCTATGAAGCGGCAGCGGCAGCAGAAGCAAACAGAACACTTATAATTAAATTACTTCACGCAACTGCAAACACTGCGGCAAGTTACTCTGAACTGGCATTAGTCTTACTCAAAAAACTAGATTCTTCTAAATGCGTAAAGGGCAAGACAACAAAGTATGTAAAATCTGGCACTAAGTGCCCTAAGGGGTATGTGAAGAAGAAGTAACCCATTGATTGATTATCACCAGGTATCACGGTAAAAAATTCATTCAATTCAATTACTTCTACGCTTGTAAGTGGGTTGTGAGGGACTCGAACCCCCGACCCGGTGATTAAGAGTAATCACTGGGCGGTGGGTTCGCCTTACTAGCACTTACATCTTGTGCGGGATTTACGCTCAACGGCTTACTTTCATTAATTGGGATTTCTAACATTTATTGGTTGCTAAACGGCCAAGGAACGGCCAACTCATTTACTAAGAGCGGTATTAGTTTTATTATTGGGTGTGCCCCAATCAGAAGATGAACTCAAGAAAGAAAACGAACGCCTTAAAAATGAAATTCGTTATGAGCAAATTCGTCGTGAAAACGAATTAGCCAAGGCTGAATGGAAGGCAGAGATAGAAAAAGATAAGCATACTTCCAATTTAGCTTTAGTCTCAGTGTTACTATTTTGTGCGGTAGTAATTATTCTTGGACTCACAGGAATAATTAACTAACCCCACCTTGTTTAATTTCCCTTCACTCCTGTTAATACACCCTAACTAGAAATATCTCCTAAAGTGAGAGTTGGGGCGATTTGTTTTCAGACCCACCTAATATGACCTGCAAGCGCTAAACCTTTCCCAACTCGGCACTATTTACCCCTTTAACAAGTATCTGAAAGGTAAGTCTTTAATCATTTACGAAGTAATATCCAAACAACAAAAGCACCAGGGATTATGAAAAGCCAAGGCTGATTAAAGTAACCCGCAACCCCTGCACCAATTGATGCTGGTATTGCAGCTAGCCAAACTTTAAACTTAGCTTTTCTGACTAATTCATTGATGCGCTCATCACTCAGGTTTTGATTTTCTTCTTCGGGCGACTTCTCCATAGAGCAAGCCTATTACCGTTGCTGCATAAGGGCATCCATTTGACCCACGGTTATTAAATCTGCGCTCGCTTTATATATATAGAGTCTGCCCAAAATTTTCTGTTACAAAGTTACTTCTTAATAACCTTTTCCTGAACTACTCCCACGTGCAGTCCATCAACTTTTATGTATCTAGCCTCCACAATAGTTTCTCCTATTTGCCACCTAACGGGAGAGAATCTATCTGTGCTCCTTCTAAACTCCCAACCCTTAACCATCTTCCAACCTTTATCAAATCTAATTTGTGCATACTCGGTTTCATATAAGTCAACAGCATCCATCCATTCAAGCTCACGACCGTCTGGATTGAGATTTAACTGTCTATCAAGAGGTATAGAAAGGTCCTGAATATTCTGTGCAAAATTTCTCCTGGCTTTATCTTTTTCAGTCTGCTTATCAAGCTGCTTCTTTAAGAAGTCTCCAATACCCATAAGAAATTTTATCTAGATTTGTAGGAGATTACTAGGTCAGCTGGTCTATTAAAATATGAAAAATTTTCCTATACTCAACCTGTGGGCCTATTCAAAAAAGAGATTTCAGATGACTCAGTAATAGTTCAAACATTTCAAACAATTGCACAATCTATTGATGTTGCAGCACAGACAGGGATGGCCAAGGATACTGGTTTAGATGTTGGAGATTTGTGGGCGTTGTATTTTTGGACAATTAAACCCTTTGAAGCCAATCCAGACGCATTGAGTCCTGATTATTATAAAATTTTGAAATACACCCCTGGTAGTCCGTTTGCATTTAGTAATAACACGAGAACCTTTGAGTCACCTTCTAAGTTTATATTTCCTGTGCACCCTGATGATTATGAGCATTACGTAAAGGTCAGTATGGAAATAAGAGATTTATTGGAAAGCAAGTATCTTAATGTCAAAAACCTAGATGATAGTACTTTTATGCAGGAATGTGGGAATCAAATAGACAAAATAATTAAAGCAAATTTTGAATCTCTTTACACAAATTCAATACAAACTGTAATTTTTGTTCTTACCTTAGCCTTAAGGAGCATACTGAAAGACACACATAGAATAAATGCTCCTACGGTAACTCGGTTAAGAAAAAAGGGATTTTTATACATTTCATTAATGGCAACCTCTTGGCAATTCAAAACCGCAGGTCAACTATAGGGTTCTGCAAATTGTACTGATTAACTTGGGCAAAGATAGGAGAACTTAATTGGATGAGAAAATGAAAGGCTTTTATACGCCTGAGTTTCCAGACATTGTTCAGTTAAGTAAATTGGGTGGCGCAGGTGGTATGGGTGAGAATTTTCGTAAAGATTTGATAAGTAAATACTTAGCTGATTCTGAAGCTAATCTTATGAGTAAAGCTTTTGGAAGTAGAAATCCGATGATTATGTTTCAAAATTGTGACTTGGGGTGGCTAATTATTACTAATAAGAGAATTCTTTTTTGGTCCGATGAGTCAATCAAACCCCACATAGCAGTTAATTTTGAAGACATATCAGCTTGCAGTTCTAATTGGGCAATAATGAAGCAAAGGTCTGTAAAAATAAGCGTAAATGACAAGACTTTCAAGTTTGGTACCCATAAAAATGCCGCAAGATTGATAGAGAAGCTATGCAAAGACTTGAAGCGAAAATAGCCTGGGCAAAGGTAGAGGAACTGTCTAAGGTTAAGAGATGATTCGCCACTATTTATCTGTTGGTTTTGCAGGCTTAACATTTCTTATGTTGATAAGTGGAGTATGGACTGGCGAGTTTCTAGAAGGCTTGAGTCTCGCGGCATTTTGGTTTGTACTTTTCTTGCTCGTAGTTCCAAAGAATAGAAGATAATTTATGGGAATTTTTGGCAAGTCAAAAAAAGGTAGCCTGTTTCTACTTTTTCCAGATGGACGAGAAGTTAAATCAGAAGGTGACATCAAGGAAATAAGAAATAAATATAGTTTTTCACCCTCAACAATTGATAAATTGAGACTCCACAAAGTAGATAAGGAAGCGTATGTAGAAGCTTCTACAAAAATTGTATATTTGGGCCTATCATCTGAAGAAACAATCCTTGCATTCGGACCTGTGAAAATTTATGAGTATCCAAAATCTCACAACGAGTATATTGCTGAAGCTATTCTTACAACTTCCAAATTAATAGTTTACTACTTCATTGGAGTAACGCGCCCTGAGTTTTTCGTAGTTGAACTTGAAGATATAACTGGCCTGACGAGTCAAGGTGGTTGGACGGCCGCCTTTAGCTTTAAAACTGGTGTCCATATTAAGAAAGGCGAAACTTTTAAAGTTAAAGCACCTTACTTTGTGCTTTCCGAATTGCTTGGAAAAGATGGTCACAAAAATAGAAGGAGTGTGACACTAATTGATAGTCTTGCAAAAACATTAAACGAATTAAATTTAGAGCTATGAATGATGAAGAACTAACTCGCAGAAGAGACCGTATTGATGAATTGGCTCGCAGGCTTGAACGAGGAGATATAACTCAAGAGTTTTATGACAAAGCTTTTAACGAGCAGTATGAGATTGAGAAGAAGTATGGTCTATTGAAACCTGGTAGTTGGCTTTGGGATTCAATGCTGGATGATTTGAATGAGTACAACCTAAAGAAATCTCAAGAAGCCCAGGAGTAGAATATGAGGATGAACAAGGTAAGAATTTCAATACTGGTGTTTATTTTCATTGTTGGTTATTTCGCACCTGAGCCAAATTTCATTTATGAAAACTTTTGGAGCAAAGCTGAATTTTGGGATGCCTTACCTTTTACGCCAATTTATGAGTTCTATAGATTCTTATACGCTGTCTTTTTAACCGGGTTTGTTGAATTATTCATTAGATTCGTAAAGAAGTACGCCTGAGAATATAACTTAAGTACTCTATGAAATTTAAAAATAGAATTTTAAAGTTTACGTCTAAATCAAACCTCAATATTGATTTGGATTTTATAGATGGGCAAGAATTAATACCAAACTTAGAAACTGATTATATAGGCAGATTCATTTACTCTACTGACCCCACCTGGGGTATCAATAGTGATAAAGATTGGTATGGTGACTCAAGTAAAAGACAAATGCTCGCCTTGGTAAAAGATTTTGATTTGTACAGGAATAAAGAAGTGAAGACTTATGGAGAATTAATAGGTTCCAAACAAGATTCTTATGAGCCTTTTGGTCTTAAAATTGGAAGTACAAGTCTATATTTTGCAGATAATAATATAAGGTCTTTTTCTGGTTTCAAACAATTTTTGCACACAAAAGTTGAGGAAACAAAAAATGGAATCAAAACAACTAGGTCAACCTACTGGGAATTATTAGTAGATTTAGCTGAGCGAAATATTTTTATCAGATTCCCAGTGAAAATAAAAGTAGAATCTGAGGAGAGATTAGGAAATAATGAATTAAATATTGATATTTATATCAAATTTCCGACTGAAAATAAACTCAAACTATATTTAGTAGAGAAAAATATTAATTAGCTAATCTTTACATTTCTCACAAAAATACTCTTGCTCTTTCAGTTCCCAAAAGACTGCATAGAAGAAGTGCCTTTCTGAGCACCTCCACTTATATGGGTGAGTACGCCCTAAGAACTCTGTGCTTATTAACCTCCCACCCTTTGATTTCGCAAACTCTCGCATTTCCCAAATGAACTCTAGTTCAATGCTTTTCATAAGCAGTAGCCTTCTCCTATGAGACGGGCTCAGGCAAGAGTTGTTTTATTGGCTATCGCACTTTTATGCGGCGCATTGACTCCAGTAGCTAGTGCTAGCACTCTTCAATTAGTTGTTGCCGAAGATAAGACCACTGGCTACAACAGAGCGCTATTTAAGCACTGGATAGATGCCGATAACAATGGTTGCGACACAAGAGCTGAGGTACTGCTTGAAGAAGCAACAACTACTCCAAAAATTGGTGCTAAGTGCAAACTTACTGGCGGTAAATGGCTAAGTACGTATGATGGAAAGGTTGTTACTAACGCATCTCAATTAGATGTTGACCACCTAGTTCCACTTGCTGAAGCTTGGAGAAGTGGTGCTTGGAAGTGGAGTGATGCAGAGCGTGAAATTTATGCTAATGACTTACAAAATAGACGTGCACTCATTGCAGTTAGTGCTAGTACTAATCGGACCAAAGGAGACAAGGACCCTTCAAAGTGGTTGCCGTCCAAAAACAAATGTGCCTATGTAGAAAATTGGATTACTGTAAAACTAAAGTATTCACTAACAGTTGATAGCACTGAGGCTTCTACTCTGCGTTCACAAATAACTAACTGTGGCATTGGAGATATAAAGGTTATTCCTGCTGCGCCAACTCCAACAATTTCCTATGCAGGTTTTACTGACTCGTATGGAGGTGGCGCTACTGTAGATAAACAATATTTACCCTACTTGGTTTATATACCTAAAATTCCAGATATTGCTCCTACCCAAATTCAAGTATCATTTATTTTTTCAAAAGGTGGTCAGTGTTTTGACCTTTTTGATATGAACGATTTACGAAATAGTAGCAAGTGGAATTTGTCACAACCAACCAATGGCAGGGTTAGCTCTAGTGATATAACTATTTTATGCTTTGCAGGTCCTTCTGATAAAACTCCGAACAAATTTTCCTACAATGTTTTAAACGTATATCCTTGTCAAGGCGAATGTATTGCTACTTCAGTAGCTGTAAGTCTTCCCGAATTAGATTTCGCTCTACCAACCCCAACTCCAACTCCTGTTCCTCCAACTCCAAAACCATCTGTAAAGGGGCAACTTGTATCACCAGGCGCATTTTGTTCACCTGCAGGTACTATCGGTAAATCAGCATCAGGCGTAACCTATACCTGTAAGACATCGCCAACCGATACTAGAAATAGGTGGAGGCAATAGTGGGAAAGTTCAAAGTTGTTTTCATAGCTTTTTATTTACTAAGTGTCATAGGTAGCGTACAAAATTATGAGAAAAATTATGGGAGTTCAGTTTTTTCTCTAGTTGGAATATTTGATAACTTTATCGTTAATTTGCTACCAGCTGCCATCTTCACGGGAATTGCCTATTTAATACACAAAGGTTTTTTAAAGTTGTTTAAGCGCAATTCTGGAAAGCAAGGAGAGTAATCTTGAGGAAATATGCCATCTTACTTTTATCTTTAGCTTTAATTACCTCATTTTCTTCTCACTCAAATGCTGTAGTCAAGAAGT
>Ga0315902_10006190_pt1 | contig 16657 bp, 31 predicted proteins | sample LakEriMetagenome_9_FD_203523 | JGI IMG/M metagenome (GOLD analysis project Ga0315902, IMG submission 203523) | Freshwater fungal communities from buoy surface, Lake Erie, Ohio, United States - Buoy 12 MA117 | ecosystem: Environmental > Aquatic > Freshwater > Lake > Lake biofilm | place: USA...
AATTATCAGACCAAGACGTAGCGATGATCTACGTTCAGAACGAACCGAATATCGGCGGACTCCAAGATGCTTATGATAAAGCTGTATTGGATCAAGAGGAATATATCGAATCGTGTGAACGAGCCTACAATGATCGCCGTAATATGTGGCCTGGCAAGACCAGCGATATGCGGAAGAAAGGGGCTAACGCTTTCCCTTGGGATGGTGCTTCCGATATGGAGGTTAATACGATTGGTGAAAGAATTGATACCTATGTTGCGTTGCTTACCCAAGCACTTGACCGTAGCCACATCAAAGCGTTCCCAACGAACCATACTTCGATGTCTAAGGCTTCGGTTGTTTCAATGTTCTTGAAGTGGATGCGTAAAAGCTATATCCCAGACTTTAAGAAGCAGATGGAACTGGGTGCTAACCACCTTCTTGAGAAGGGGATTATGGTTTCATACGTTGGTTGGAAGCGTGAGAAACGCACGTTTAAACAAGTAGTTACCCTGCAAGAGATTGAAGCAGCAATGCCAGAACTTGTGGAGATTCTACTTGGTGACAACATTGCAGAGGCAGAAGCATTTGTTGCAAATGCCTATCCTGACATGAGCAAGAAGCGTGTTAAGAAGGCGGTATCGGAACTACGCATGATGGGCATAACGGAAGTAAGTATTCCGAGGATGAGCGTTGATTGCCCTATTGTTCAAAGCTGTGAGCCTGATGGTGAGGTTATCTTCCCGTCTTATGTGACCGATCCGCAACGCGCTCCATACGTATTCTGGCGCACGTTCTACACCCCACAAGAACTTGAAAAGAAAGTTGCCACAGAAGGTTGGGATGCCGAGTGGGTTGACGAAGCCATTGAAAGACTTAAAGGAAGTGATTCACTCGATCACCAGACGGCAAGTGAACGATCACAACGCCGTGACTTAGGTGATGACCAAGACTTGATTATGGTTGTCTATGCCTATCAGCGTTTGATTGACGAGGAAGATGGCAGCGAAGGTATTTACTGCACCGTGTTTCATCCAGATACCGATGGCTACGCAAAACACGAACTGCTTAACGGCTACGATGACTACCCGTTTATCGTTACCCGTTTGAACGACAACCAGAAGCGGATGTATGAAACCACTTCGTTTGCTGACATTCTACGTGGCCCACAATGGCAGATTAAGACTGAGCGTGATAGCCGTATCGACAGAACAAGTATGGCGACATTGCCACCATTGTTCCACCCAGCAGGGCAACCGCCTAAAGAGTGGGGACCTGGCAGACGCTTACCTTATCGTCGCTTAGGTGAAATCGCTTACGGGCCTATTCCACAATTTGATCCAGGCAGCGAGCGTATCGAAGCACAAATGATTGCACAAGCCGACAAAGCAGTTGGGCTTGATCTTGACAACCCGCTTTCGGCACTTCGCCAGCAGTTCGTAGTGAACAAGTTCCTTGACCACGTTAAGGACATTCTTGCACTTGCCTTCAAACTGTTTCAACGCATGGGGCCAGATGAAGTTTTCTTCCAAGTTACAGGTAGCCCTGACCCACAGGTGATGGCTAAAGGTGATGCCGATGACAACTTCTCCATTATCGTATCGTTTGATACCCGCGAGACTGACCCTGAGACGGTAGAGACGCAGATGAAGAACATCGCTACCCTAATGCAGATTGACCGCAACGGACGTATCAACGTGGACAAACTGCTTGAGCTATTGGCTGGACAGATCAATCCATTCATTGCTGACTACGTGTTGCAACCTGCTGAAGAAGCACAAGACAAGATGCTTAAAGATGTATCAGATGACTTGTCGAAAATCTACGCAGGTATCGAAATGCCAGCTAGACCGAACGGTGCAGCCTTCGCAATGCAACTTGTCCAAGCCTATACACAACAACCAGACGTAGCACAACGCTTACAAGGTGACGAGGCTTTCGCAGCTCGCCTTCAGAAATACGCCCAACAGTATCAGATGATGCAGATGCAAGCGCAGAACGCCGTCACAGGCAGACTTGGAACTAGCGAGGCTAACATGAGCGGTGTATCAACTCAGAACATGGAAGGGTAACAACAATATGAAACAAGGACTAAACGCAAATAACAAACCTTACTAAAAGACTAATGATTCCACGCCCTACCCTAGAACAGTCGGTTCTCGCATTGAGTGACCGCGATGAATACAAAGTAATTCTCCAGTATATCCGTGATGAGCGTGAACGCTTTTTCGGTGATATGCGGCAAGCGGCAACGTCTGACGATGTAATGAAGATCGCTGGTTCTATTGCTACCGCAGATGAATTGCTGGGTATGCTTGACTTGAATAGGCAATGATGTATCTTTTCTTTGCAAATAGTTAGTGTCTTTTCTGTTTGTGGTTTGGGCAGAGGGGTTGATCGGTTTCCAACTGGTCAGCCCCTTTGTTTTGTCTATTCATAAAACGATCGTTTTACATTAGTGTTTCGCTAATCATTAGCTATTGACTAATCATTAGTAATCTGCTTATGTTTCTGCATCGCCATCGCCAAGGCGCAAACTGGTGTAAAAAAACATGAAAGCAAACCAAGACTCCACCGCTGGGGAGGATAATTCCAGTGTATCAGACAACCTTAGTTCAGATGCCCTAATTAGGCAGCTTACCGAGGGTAACATACAAGAAGTAGAAGCCGATACTGAAACGGAAGAAGTTTCTGAGGAAGAACCAGAGCAAGAGTTTGAAGAAACTAGCGAACTGGAAGAAGCCGAAGAAGCGACCGAAGATGAGGAAGAAGCCGAAGCAACTGACGAAATCGACCTGCTTAACCTTGAACCTGAGCAGATCCAAGCACTAGCGAAGAAAGGCAAGAGCCGCCTTCTTGAGCGTATCGGGGAACTGACCGCACAGAAGAAAGCATTGCAAGCCCAGCTAGAGCAGAACGGATCAAAGCCACAGGTAAAAGTTATTCCGAAAGAGCAGAATCCATTTGGAGAACTTAATACCGTTGAAGAAATATCAGCGAAGTATGAAGCCTTTGAAGGGACGCTGGAAACTACGGATAGGTTACTTGAGGAATATGAAGATTACAGCAACGATGACATCATCGAAGTTGGCAATCAACAGTTCACCAAGAAACAAATTAAGCTGGCAAATCGCAATGCTAGGGACGCGATAGCTAAATATCTACCCGCCCAAGCAGCCCACTTGCAGAAGTTGGAAAGCTATAAAACAGCTAACCAGCAATGGCAGGAAGCAGCGAAAGCCGAAGTGCCAGAGATCAATGACGAGGAATCGGAAATTGGCAAGGCATACAGTCAACTTGTGAACGACCCATTGGTAAAGCAGCTTAAAGAAAGCCAACCCGAACTTGGGGTTCAAATAGAATACATCCTAGCTCACGCCGCAAGGTCGAAGTTTGGAACTGCAAAGAAAGTAATGCAAGGCGCAGGACAGAAGTTGAAGGTGAAACCACCCGCTTCCCCTGTTGGAGCTGGAGCATCACGGCAAGGGCAGGGACAAACAAGCAAATATGCTGAAGCGATGAAACGGTTCGAGCAAAGTGGTTCTGCTGAAGATTGGATTGCTGCTCAAAAATACAAATAAATTGAAATTCTAAACACCTAAAATTATGGCTATCTCCACTACATATCAACCAACCGTGCCTAGCACGAGTTCCACTGTCGGATCGAATAAAGGAAACCGCGAGGATCTTTCTTCGATGCTTACCATGCTTGAGCCTGAACAAACTCCAATCACTTCTCTTTGCGCTAAAGCAAAAGCAAGTGGCGTTCTTCACGAATGGATTGTTGACGGTCTTGACGCACCTTCCGCCGATGGTATCAACGAAACTTCCGATGTAACCGCTTTCAGCAACAAGTTTGCTAACCGCGCTCGCCTTGGTAACTACACCCAAATCTTCCGCAAGGACTATCTTGTTTCCGACCTGCAAAACGCAGTCGCAAGCGTTGGCCCAGCAGACGTTGCCCAAGCAAAAGCTAAAGCACTTCGCGAGATCAAACGCGACATCGAGTTCGCAGTTGCTTCCGCAAACGACCGCCAAGCTGAAGATGGTGTGAACCCATACAAGCTCCGTGGACTTGGTGACTGGCTTGACTCCGCTGGCCCTTCCGATGTGCCTGCTTCTTATCGCACCCCTGCTGGTTCGATCAAGACTGCAACGCTCACCGAAGCTACCCTTAACGACCTTCTTGGCAGCATCTTTGCCGAGACTGGTGAGATGGGTAACTTGACGATGGTTGCCAACGTAGCACTCCGCAAAGTTATCGCTAACTTCACCCGTGCTGAAGGTGTTACCACCGCTACTGCATATAACGTCAACGAGGATGCAACTTCCCGTAAGATCACCCTTAGCGTATCGCTGTTCGATACCGACTTCGGTGTTATCAAACTGGTCAACGGCAACCCTGCTTGTATGCCAACAGCTACCACCAACATTGGTTATGTCCTTGATCCTAAGTATCTTGGCATTGGCACGTTGCTTCCACTTGAATCTGTTGCTCTTGAGAACCAAGGCGCAGGTGAGCGTGGCTTCGTTAAAACTGCACTTACGCTTGTTTGCAAATCCCCACAAGCACACGGTAAAATCGCATACTAATTAACCTAATAAGAAATAAGAAATAATACTATGAGTGCATATAAACTTGTTAATAACGAATCAGCCCTTCGCACCTATGTGTATGTTGCTGACTTCGCAGAAATCGCAGCAAACGCAACCAGCTCAAACCAAGTAACTATCGGGGTTATCCCTGCTGGTGGTGCTGTGGCATTTGCCTATGCTTATGAAGAAGTAGCCCTTGCTGGTGCTTCGGACATCACGCTGGACGTTGGCACAACTGCTGGCGACCCAGATGAGTTCATTGACGCATGGGATGCCGATGGTGGCACTCCTGTTTGCAACAGTGGTGACATTTGCGTCCAAAGCGCAGGAACTACCACCTACCTTGCAGGCTGGAAACCAGTTGGCATCGCTTCTTCCGCAACGCCTATCTTGGCTGAGTGGAACGGCACTGTTGCCAGCTTGACCGCTGGTAAAGTGGTTGTTGTTGTGGGCGTGATTGCTCCTGGCGACTTCTAAAAAACTTGGGTAGCGAGAGGTTCTATCCCTCTCGCTGCCTATACTTTTTCTACAAACCATGATCCTTCAACCTAGCGAAGAAGCAATGACACACGCCCTTATCCGTGAGATTATTACGGGTGAGCAACTGAAGAAAGACATCACCAAGCAGCGTGAAATTGAAGCTGCACGAATTGCCAAAGATTACCGTGATAGAGGAAGGCGTAAGGGTGCTAAGATGACCCATCTAGCCGAGATTCCGCAACGGGAGTATCTTCAAATGGCACAAAAATATGGAACTGAATGTTGGAATGACAGAGGTTTCATTAAAGATTTCCAGAGACTTGAGCCGACTATGGCTAGTAACAAAATCTCTACAATGCGTGAGATTTAACCATTAACACAATATGCAAACTAAGGACTATACAACCGATCTTCTGCCGTTAATCAAATCACTTTGTGGAGTTGAGTTTGCAAACCTTGAGCTTCCGAGGATTAAGGCAATGGTGAATAGCCGTGCTAAGAGAGCCTACCGTGCTAGTAACTTCTGGCCTAGATTCTTGGTTGTTGGCGAGGAAAGAGACGTGACGAATGGCTATGTGCCTTGGACGCAGGCTGGGCTTGATTCCGTAGATACGTTTGTTATTATTCATAGGTCTGCACCATACATTGCTGACAGCGCACAGAACTTTGACTTCTATGTAGATTTTACAGGAGCAAAGATTGTTGATGGTGACTTGAATAGTGCTTCGGCATATGCCACCTACAAGAAGCAAACAACCAGCGTTTATGGTGACGGAACAAATGGAACAACTTCTTCGATCCCTGACGAGTGGTTTGAATACTTGGCGCACGGAACATATTCTGATTGGCTTAGGTCTGAGGGGCAGATGGAGAAATCACAAATTGCTGATGCCGAGGCTATGGATAAGCTAACAGATGAGTTAATCCGTATTGACGAAATGCGTTCTAGTGCATTAGTATCCACCCGTATTCAGACAAACGCAAATATGCAATCACGTTGGAGTTATTAGTATGAGCTATTCATTAGGAAATATATTGGGTCAATATCGTGCTGGAAGAATCGACCCTAGTGCTAAAGCCTATATTACAAGTGTAACTGCCGCAGGTGCTACCGTTTCAGCTACTCAGAAAAACGAAATCAATAAGTTCTACAAAGCAGCTAAATCAACAGGCTACTACACCAGTCTAAAACGCCTTTACTTTCCTATCTGGGGAGTAGCTGCTGCCAACGCTATTGACATGATTAGCTTAACTAGCGGCACGTTTGTTGGTGGGGTTACTCATGCAACTGGATACGTTGAAAGCAATGGGGTTACGGGGTATTTTAGAGGTGGTAATTTTGGAACACTTGGACTTTCTAAAACAAATTTTAGTTCGGTTATTGGTATTTCTCAAATTGCATCGGTTGACGGAGGTTCTTATTGGGGATTAGGAAACTCAAGATTTACTGCGATCCGAAGAAACTCAGCAACAGCAATACAAAGAAGTTATTGTGCAAACTCTTCTACCCCAGCAGCAGTGCCAACAGGTATTATCAGCACAAGCGTTGATGCAACAAGGTTGCTTACATCACGCCGAATTACATCAGGCTACACAGCTTTAGAATCAGTGGCCGTCCCCGCTGGAACATTCCCAACAGGGGAAGTGATTACTATGGGCTACAATTTAGCAGGTGATAGTGGAACAAGTTTTAGTCCCATTATTATATCAACATCACGGCTTACTCTTTACGGTTGGGGGACATCTTTAACGGATGCTCAAAACGAAACATATTCACTTAATCTCAAAAACCTATTTGAAGGTTGCACAGGTTTAACTCTACCTTAATATGATCGGATTTATTACAGACATACAAACCGCCCAAGCAGTCCTAGACGGAATCCGCAACGCCCAAGAATCCCGTGGATTACCTTATTACTGGACTACTGGAAGTTATCCTATTTACACAAGAACACACGCTGGCAAAGTATTTCTTCCTTTTGATGATGAAATGATGGCAACCAACTTACGAGGAGGCTTGACCCCGATGGACTTCCCTGAAACCCCGCAGCTTATAGCCGCACTTGGTGGATTGGACGCACGGATAGACCTAGCCCCACAAGCTATCATCAACCCTAACGCATCGACCTTTTAATTTTTATCCTATTCTTTAATGCCATGAACGAACATTCCCCCCTCTATAATCTAATCAACGGAGCAATCGGAACTGTTGCGTCTTTTCTAGGCGTAATCAGCACCTTCCAAGAGCAGTTTGAGTATGGGGTTAGGATTACTGGCGGGGTAATCGGTATCTTGGTTGGCTTAATAACCTTGTTTAATTTTGCAAGAAAAAGGAGATAAACAATTCCCCCTTGGAAATAGTCTTGACAACCCTTTAGAAAAGGTTAGATTGGGCTTTACGTATTAAACGTATAATCAAATAATCAAATGAAAATCATCATTGAATATCTAAAACAAGAATCCACCTGGCGTGGTATCATTGCCATCGCAACTGCTTTTGGCATTACAGTTAGCCCTGAACAATCTAGTGCCATTATCGCTGCTGGACTAGCTGCAATCGGGCTAATCAATACCTTTAAGAAGGATTGAGCTTAATACAAACCATAACCCTCGCACTACAAGCCTACATCCTCTGGGTGCAGACGGGTGCGGAACGAGAATTAGACACATTAGAAGATGAAATATACGATTGCATTGATGATGGTAGTCCTTCTGCCAAACTGCGGATTAAGCGTCTTGAAGCTAGGAGACAAAGAAAGCTACGAGCAGTCATCGCTTTACGACCCCCCGACAATCCACCTGAAGCTAGGCCAGATATACCAGTTTGAGGAAGGGCAATTAGAAGGGCGTGGACAAAAGTTCCATTCAGACGCATCGTATCGTGACGCAGTTATACTGAAATGAACCTTGAACCTAATGACGACGAAACCGATACCGTGATGCCAGAGATTCTAGCTTTATTGGTATTAGCTCTATTAACTTACGTTTATTGGAGATTATGATTGCAATTTGCATAGGACATAGCCGCAAGATCAACGGACGTTATGATGGCGGGGCTTATAGTCCTACGCTGAAGATCAATGAGCGCGACTTTAATTTAAAGGTCGCAAGTCAACTTCAAGATATGCTGGATTTAAATGGGATTAAATCGGTTATCTTGGATGATTACAAGGGTAATGGCTACGGGTCAGCGATGGCTGATGTAGCTAGGCAGGTAAAGGAAGCTAAGGCATCTCTAGCTATTGAGCTGCATTTCAACTCGGCATCACCAGAAGCTACTGGGCATGAATGGCTTTACTGGCATACATCCTTGATTGGTGGAAGGATTGCTAAGAAGTTTGATTCAGAGTTTTCAAAAGAGTTTCCGACTATCAAATCGCGTGGGGTAAAGGCGATCACCAAGAAGGATCGTGGCGGCAAGTTCCTAGAGCTTACCCATTGCCCTGCTTTGATACTTGAACCATTCTTCGGGTCATCGGTTTTGGATTGTTCCAGAATAAACGTAAAGGGAATTGCAGAAGCATACGCAAAAGCAATCAAACAATGTATCAACGTATAACAAGATGAAACTACCTACGAGCATTAAGATAGCGGGGCAACGTGTTAAGATTAAAGTTGGCAAGCTAGAGGAAGCATTTGGGCAATACGAACATGAAAGCAGAACTATCTGGATTTCAAATACGATTAAGAAGGACAGAGAAATCCTTATCACTTTACGGCATGAAATGTTGGAAGCCGCCCTCCTCATATCTGGGGTGGGTTGGAGTGAAAAATACGATCAAGAGCCAATCGTTCGATGTGTCGATGAGGTCTTTTGGCCAGCTTACGAATCATTAAAATTAAAATAATATGAGCTTTAAGAAATTTATCGTAGCCGCAGATAGTCACGGCGAGCTTATTCACAATGAGTCATTGTCTAAACTGATGGGATTCTGCGATACATGGAAGCCACATATTCGGGTTGATTTAGGGGACGTATGGGATTTCGCACCACTTAGAGGAGGAGCAAGTTTAAACGATCAAACTCGCAGCATCTCAGAAGATTACCAAGCTGGGATTAGATACCTGGAGACTTTCCGTCCGAACCTACTTACTTTGGGAAACCACGATTCTAGAATTTGGGAATGGGCTAGTAGCAAGTCTAATGGCGTTATGAGGGATCATTGCCAAGGTTTGGTTGATTCATCTATACGTAAGTTTAAACAGCTTAAAATCACTTGGATTCCTTACCGAGTCGGAGCGTATCTAACATTACCAGATAGCCGAGTTAAGCTAATCCACGGCTTCCACAGCGGGGTTAATCCAGCTAAGATGCACTTTGAGCGGTATGGGCAATGCGTTCACGGACACGTTCACGCTCCGAATCAATATACCGCTAGGCATATCGAGGGTGGCGAGGCTCATTCTATCGGCTGTATTGGCGATATAGACAAGATGGAATACGCCGACCGCTACACCGCGAAGCTCGGCTGGCGACAAGGTTTTGCATACGGAATAATAAACACAAAGACAGGAGACACAAAAATATGGCAAGTAACAAAAGAGGGGGACACTTGGATAAGCCCACAAGGAATCATCTGAGCGCATTAGATCGACTGATAGAGGAGCAATTCAACGCATCTCAACCAATCCAGCCCGATGAATTTACGATGGCTCAGATCAGCAATCAACTAGCTAGTCAGGGGAAAAAGCTGGGGAGAAGCGCATTGAGCAGCCGCATGAACCAACTACTAGCTGATGGCGTGGTTACGATGCGTAAGGCTTCGGTTAATGGTCGCCAAGCCAATATATTCCGATTCGTCTGATATGCCGCCAAATGTGACGTTTTAGAACGGATTAAGCAGATATGTCGTCAGTAGTGACGTATTAAACCGCGATAAAGTTGTATAAAACGCAACCAACCCGCTACAAAACGTCACGGGTTGAATAGAACATCCGTGACAAATTGATGGTAATTTTATCCTTTTGATAAGTTCAAATCAACCCGTTTAATGACTCATTTGTGATACATAAAAGCAGGTTTATGTATATTTTATCCGACATTATGTAAAACAAAGTGGGTTGATATATTCCCATGTATATCTAAATCATCCGTTATAAATGTTTTAACAACTAAATCAACCCGCTTTCACCTGTAACTCTTCCAGTCGAAGAGAAAACCTTTACCAGCCTCATTTATCCTAGAGATTACAGGCTTAGGTAGCAACTCCTTCAGCCTGTTCTTCGGGTGATTGGTTATGATTATCGTTGGTAGCTTTGCCATGTAGCGTTCATCTATGATTCGCTTTAGCTTTCGCTGTCCATACTCGGTCTTGACGCATGAATCTAGCTCATCAATCACCAGCAAGGAAGCACCAGCGAAGGCCTCCATGACATTCCGTTCACTTGTAGCGTCATTGTCGCCGCTGAAAGATGATCTTAGTTCCTCCAGCATCTTGTCTGCCGTGATGTAGGTAGCTGGCATGATCTTATTCAAGCCAAAAACATACTGTGTGCGCTCTTTCTGGAGCTTGGCTAGTTCGTAGCTCATTCTGGTCTTGCCTGTGCCACAATCGCCTACAAAGACCGCTATGCCACCAGCCTTCATTAGCTGCCGTGCCTCGTCAAAGTGAGCCAGCCAGCCATCGCCAACGCAATCCTCTGGCTTTGTGTCTTTAAGTCTTGCGGGGAATCCCCTTAGTGTTGCCATTTGCTTGTCTCCTTGTCTGTGGTTTGGTAAATATATGGTAGGAAGCATAGCCCTGCTCCTTTGGTGCTTGGACATTCTTAATCCAATCGTTCACCTGGGAGGGAGCTAGTGTCTTAGCTTCTTCTGTGTCAAGCATAAGCTCTAGGGCAGAGCTGAATGAGATACCCTTAGAGCAAGCCAGCTTATGTATGCGTCTGTGAGTCTCTGGCAGTAGCATTACCTTCTTGCCGATCTTCTCCTTGTTGATCGGGTCGGCTACTCTGCTGGGGACAAACTTGAACTTGTTCGGGTCTATCTTTGGGACGTTTGAAAATGAGTTCATAGTTATCTTGATATGCTTTGTGGTCATTTACTCTTGACCAATCACCCTTGTGGCTCATCGCTCCCTCCTTTCGGTCTTTGGCTTATCCATAGGTCAGCAAATTGCCAAGCAGCTGCAATCTCATCATTTGCTACTTTTCGCTTTCCTTCTAGAAATGCCATTGCGTTTGTTCTATCCATGACTCTTGGAAGCATCGTTGTGAACATAGCTAAGGCTATCTCTTCTCTGCTTAACTCACTCATCTGCCCCTCCTTTCACGGCTCTTCTTAATGCTTCGACAAGCTGTCCAGCTTTTTGGAGATCACCTGCTCGGCAACTTGTGATGTTGGTTGGGTGGAACAATCTTCCGCCATCGCTTTCTTCGGTGATGTCTAGGATGTATATGAATTGCTTTACAAGATCCGCCAGCCTGTCCCGCTGCTCGGTGACGGCGTTAAGTTCGCGTTCTAGTTGGCGTATTGTGTCTAAAGCAAAAAATGCTTTCCGCTCATCAGTTCTCGGTGTGTCTGTTCTCGGTGTGTCTTTCATTGTTCGTTCGGGTTGTTAAAATTAGAACCATCCGATGCAGGAGACTTGCGCTCCTGATCGGGGGTGTTCAGCCGGAAGACTCATCTTTCCATCCTAACAATTCGTTTGGGCTGCATTCGTAGGCGGCGCATATCGTATAAAATATCCTAAGCGTCGGGGTTCTAACTCCATTTTCCCACCATTCGATCATCTGCCTAGATGTGCCGATTCTGTCGGCGGCTTGGTCAATAGTGAGATTTGCTATTTCTCGGCGTTTCTTTACGCCTTTTCGGAATCGGTCTTCGTATATCATGCTCATAGTTTATTCAGTTTGCTAGCAAGTTTGTAGATGCGACGGCATACAGCCGCCTGATTAAAGTGTGAGTCGCTAGTCGTCACACCTCACAGTGGCGTTCGGCAGAGATGGAATCGGCATCCAGTAGTCCACCTCTTGACCATAATGATGTCTGTGGCAGAAAGCTACCCAATTATATGGACGTAGATTGTTTCCATCTTCGTCCTCAGCTTTCGTGACAGCACTCCTTTTGTTTGTCACTTTTTCCCAATACCCTTTTGGCGCAATGTATCCATGAGAATCAGGGTCGGGCAGTTCCCCTCGCTTCATCTTTTCACGATCCGCCTTGCTGATGCCCGTCCTCAACTTGGCAACAACATAGCATACCCCCTTAGAATCTTCGCTGTCTTTCCAGTTGTCCTTGGTTAGATGGACTAGCACATAAACCCCAGCGGTTGGTAATCTGTCGCTCACGCTCACCCAATCCGAATAATTAGTGATAGGCGACGCCTCGGAGTTGGTTGGTATATTCATAAGTTTATTGTTTCGTTCGTGGTTAGGGATTGGAGGGCTTGCTCTCGCTCAAGTGGGGTGCATGGTTTGCCGTTAATTTGCGCATCAGTCCTCGGTGTCGGTGTGTTGTTCATGGTGTTGTTAGTTTTGGTAATGACATCCAGTGGGTTGGTTCAATTGCCCAACCATCCCACATTTCCCTAGCCCCTAGCCAACGAGTTATAAGATATCCGTGTTCAGGATGGGCACTTAAGATAAAAGATCTATCCTTAGGTGCAGTCTCGATAGGTTGCCATTGTTCTAAAGCCTCCGCCAGCCTGTCCCGCTGCTCCTTTAGCCTGACTAAATTCATCCTACACTCGGTTGCGTCATGCCCGTCTAAAAGTTCAGCTAAGCACATAAAATCCTTTCGTGTTTCAACCAGTTCCTCCCGTGCTGCGGTTAGTTCATTGTCTCTTTGCTCAAGTAATTCGTCCGATCTCCACGCTTCTGCTTCCCATTGAGTAGATGCATCCAACGCTGCGGTTAGCTCGCGTTCTAGATTTTGGGCGAATGCCACTGCTTTATTGTAAGCTACATAATCATCTATATCAGTATCATATGCGGTTTTACTGAATTCATCAGTCCTCGGTGTCGGTGTGTTGTTCATAGTTCGGTTGGTTAAAATTGGTGGACGTTTTTTGGGATGCGTCCTCCCCCTTTGCCCCTGCTCGTCGGGTTATCCCAATCCGCGAGGAAATCTGTTTTACAAGTCTTTTGGAAATAATTCCACCCTACCTAATTTTAATGACCTTAGCGTAGGGTGTTTAATTATTGATCTAATCGGTCCAGCTCCAAAGGAACACGTCCATTTAGGAGTCCCATTTTCTCCAGCCCCGCTACCTCCAGATGCTTTATATCTTAATGCGTCTTTCGGTGATTTAGCTGCTGCTGCTATCTGGGTGATCCCCCAGCAATCGTTGCTTCCTGAGTGGGTAATAATATAGACGGGATAAGTTTTCATGGTTCGGTTGGTTGGTTTAGGGATTGTCGTTGTTCTATTTTCTCAGTTAGTGCTTTGACTCTCTCTTCAAGTTTCTCAATTCGATAATCAAGAATGGAAACAATTAGAATAGATGCCGCTCCTACCGTGGCTATTATAGTTTTCTCCATAATGTTGGTTCGTTAAATTTAGCCGTTCGGTCGGTCAGCTTGGATGTTCTCAGAAGTCAAAAGGTCTGAATTGGTCAAAGTCATCGCTCCCTCCTTTCACGGCTGCGAGTGCTTCGTCGACAATCTCATCAATTCTGTCTAGTTCATCAAAGGCATCTACCGCGACCAATCCTACTTTTTGTATTTTACGCAAAGCCTCCGCCAGCCTGTCCCGCTGCTCCTTTAGCCTGACTAAATTCATCCTACACTCGGTTGCGTCATGCCCGTCTAAAAGTTCAGCTAAGCACATAAAATCCTTTCGTGTTTCAACCAGTTCCTCCCGTGCTGCGGTTAGCTGCTCGGTGACGGTGGTTAGCTCGCGTTCCAGGGTTCGGCTAAATTCTGCCCATGGTAACGGATCATCAATTAATGAGCAGAAAGAATCGTATTGGAAATTATAAGCCCAACCATCTTCGTTATCATCAGTCCTCGGTGTCGGTGATCCCGTCTCGAATGATGGCGGTTCTGGGTCATGGGCAAGTCCAGCTATGACCATCTCCCCGCACACAGGGCAGGGATATTGACCAATAGGTTTTCCTGCGAGTAATCTAGGGTCGTGAGGGCAAGTTGATTGATTGTTAGTCCTCGGTGTCGGTGTGTCGTTCATGGTTCGGTTGGTTAAGGGATTATCGTTGTTCTATTTTCTCAGTTAGTGCTTTGACTCTCTCTTCAAGTTTCTCAATTCGATAATCAAGAATGGAAATAATTAGAATAGATGCCGCTCCTACCGTGGCTATTATAGTTTTCTCCATAATGTTGGTTGGTTGAATTTATCCGTTCGGTCGGTCAGCTTGGCTGTTCGGCTCAGGAATTGTCGGCTTTTCCTCGTGGAGTGCAGCCACTTCTCGGATCGTGCGTCCGACGATGGTTTGGTCATTCATGCTTCCCCGCTGTCCGAGGTTGATGGATGCTTTTAGCCCGCTCGGAGCGTCGATGTGGAGCCAGCAATCACCGCATGGCTTGAGGGTCAGTTTCAGTTTTGGTTCGTTCATTTTCGTGTTTTGGTTGTGCCGCACCCCGAAAGCCGAACAAGGCGGTAGAGGCAACGGCGATAAAGTTTCTAGTCGAGGTCGGAGTCTTTCGCGCCGTGCCTCACCTCGACGTTCTGGTTTAGGGATTGGAGGGCTTCGGTTGCAATGCTTTCTGGATCTTCTTCTGCGAATCTGCCTTGGTAGTCAAGGATTTTCTCTAGTGCTTCTATAAGCATATCCCGTTGCCGTTCAAGTTTCCTAGCAAAGTCAACCTTGACCCTGCCAGTTCTGCTTGGTGGTAAATCCATAAAGGACTGGATGATTTCGTTCATGTCTGTCTCTGGTGTGTCTCTTTCTGGTTCGTGTCTCATAAGTATTGTCTCCTTCCAAACTCTGCAATTAAGCAAGCGTCAATGATACCATCGTGTAGCTTCTTACCCTTGGGTTTCAGCGTAGGGAACTTCTCGTCTTTCCAGTTGGCCAACGCAAAAGCCTGCTCGCTTTCTTTGCTGGCTGCAATCTTGCTTTTACCCATCAGTTCCTTCTGCCATTGCCTTGCCTGGATACCATACCAATGAAGGTTCTTAGTCTCCATTAGCCCACGCAGGCTATGAAAGCTGGATGCCATAGACAACGCAGCTCCAAGGCTTTTGCTTCCACAAGGTTCTTCGATGTAATACGTGGCGTAGTTCAATCTTCCGTGCATCTCTTTTATCAGCCACAGATTGACTGCCTGAATATCAATCTCGTTCTTGCCCTTGCGTTCCTTGCACGGCATTGGGGTCATGGCGATGATTCCACCCGTCTGCTGGCTAAGGATAGCGATACCCCCAGATAGCCCGTTATCAATGCCAACAACGCATGGTTTCACGGCATATTCTTCAACCGTATGACCAAACGCATCGAGCATATTCTTTGCATCAATAACGTCTATCTCCTTGGTAACGTGGTTAGGATAGTTCGCAATGGTATAGTGGACAATATCATCATCGCCCATCAGCTTTCCATCAACGTAGATTTGTGTTTTCATAGAGTATCAATTCCAATATTCTCGTCACGAATATATTCGATTGCGTATTCAAGTATTTGTATCACTTCTTCTAGGTCATAATCCCTATCGTGATCGGGGATCGACTTGTGGATGTAGTGGATAATGTGAGCGGCTTGATACTCGTTAGGGTCTGGCTCGTTATCTGGTGGTGCTGTGTAGCGGTTGGTATCTTCGTGGTCTGTGAGTAGTGGCATAGTGTAGTCTGGTTACTTGTTTGATGCTCTTGCTTGGGCTTTTTTGATGGTGCGTTTCTTTGTGTTCGTGTGGACGCTCATGCTGCCTTACCTCCCTTGAGAAAGTAAGCAGAGTAACGCTTGCCGTTCTTGATGACTTCCTTCTTGGCAATCTCCCAGCCCTCCTGCTTGAGTTCGTGGATGCGTGATGCTAGTCGCATACAACCATGCCGTTCAAGTGATTCAAGTGCTGTTAGCTTACGGCCTCGGATTAGGTCATCCAATATCATTTGGTTTTGTGTCTTTTTCATATTAGTTTCTATTTGTTTGTTAATAACGTGAGCATTTCAAGCCTGTTTCGTAGTCAAGGTTAAGTTCGGAAGTGTGCCGCCACATTTCAAAGCCTTCTGGGAACAAGACTGCAACGCAATCGCATCCTCTGACAGTCTCGCATTGTAGATCCCACAAGTGCTTCTCGCTATTGGCAATGACTGGGTTCTTTTGGTCAACCTTATAGACTACTGTGAGACTTTCATAACCTAGCTTTTTGGCATCTTCTGGTTGCAATACCTTGTAGCCGTTGGTGTGGAATAATGGTTCGATTTTCATAGATTAAAACGGTATATCATCCTGGCTGTCATCTTGTTCCTGGTTGCTTGCTGGACGGCTAGTGGTAGCCTGTGGCTTACTTCCACCATCACGCTTGCTGTCAAGGAACTGCATATTATCAACCACAAGGGTCATCATAGAGCGTTTCTGCCCAGTTGCCTTGTCATCCCACTTCTCCTCCTTCAAACGCCCTTCCACGAATAAGCCTGAGCCTTTCTGGATAAACTTGGCAGCGTTCTCGGCAGTAATTCCGAACATGACAATCGGCATGAATAGCGTTT
>Ga0315902_10006191_pt1 | contig 16657 bp, 15 predicted proteins | sample LakEriMetagenome_9_FD_203523 | JGI IMG/M metagenome (GOLD analysis project Ga0315902, IMG submission 203523) | Freshwater fungal communities from buoy surface, Lake Erie, Ohio, United States - Buoy 12 MA117 | ecosystem: Environmental > Aquatic > Freshwater > Lake > Lake biofilm | place: USA...
TCTCAGCGCTGCGCTGCACGCGGGGTGGAACGCCGCCGTCAAGGCCCACCCCCAGCCGGCCGAGGCGATGTCGGCGCAGATGTTCGGCGCGGCGCTCATCGGCCTGCCGGGCCTGGTCTGGCTGGGTCTGCCGCCGCTGGCGGCCTGGCCCTGGCTTGTGTTGTCCACGGCGCTGAACACGGTGGCCGTGCGGGCGCTGCTGCAGGCCTACCGCACGGGCGACTTCGGCACCGTCTACCCGGTGGCGCGTGCGGTGTCGGTGCTGGCGGTGGCGGCCGTGGCGCCGCTGGCCATGGGCGACGCGCTGTCCACCGCCTTGACCGCCGGCGTGGTGCTGGTGGCCTTGGCCCTGGCCGGGCTGGCCTGGGACGCGCGGCGTGCCGGCAGCCGGGCGCTGCAGGCGTCCACCCTGGGCTGGACGCTCCTGGCCGGCGCTTTCATCGGCGGCAACGTGCTGTCGGACGCGCAGGCGGTGCGCCTCACCGGCTCGGCGCTGCAGTACGGTTTTGCGGTCAGCCTGGTCAACACCCTGGCCATGGGCGGGGTGGGTTGGGTTCAGCACCGCGAGGCCGCCCCGTGGACGCTGCTCATCCGCCACGCGCGGGTGGCGGTGCCTGCGGCGGCCGTGTCCAGCGTGTCGTACATGCTCATCCTCTGGGCCTACCGCCACGCGCCGGTGCCCCAGGCCTCGGCCCTGCGCGACACCAGCGCCTTCTTCGCCATGCTGATCGGCGTGGTGTGGCTGAAGGAGCGGCTGAATGCGCGCCGCGCGGCCCTGCTGGGGGTGGCGCTGGCGGGCGTGGTCTGCCTGAGGCTGGGATGAGGTTGGGATGAGGGCAGTCATGCGCGCCACGGTTGTCTGGAGTCTTCAAGCGTGAACGAGACGCTCGAACTGCTGAGCTCAGCCCCCTTCTGGGTGGCGGTGCTGCGTATCGCCACACCGCTGATCCTGGGCACGCTGGGCGTGCTGCTGTGCGAGCGTGCCGGTGTGCTCAACCTGGGCATCGAGGGCATCATGGTCGCGGGCGCCTTCATCGGCTGGCTGGCCGTGTACCAGGGCGCGCCGCTGTGGCTGGGCGTGGTGGCCGCGGCGGCGGCCGGGGCGGCGCTGGGGCTGCTGCACGGCGTGCTGACGGTGACGCTGTCGCTGTCGCAGCACGTGTCGGGCCTGGGCATCACGATGCTGGCCACCAGCCTGTCGAGCTACGCCTACCGCGTGAGCTTTCCCAAGGTGGACAAGCCGCCCACGATCACGCCTTTCGCGCCCATGGAGTGGCTACCCGTGCCGGTGCTGTCGGCGCAAACGCCGATGACGCTGCTGGCGCTCGTTCTCGTGCCGCTCACCGCCTGGGTGCTGTACCGCACGCCGCTGGGGCTGGCCCTGCGCATGGTGGGCGAGAACCCGGCCGCCGCCGAGGGCCAGGGCCTGAGCGTGGCCGGGCTGCGCATCGGGGCCATCGCGGCGGGCTCGGCGCTCATGGGCGTGGCTGGCGCCTTCCTCACCCTGTCGGCCTTCAATGCCTTCTTCTTCGACATGGTCAACGGCCGCGGCTGGGTCTGCGTGGCGCTGGTCGTCTTCGCCTCGTGGCGGCCGGGCAAGGCCCTGCTGGGCGCACTGCTCTTCGCCTTCTTCGACGCGCTGCAGCTGCGTCTGCAGCAAGCCGGCGGCGGCGTGTTCGGCGTCGAGCTGCCGTACCAGGCCTACCTGATGCTGCCCTACGCCATGGCCATCGTGGCGCTCATCGTGATGGCGCGCCGCGCCGCGTACCCGCAGGCGCTGATGAAGCCCTACCGCAAGGGTGAGCGCTGAGGCGTTCGCACCGGTCAGACGACCTCGTGCCCCGGGAATTCCCCACCCCCTATTCGGGGGGGCGGGAGCAGGTTTGCGGTTTCGGGCGCAGCCCTTGCATGAACAATCGGGCAATGGCCCACGGCGTGAGCCACCTGGCGGTGCGCCGACCCGAACGAAAGGATCTCCGATGAAGAAGCTTGTCGCCATTACGACCCTGGCCCTGATGCTGGGGGCTTCCTGGGCTGCACCTGATAAGGAGCGCGCTGACGGTCGCGATCCCGACCGGGTCAAGGCCGAGATCAAGGCCCAGATCGGCGAGACCGATCCCGACTACGGCCCGATCTTCCGCTTCAACGGCCACGCCTTCGCCAACCAGAAGGCCTTCATCGACAGCGGCGCACGCTGCTCGACGCGGCATGTGACCGATGACGAGAAGCGGTTCGAGGATCAGGTGGTCACGCGCTACAAGACCAGACGGCTGATGAACGGCCAGCCAACGATGAGGACGGCCGCGTCGGTCGCCATCCCTGTCTATTTCCACGTCATCAGCGATGTGGCGAGCTCCGCCGGGAACGTCTCTGAAGAGGCGATTGCTAAGCAGATCAGCGTGCTCAACGCCGCATACAGCGGTACCCCATTCGTATTCGAACTCAAACTGATAACGAGAACGACGAACGCGTTGTGGTATTCGATGACCTACGGGTCAACCGCCGAGACCCAGGCCAAGAACGCGCTTCGCCAAGGGGGTGCGGATGCCCTGAACATCTACTCCGCCAACCTGGGCGGAGGTCTGCTGGGATGGGCGACCTTCCCCAGCAACTACTCAAGGACTCCAAAGCAGGACGGCGTGGTCATCCTCTATAGCTCGATGCCGGGAGGTACTGCGGCCCCCTACAACCTGGGTGACACCGCCACCCACGAGGTCGGGCATTGGCTGGGTCTGTACCACACGTTTCAGGGTGGGTGCACGACATCGAACGACCAGGTGTTCGATACCCCGGCAGAGAGATCCGCAGCCTACGGCTGCCCGGTCGGCCGGGATACCTGCAAGACCACCAAGTTTCCGGGGCTGGACCCGATCACCAACTTCATGGACTACACGGACGACGCGTGCATGAACACGTTCACCATCGCTCAGGCTGAGCGGATGGACGCGCAGCACGCCCAGTACCGGTCTTTGCCCTGAAGGCTGCGTACGCCGACCCTGACCAAGGGGCCTTCGGGCCCCTTGGTGCTTTTCGCCCCGCGGGACCGGGCGGGCTGCGAGCCGTATCGCAGTCCGCCAGGATCGGAGAAGATCGGGCGCCGCGAGACCACCTACCGCCCACGCCATGAATGCACCTACCGCTGTCGGCCCGCGCCACATCCGCCTGACCTCCCACCCCGGCCAGGGCGCCACCGGCGCGCCGGCCATCCGCTGGGGCATGGCCGATCCGCTGGAGCGCGGGCCCCTGGTGGGCACCACAGCCAGCCGCAGCCAGCGCAACGTGGTGGGCACGCACAGCGGCAGCTATGGCGTGTACCGGGCGCTGGCCGTGGCGGCGGGCAACTTGACGCGTGGCCATCGGGCCGACCTCACCAACACGTCGCCCACCGACCCCATCGGCCCCCACCCCCAGTGGGGCGACGCCGAGAAGATCGTCTCCATCGACCCCTTTGGCGCGAGCGTGCAGCAGGTCTATGCCGACTACCTGGCGCAGGGCTACGACATCCGCCCGACGATTGCCGTCACCAAGGCGCACATCCACCTGCCGGAGATCAAGCAGGCCATCGCCTTCCAGCGCCTGGCCATTGACGGGCGCATCCTGCTGGACGACGCCTCGGCCACGGTGACCAAGATCGCGGTGGAGCCGGTGTGGTGGCTGCCTGGCGTGGCCAAACGCTTCAAGGTGAGCGAGGCCGACCTGCGCCGTGCCCTCTTCGAGGAGACGGGCGGGATGTACCCGGAACTCGTGACGCGCAGCGACCTGGAGGTCTTCCTGCCGCCCATCGGCGGGCAGACGCTGTACGTCTTCGGCGACGTGCGTGCGCTGGCCGACCCGAATGTGACGCTCACCGCCCGCGTGCACGACGAGTGCAACGGCTCGGACGTCTTCGGATCGGACATCTGCACCTGCCGGCCCTATCTCACGCACGCCATCGAGGAATGCATCGCCGGCGCGCAGAAGGGCGGCGTGGGTCTCATCGCCTACAGCCGCAAGGAAGGCCGGGCCCTGGGCGAGGTGACCAAGTTCCTCGTCTACAACGCGCGCAAGCGTCAGGAAGGCGGTGACCGCGCCGACAAGTACTTCCTGCGTACCGAGTGCGTGGCGGGGGTGCAGGACATGCGCTTCCAGGAGCTCATGCCCGACGTGCTGCACTGGCTGGGCATCCGCAGAATCCACCGCCTGGTGAGTATGAGCAACGACAAGTTCGATGCCATCACCGGCAGCGGCATCGAGGTGGGCGAGCGTGTGAAGATCCCCGACGAGCTGGTGCCCGCCGACGCCAAGGTGGAGATCGAGGCCAAGATCGCCGCGGGCTACTTCACTGACGGCAGCGTGCCCACCGAGGCTGATCTGGCCCAGGTGAAGGGGCGGGGGCTGGAGTAGCTCGCACGTATATACTCGTCGTATATATTTTTGGAAACTGACCATGACACTGGCCCGCATCTTCCAGTCTGGCAACAGCCAGGCGGTGCGCCTGCCCAAGGAGTTCCGCTTCGATGTGGACGAGGTGGAGATCCTGCGCCGTGGTGAAGAGGTCATCCTGCGGCCGGTGCCGGTGAGCGGCGCGGCGGTCTTCGAGGCGCTCACTGCCATGCCGGCGGACTTCTGGCCCGAGGGCCGGCAGGACGAGCCGCCTCAGTCGCGTGAGCCCCTCTGATGTCCGTCCGCTATCTTCTGGACACGAACATCTGCATCTATGTGGCCAAGCACAGCCCCCCGGAGGTCAAGCAGCGTTTCGAGCAGCACTCGGCGCGCGAGCTGGCGATGTCGGTCGTGACCTTCGGCGAATTGCGCTTCGGCGCCGAGCGCAGCCAGCGGCCCGAACTGGCCCTGCAGCGCCTCGAGCAGCTCAGCCGGGTGATCGAGGTGGCGGAGTTGCCCGTGGAAGCAGGCATTCACTATGGCCAGATTCGTTCTGACCTGCAGCAGCGAGGCTGCCCCATCGGCGGCAACGACCTGTGGATCGCGGCCCATGCCCGCGCGAAAGGCTGGATCCTGGTGACAAACAACGGCCGCGAGTTCGAGCGGGTGCCGCAACTGCGAGTGGAGAACTGGGTCCAGCCGACATGAGCACGCAAGACCCCCTGGCCGCCCTGCGCGAGCCCGCCACCATCCGCGCCCGCTGCGCGGCCATCACCCGTGCCGTGGAGGAAGGGCGATCAGGCCACTTCACGGTCGACCGGTCGGCCTTGCCCGCTCTCGCCCAGCGCGTGGCCCGCCTCACCCGGGAGCGATTTCCCGACCTGAAGATCCCGTACCACAGCCGTTGGCGCCACTTCGAGGCCGGCGGCGTGGACCGCAAGGCCGAGCTCGATGCGCGGCTGGCTGGGCGGAGTGCAGCTGAGGTGGCGCGTGCGCGCATCGACCTGACCGTCATCAGCGTGCTGCTTGATGCCGGCGCCGGGCCGGCCTGGCGCTACACCGAGCGGCCGGACGGGCCGATCGACCCGCTGGCGCTGCCGGTGCACCGGCAGAAGGGCGATGACCTGCTGGCCATGCTCAGCCAGGCCTCGGGCACTGCCGTGGAAGCGCCGGCGCCGGCAGGGGCCTCGCAAGCGGAGTCGTCCACCGAGGCCTGCGATGCGCCCCAGGGCGATGCGCCTGTGGAAGACAGCTCGCAGGACGAGGTGGCCATGCCGGCGGTGGTCTCTGCCGCTCCCGCTCCAGCCCCTGATGCCGCTGCCACCTCCGCCGCCACCTACACCCGCTCCGAGGGCCTGGGCGTGGCCAGCTTTCGCGCCTTCCTGGCGGGGGTGTTCTCCGCTGATCCCGCCGACCCTTGCCGCGTCGACGCGCTGGCACTCAAGCGCCTGGACGTTGCGGCCCTGCGCGCGGTGTTCCAGGCCAGCCCGTCCAACCCGCTGGTGGGACTGGATGGCCGCGCCGCGCTGCTGGCGCGCCTGGGCGAGGTGCTGGAGGCGCTGGCCACCGCCCGGGGTGGGCCCGCGCGGCCGGGCCGCCTGTTCGACGAACTCACTGAAGGGGGCGAGAACAGCCGGATCTCGGTCCGTGACCTGCTCACCCGTCTGGTCACCGACTACGCGCCCATCTGGACCAGCGGCAACCGCGTGCTGGGCTTGCCCGCAGGCGACGTCTGGCCGCACTTGTGGGCCGGCACCGACACGGCCACCGGCGCCGACCGCGCGAGCGACCGCCGCACCTCGGGCTGGGTGCCTTTCCACAAGCTCAGCCAGTGGCTGACCTACTCGCTGCTCGAGCCCTTCGAGTGGGCCGGCGTGGCGGTCACGGGTCTGGAGGCCCTGACCGGCCTGCCCGAGTACCGCAACGGCGGCCTGCTGCTGGACGGCGGCGTGATCGTGCCGCGTGACCCGCGCGACCTGGCCCGTACCTGGACGCCTGCCCACGAGTTCGTGGTGGAGTGGCGCGCGCTGACGGTGACGCTGCTGGACGACCTGGCCGCGCAGGTGCGCCAGGCGCTGGGCGTCACGGCCGAAGCGCTGCCGCTGGCCTGCATCCTGGAGGGCGGCACCTGGGCTGCAGGGCGGCAGATCGCACGCGAACGGCGCGAAGGCGGCGTGCCGCCGCTGCAGATCGACAGCGACGGCACGGTGTTCTGATCCTCCATGCCCGGCCGCGCCTCGCCTGCTGACCTGTGTGCGCTGCTGGGGCTGCGCCACCCCATCGTCCAGGCGCCGATGGCCGGGGTGCAGGGCCATGAACTGGCCGTGGCTGCCAGCCGCGCCGGCGCGCTGGGCAGCCTGCCCTCGGCCACCTTCTCGCCCGAAGCGCTCAAGGCCGAGCTGCAGGCGCTGAGCGCGGCGCTGTCCGTCGATGGCGGCGATGCAGGCACCCCCCTGCCCTGGGCCGTCAATTTCTTCTGTCACCGGCCGCCTGACGCGAAGGCCCTGCAGGCCGAGGCGGCCTGGTGCGAGGCCGTCGCCCCCTGGGCGCGCGAGGCCGGTCTGTCGCCCCCAGTGCCCGCCGGCGCCGCCCGAGCGCCCTTCAGCGAGGCGCTGGCCGACATGATCGAGCCTTTTCGTCCTCCGGTGATCAGCTTTCATTTCGGCCTGCCCGCGCCGCACCTCGTGGACCGCATCAAGCGCTGGGGGACGAAGGTGCTGTCGTCGGCCACCACGGTCGAAGAGGCGCTGTGGCTGGAGGCGCACGGGGCTGACGCGGTGATTGCGCAGGGCTGGGAGGCCGGCGGCCACCGGGGCCACTTCCTCAAGGCCGATCAGGACCTGTCAGGCCAGGCAGGGCTGTTCGCGCTGCTGCCGCGCCTCGTCGCCGCGGTGCGTGTGCCGGTGATCGCCGCCGGTGCCATCGTCGATGCCGCCTCGGCCCGCGCGGCCCTGGCGCTGGGGGCTGCCGGCGTGCAGGCGGGCACGGCCTTCCTGTGCTGCCCCGAAGCACGCACCTCCGCCGTCCACCGCGCGGCACTTGCCGGACGGCTGACGGGCGTGGACGCCGATACCGCCATCACCGCCGCCTTCACCGGCCGCCCGGCCCGCGCCCTGGTCAACCGCTGGGTGCGCGAGTCGGCTGCCGTGCAGGCGCACATTCCGCCCTTCCCCCTGGCCGCCGGCGCGCTGGCGGGTTTGCGCAGCCAGGCAGAAGCCGCCGGCCGCGGCGACTTCTCTGCGTTGTGGGCCGGGCAGAACACCCGGGCCTGCCGGCCGGTGCCGGCCGCGCAGGTCGTGCAGGAACTGGCCGCTGCCTTCGGCACGTCTTTGTCGATCACGCCCTCGATCACGCTCTCGAGCCGGCACCCCGGCACGCCCCCACCCTTGGCAGGAGCCCCCGAATGAGCACGCCCCAGGTCCACCACCTCGACCACCCGCTGATCCAGCACAAGCTGACGCTCATGCGTGAGAAGACCCGCAGCACGATGAGCTTTCGCCGGCTGCTGCACGAGATCAGCATGCTCATGGCCTACGAGGCCACGCGCGACATGCCCATGCACCTGGTGGACATCGAGACGCCGCTGGAGCCCATGCGCGCACCCATGATCGACGGCAAGAAGATCGTCTTCGTGGTCATCATGCGCGCAGGCTCGGGCTTCCTCGACGGCATGCTGGAGGTGGTGCCCGGCGCACGCGTGGGTCACGTGGGCCTTTACCGCGACCCGAAGACGCTGGTGGCAGTGGAGTACTACTTCAAGATGCCCGAGGACATGCACGAGCGCGACGCCATCGTGCTGGACCCCATGCTCGCCACCGGCAACTCGGCCGTGGCGGCCGTGGAGCGCCTGAAGGAGACGCGACCCAAGTCCATCCGCTTCGTCTGCCTGCTTGCCGCGCCCGAGGGTCTGGCGAACTTCCACGCCCACCACCCCGACGTGCCGGTCTACACCGCCGCCATCGACCGCCAGCTCAACGAGCACGGCTACATCGTCCCCGGCCTCGGCGATGCGGGCGACCGCTTGTTCGGCACCAAGTGAGGTACCGCCCTCGCTGAGGACACTGCCCCATGACCCCCCGGGCGAGTCAGCCGAACAGCCTGGTGGAGATGCCGGCAGCGGTGAAGGCCTGGGCCGTCATCGTCCGAACAGCTCCCTTGCCACGATCTCCTTCATGATCTCTGTCGTGCCGCCGTACACGCGCTGCACGCGGGCGTCGGCCCAGGCGCGGGCGATGGGGTACTCGCGCATGTAGCCGTAGCCGCCGAAGAGCTGAACGCACTCGTCGAGCACGCGGAACTGCATCTCCGAGCACCAGAACTTGGCAATCGACGCGGTGGCGGTGTCCAGCGCACCGGCCAGGTGGCGGCGGATGCAGTCGTCGAGGAAGGCGCGCGCCACGCGAGTGTCGGCGTGGGCCTGGGCCAGGCGGTGGCGCACGGTCTGCATGTTCGACAGCGGCCCGCCGAAGGCCTGGCGCTGCACCAGATGGTCGCGCGTCCAGATGATGGCCGACTCCATGGCGCCCACGGCGGCAATCGCCACCAGCAGCCGCTCCTGCGGCAGCTGCTCCATGAGCTGCACGAAGCCGCGGCCCTCCTCGCCCAGCAGGGCGTCTGCGCCCACGCGCAGGTCATCGAAGAAGAGCTCGGAGGTGTCCTGCGCGTGCAGGCCCATCTTCTCCAGCCGCCGCCCGCGGCCGAAGCCGGGCAGGTGCGTATCCACCAGCAGCAGGCTCACGCCCTTGGCGCCGCGGGTCGTGTCGGTCTTGGCGGCCAGCACCAGCAGGTCGCACAGCTGGCCGTTGGAGATGAAGATCTTCTGGCCGTTGATGCGGTAGCCGGCGCCTTCGGGTCCGTCTTCACGGTCGGCCCGCGTGCGCATCGAGGCCACGTCGCTGCCGCCGCCGGGCTCGGTCATGGCGATGGCGCCAATGATCTCGCCGCGCGCCATGCCGGGCAGCCAGCGGCGCTTCTGCGCCTCGGTGCCGTAGTGCACGAGGTAGGGCGCCACGATGTCGGAGTGCAGGTAGAAGATGGGTCCGGTGCAGCCCGCGCGCGAGAGCTCCTCCACCACGATGGCGCTGTAGCTGAAGTCCACGCCCGCGCCGCCGTATTCCTCGGGCACGGTCAGGCACAGCAGGCCGAGTTCACCCGCGCGTCGCCACAGCTCGCGCGGCACCTGGCCGTCGCGCTCCCACTGGGTGTGGTGAGGCGCCACCTCCTCGTCGACGAATCGCCGCACCGTGGCGCGGAAGTCGGCGTGCTCGGGGCTGTCCAGCGGAGCGGTGGGGGGGTAGAGGGTGTCGAGGGTCATGGGGCGGGGCTGGTGTGTGGTGGGCGGCTTCCTTAGATCGGGAACTATCGCGTGAAGGGGCGACAGGGGTACTGTGCTCCGCTCATGTCCCCCGGCCGGGCAAGCCCGGCCTCCTCCTTGACTTCGCTACGCACAGCACCCCTGCCGCCCCTTCCTGCCTACACCTTGGTGCTCTCATGTCTCCAACCCCACCTGCAGGTGCCGCGTCATCACGCGGGCGATGGTCTGCGGGGTGCGCGGGCCGTCGGGGCGGTACCACTGGGGCACGTGGTTCAGGGCGCCGATGAGCTGCAGGCGCAGCAGGCGGCGGTCGGTGCCGCGCTTGAGCGGCAAGGTGTCGATCAGGCTGCGGAAGGTGGCCTCGTAGCCGTTGCGCAGGGCGATCAGCGCGCTGTGGTGCTCGGGCGGGAAGTCGTGCGGCAGCACCTGCACGAACACGCCTGCAAAAGGCGCGTCGTCAGGAGCCTGGCCCACCATCATCAGCAGGTGGGCGGCGATGGCGCGTTCGAGCTTCTCCCATGGCGTGCCACCAGGCTTCAGCGCGGACTGCACTGCCGCCGAGACCCGGCGCACGCCCTCGGCGTACACCGCCAGCAGCAGGTCGCCCTTGGAGGGATAGTGGTAGTAGATGGAGCCTGCCGTCATGCCGGTGGCGGCGGCAATGTCGCGCATGGTAGTGATGGCGTAGCCCTTCTGGCGGAAGACGCGAGCGGCCGCCTGCAGCAGCTGGGGCTGGCGGTTGTGGGCGCGGGTGCGCACGCCGCGCTTCGCCCCTGCGATTGCGCCCGCGCCCGCGCCCGCATCGGCTGCGGCGGGCGACGGCGTGGCGGCGGGCCTGGGCGCAAGCACGGGCGGCGCGCTCAGGTCTTTGCTGCGGGCCCGAAGGCGCCCATCAGCGCCTCGACTGCGCTGTCGAAGGGGCGCGCACCTGACATGTCGGCGATTCGCCCCCAGTTCGCGGCCACGAACTCCGGCGTGATGTCGTCGGCCGGCGCGTGCATGCCCATGCCCTCGACGATCTGCACGGTGGAGAAGTAGCCCGCCCCGGCCGAGAGGATGCAGCCGCTCACCTCGCAGGCCTCGCTGGCCAGGTAGGCCACGCCAGCCGACACCCGCTCGGGCGAGGCCTCGCCGATGAGCTGGGCCAGCGGCAGGCCCTCGGTCATGCGGGTCAGCGCCACGGGCGCGATGGTGTTGACCTTCACGCCGAAGCGCCCGCCCTCGTGCTTGAGGGTGTTCATCAGCCCCACCAGGCCCAGCTTGGCCGCGCCGTAGTTGCTCTGGCCGAAGTTGCCGTACAGGCCCGCGGCCGAGGTGGTCATGACGATGCGGCCGTACTGCTGCGCCTGCATCACCGGCAGCGCCGCGCGCGAGCACCCCGCCGAGCCCAGCAGGTGCACGCGCACCACGGCCTCGAAGTCCTCTGCCGCCATCTTATGCAGCGTCTTGTCGCGCAGGATGCCGGCGTTGTTGACAAGCACGTCCAGGCGGCCGAAGCCCTGCACCGCGGCGTCCACCAGGCGCTGCGCGCCCTCGGGCGTGGCGATGTCGTCGAAGTTGGCAAGGGCGCGCCCGCCGGCGGCCTCGATCTCGGCCACCACGCGCCGGGCCGCCGCGTCGTCACCGCCCATGCCGTTCACGCTGCCGCCCAGGTCATTGACCACCACCGCCGCGCCGCGCTGCGCCAGCAGCAGCGCGTGCGCGCGGCCCAGGCCACCGCCAGCGCCGGTGATCACCGCCACGCGGCCGTCGAATCGGATGCTGCTCATGCGGACCTTCCCGTGTAGATCGCCTCGATCTCGGCGGCGTACTTCTGCCCGATGCTCGAGCGCTTGACCTTCATGGTGGCGGTGACCTCGCCATCGTCGTGGTCCAGCTCCTTGGTCAGCAGGTGGAACTTGCGCACCTGCTGCACCTGCGGCATGCGAGCGTTCACGCGGTCCACCTCGACCTGCACCAGCTCGCGTACGCGCTCGTGCTCGGCCAGGCTGCGGAAGTGGGTGTACGCCAGCCCTTCTTCCTCGGCCCACTTGCCCACGGTGTCGTAGTCGATCTGGATCAGCGCCGCCACGAACGGCCGCCGGTCGGCCACCACGATGGCCTCCTTGACGTAGGCACTGAACTTCAGCGCGTTCTCGATCTCGCTGGGCGTGATGTTCTTGCCCCCGGCGGTGATCATGATGTCCTTCTTGCGATCGACGATGCGGATCTCGTCGCCCTCGGGGCCGGCAACCGACTGCGCCACGTCGCCGGTGTGCAGCCAGCCGTCGGCGTCGATGGCCTCGCGCGTGGCCGCCTCGTTGCGGTAGTAGCCCTTGAACACCGTGGGCCCGCGCACCAGCAGCTCGCCGTCGTTGGCGATGCGCGTCTCGATGCCGGGCACGGGCGCGCCCACCGTGCCCACGGGCGAGGCCGCGCTGCGCTGCACCGTCACCACGCCGGCGGTCTCGGTCATGCCGTAGCCTTCGCGGATGGGCACGCCCAGGGCGCGGAAGAAGCGCAGCATGTCCGGGGCGATGGGGGCGGCGCCCGACAGCGCCAGCCGGCACTCGCGCAGGCCGATGAAGTTGTTCAGCGCGCGCAGCACCAGCCAGTACCACAGGGCGTGCGTGGCGCGCTGGCCCAGGCTCCAGCTCTCGCGCGGCAGTTCGGCAAAAGGCAGCGTGGCCGCCAGGGCCGCGTTGTACAGGCGGCGTCGCAGGCCGCCGGCCTCGCGCACCTTGATCTCGATGGAGGCGTGCAGCTTCTCCCAGATGCGCGGGACGCCCAGGAACAGCGTGGGCGCGATCTCGCGCAGGTCGGCCTGGATGGTGCGCAGGCTCTCGGCGAAGTTCACCACTGCGCCCGAGCGCAGCGGCAGGTGGACGGTGTAGATCTGCTCGGCCACGTGGCACAGCGGCAGGTAGGACACCATCGAGTCGGCCGGCGTGCAGCGGTAGATGGCGTCGGTGCCCGCGGCCATGGCAGCGATGTTGCCGTAGCTGATCATCGCGGCCTTGGGCCGGCCGGTGGAGCCGCTGGTGAAGATCATCAGCGCGGTGTCGTCCATCGATTGCCGGGCCAGCCGCTCGTCCACCAGGTGGGGCGCGGTGGGCTCGAAGGCGGCGCCGCGCGCCTGCACCTCGTCGAAGCTCAGCAGGTCGGGCACCTCGTAGCGGCGCAGGCCCTTGGGGTCGATCACCACCAGGTGCCTCAGGTGAGGCAGGCGAGCGCGCACCTCCAGCACCTTGTCGAGCTGCTCCTGGTCCTCGCACACCACCACCTCGGCGTCGCTGGAGTGCAGCAGGTACTCCACCTCGGGCGCGGGCGAGGTGGGGTAGATGCCCACCGTCACCGCGCCCACCAGCCCGCAGCCCAGCTGGGTGAAGACCCATTCCTGGCGGTTCTCGCTGATCACGGCGCAGTGCACGCCCTCGCGCAGGCCCAGCGCGGCCAGGCCCAGGCCGAAGTGGCGCGCAGCCTCCTCGTAGCCGGCCCAGGTGACGGGCTCCCAGATGCCGAAGTCCTTCTGCCTCAGGGCCACGTCGTGCGGGCGCACGCGCGCCCAGTGGCGCAGCTGCTGCGGCAGGCTCAGGCGGTCGATGTCGGGGTGGACCACAGCCGCCTCAGCTCAGCCAGCGCTTGCGGCGCTTGTAGTGCTTGACATCGCGAAAGCTCGTCACGTCGGCGCTGCCCTCGCCATAGCCGAGGTAGAAGCGCTGCACGTCGGCGTCGTTCACTAGCTTCTCGGTGGGGCCGTCGATCACCACCTTGCCGCTTTCCATGATGTAGCCGTAGTGGGCGATGCCGAAGGCCGCCATGGCGTTCTGCTCCACCAGCAGCATGGCTACGCCCTGCTCGCGGTTGATGCGCTCGATGATGGAGAAGATGTCCTGCACCACCAGCGGTGCCAGGCCCAGCGAAGGCTCGTCCAGCAGCATGAGCGCCGGCTGGCCGAGCAGGGCGCGGCCGATGGCCAGCATCTGCTGTTCGCCGCCGGAGAGGTAGCCCGCGCGCTGGGTGCGCCGCTCCTTCAGGCGGGGGAAGTACTCGTAGATCAGGGCGGTGTCGGCCTTGCCCGCGCCAGGCCGGCCGTCCAGCGCGAAGGTGGCCGCCACCAGGTTCTCGTCCACCGTCAGGTCCTCGAAGACGTGACGGCCCTCGCGCACGTGGGCGATGCCCATGCGCGCCAGCAGGTGCGGGGCTGTGGTGTCGATGCGCTGGCCACGCCAGCGGATCGCCCCGGCGCGCACCTGGCCCACCTCCAGCGGCAGCAGGCCCGAGATGGCCTTCAGCGTGGTGGTCTTGCCCGCCCCGTTGCTGCCCAGCAGGGCGACGATGCGCCCCTCGGGCACCACCAGCGACAGCCCGCGCAGCACCTGCACCGTGTGGTGGTAGACCACCTCGATGTTCTCCACCGACAGCGCCGGCGCGGATGCGGCGGCGGCTGCAGGGGATGCAGGGGCTGCGGCGGACGTGTCGATCATGGCGGCATCAGCCCTCCATCGTGATCCAGTCGCTGGCCGGCTGCAGCAGCTTGCTGTTGGCGTCGTAGCGGTAGATCCGGCCCATCGGGATCTGGTGGCGCGCCAGCGAGACGGGCTTGCCCATGATGCCGCCGGTGTCCCAGTTGCGGATGGACTCCAGCGCCGCCTTCATGTTGGGGCCCGTGAGCTGCTGGTTGGCCTTCAGGCAGCGCTCCATCACCTCGCAGAAGATCGAGCCCACCAGCCAGCCGTGGGTGTAGAACAGCGGCACGTAGGCCATCTGCGGCCGCGCCTTGGCGGCAAAGTCCTTGATGGCCTGCATGTTGCGCGCGCCGGCGGTGTCGTAGCTGTAGCGGTAGGGCATCACGCCCATCCAGCCGTCACCGGCCGCACCCATCGCGTCCACCGTGGTCTTGTCCATGCTCCAGATCGTGCCCATGGAGGTCACGCTCATGCCGGCCTCCTTCATCTGCTTGATGAACTCGGGGATGGGCGCGAGCACGTAGCCGTGGAAGATCACGTAGTCGGGCTTGGCGCGGCGCAGCTTGGACACCTCGGCCGAGACGTCCACCGCGCCGGGCTTGGTGACGATCTCCTGCACCAGCGGGATGCCCAGCTTCTGCGCGTGTTTCTTGGCGCCTTCGATGGGGTCGCGGCCGAACTCGGTGTCGCTGTAGACGATGGCCACCGCGGGCTTGCCGCCGGCCTTGGCCTGGGAGTTGATGAACTCGAGCTGGATCTCGATCATGGCCTCGTAGGTGGGACCGGCCATGAAGTAGTACGGCGCCTTGACGGGGTCGGCCAGGTCGGAGGCGAACGACGGGCTGGAGGTCAGCGTGGTGCCCAGCTGGCTCACCTCGGCCGCGGAGGCCTTGGCCCAGGCGGTGGAGTCCCCGTAGAACACCGGCGGCTTGTGCGCGCCCATGATCTTCTTGAACACGCTCATGGCCTGGTCCATCTTGTAGGCCGAGTCTTCGCCCACGTAGCGCAGCTTGCGCCCGGCCACGCCGCCATTGGCGTTGCGCCATTCGCAGTAGTCGCCCAGGCCCTGGTGCAGGCCCACGCCGGCAAAGGCGAACACGCCGGTGATCGGCGGGGCGGCGCCGACGACGATCTCGCCGCTTTGCGCCAGGGCCGTGCTCATGGGCAGGGCCGACAGGCCGGCGGCGCCCAGGCCGGCCTGCACCAGGCGGCGGCGTGTGGGGCTTGAGAGGTCACGTTCGACAGGGTTCATCGATGTCTCCTTGGTGGGGTGGGAAGGGCCGGGACTTGGGGGAAGGGCCGCGACTCAGGATCGGAACGGCCACAGGTGGAAGAAACGCCGGATGCGCCGCCAGACCTCCACCAGGCCGTGCGGCTCGAACACCAGAAAGCCGATGATCAGCAGGCCGAAGACCACCTGCTGGATGGGCGAGAGGATCTCGGTGGCGCGCGGCGACCACTGCGCCGCCAGGGCCACGCCGGCGCGCAGCAGCTCGGGCACGAGCGTCATGAAGAAGGCGCCCAGGAGGGTGCCCACCGTGCTGCCCAGGCCGCCCACGATGATGGCTGCGAGGTAGAAGATGGACAGCTGCAGCGAGAAGTACTCGGGCGTCATCGCGCGGTAGAAGTAGCCCAGCAAGGCGCCGGCCACGCCGGCGTAGAACGAGCCGATGGCAAAGGCGGTGAGCTTGTAGCGCAGCAGGTTGATGCCCAGCACCTCCGCCGAGATGTCCTTGTCGCGGATGGCGGTGAAGGCGCGGCCCACCCGGGTGCGAAAGAGGTTGCGTGCGCCGATGAGCATCACCACGGCGCAAAAGGCGATCAGCCAGGCCATGCGCTGGTCGGTGTTCAGCGGCACGCCCAGGAAGGTGGCTGGCGGCACGTTCACGCCGCGCACTCCGCCGGTGACCGAGTCCCACTCGCGGAACACGTAGACCAGCAGGAACTGCATGGCCAGCGTGGCCACCGCCAGGTACAGGCCCTTGATGCGCAGGCTGGGCAGGCCCACCACGATGCCCAGCGCCGCGGCCATCAGCCCGGCCGCCGGCAGGGTGAAGAAGAAGGGCACGCCGCGCTGCGCCAGCCAGGCCGCGGTGTAGCAGCCCACGCCCATGAAGGCCGCGTGGCCCAGGGAGATCAGGCCGGTGTAGCCGGTCATGATGTTCAGGCCCGCGGCGGCAATGACGTGGATGCCCAGGACGCACATCAGGCCCGTGAGGTAGCCGCCGCCCACCAGGGGGAAGGCGGCCAGCGCCACCAGCAGCGCCACCAGCCAGCCGCGCTGCACGGCCGTGGGCCACAGCGCCTGGTCGTGGTCGTAGCTCTCGCGGAAGTCGTGGATGCGCATGGGGGACCTTGCCTACAGGCGCTCGATCTGCCGCGTGCCGAACAGGCCGTAGGGCCGCAGCAGCAGGATCACCAGCACCACCACATAGGGCACGATGTCGCGCACCTTGCCGCCCAGGTAGCCCGCGGTCAGGCTCTCCAGCAGGCCCACGATGAGCCCGGCCACGATGGCCCCGGCGATGCTGTC
>Ga0315902_10006193_pt1 | contig 16653 bp, 14 predicted proteins | sample LakEriMetagenome_9_FD_203523 | JGI IMG/M metagenome (GOLD analysis project Ga0315902, IMG submission 203523) | Freshwater fungal communities from buoy surface, Lake Erie, Ohio, United States - Buoy 12 MA117 | ecosystem: Environmental > Aquatic > Freshwater > Lake > Lake biofilm | place: USA...
GCGTAATCAAACTTGTACGTATTGAAAAGGCCGAAGATTTTCGGTCTTTTTTGTTTGCTTCAAATCGAAACCAATTGGAGCTGCTGATTTTTTCTCAGGTACACACTTAGAATGGTCCGAATATCCCTGTCTTCAGATCGGACATCAATGAACTGTTTCCAACGAAATGCAGGGAGCGAGTTAAAGTGATAAGGCGCATAACCGAATCCGCCGAATGTACCTCTTTCAATTAAAACAAGGCTCTTTTCACTTTTATGTCGGCCCTTGTCAAGAATAAAGAAGGAATCCTTAGTGAAAAGAAGGTAATTGATCAGATTTTCAGCGCGCTCATTGTATGCTTCCGGAGCTTCAATACCCGTGCAAGCGCCATTACATTTCTTGATGGAATGATGGAAGCAGCTTCCGTTAGTAGGGTAGAGATCACAGAGTTTTTGGCAGAGCTCATGTTTTTCACAGAGGTACTGCAGGTAAGAGGTTCCCTCTTTTTTTGTTGTAAAGCTGGTTAATGGTATCTGGTTCATCTTTCCGGAAGATGCGATCGTGAGACGAAGATAACCGGCGTCATCTGTATAATCGTATAATGCGTAGGGAAAACGGTTCTTCCGTAGCATCCGGTTAAATCGTGGCTGGTGTTGCTTGATTAATTCAGACTCGAGAAGTAAGGCGATCAGCTCAGAACCCGTAAGCTCATATTCGATACGGGTGATTTCCTGGCGCATCTGAATTCCCTTTTTCGAAGTATTGTTCCGCAGGTGCTGTTCTACCCGTTTTTTAATGTCCTTACTCTTCCCGATATAGATAAGTTGGTTGAACTCATTGTAGAATTTATAGATGCCGGTTTTAGCCGGGAGTTCATCGAGCTGTTCAAGATCTAGGTTGGGATGCAGGATCCTGGGATTCACCTCTTCCTGAATGAACGTTGTTAGATTGGATGGGTCGGTAGTAAAGAGTAGCGTGAACAAGTGTGCAGTGGCCAGCGCATCTCCTCCTGCCCGATGCCTGCCTTTGATTTCGATACCGAGTTCACGGGTGAGTTTCCCCAGACTATAAGATGCTTTACCGGGAATGACATAACGCGAAGCACGAACGGTGCATAAGTGTGGTCTGCGAAAATCATAGCCGAGCTGTTTGTATTCACTCCTCAATATCCCGTAATCGAATCCGACATTGTGTGCAACGAAAACACAGTCTTCAGTGATCTCAATGATCTTTTTGGCTATTTCGAAGAACTTAGGGGCATTTTCAACCATCTTATCGCTTATACCTGTGAGTCGAGTGATGAATTCCGGTATCTTCATTTCGGGATTTACCAGACTTACGAATTCATTCAGAATGGTTGTTCCGTCATGCACATAGACTGCGATCTCCGTGATCTTGGAGTTCTTGGGGCTTCCCCCGGTAGTTTCGATGTCCACAACAGCAAAGCGCATTATGTAAAGTTAGAAAATCCCAACAAGCATTGTAAGTGAAAAAGTTAATACTTTATGATCTCATTCCATTTCCTTATCTTGCAACACTTTCAAAAAATGTATGATCTAATTTTTTTTTCATGAAACATTTAATACTTATTCTTAGCACAATTTTCGCTTCGTTCTCATTTGCACAAAGTACGCTCTCTATTTTTAACAACGGAGGCCAGCAATTCTATGTGATCCTCAACGGGATCAAGCAAAATTCGGTACCACAAACAAATGTGACGGTCAGTGGAATCCAAAATGGTCCATATTCGGTGAAATTGATCTTTGCAGACGGAAAGACCGGTGATATTGATAAGAATTTCCTGATAGATGAGCCATCCTTGATTACCACGAGAGTCGTTTTCAAGAAGGGTAAGGGCAAGTTGCAATTGATTGGTATGGAGCCGTCATCGGGCAGTCAGGCGCCGGCTCAAAATGCGGTTGTTTACAGACCAACTGACCAGACCGTATATTCTGATGCTCCTGCTCCTGCACCCGTGGTCAATACGCCGAATACGTCGGTTAACATGTCTGGAAATAATGGATCAGTTGGGCAGACGGTGACAACCAACCAGTCTATCAATACGAATAATTCGAATACTGGTCAACCTGGAAATGTAGGTATCAATATGAACGTGAATATTCAGGATCCAACCTTGAACAATGGTCAGGGAGGAATGAATATTTCCGTGAATATGTCAGGTACAGGCAATCAGACACAACAATCATCGTCAACGATCCAGACAAGTGAGACAACTGTAGTAACTTCAACGAATATGACAAATGGAGCCGGTGGATCTCAATCAGCAGCAGTGAAACCGACTCAAACACCACCATCTTCCGCAAACACCAACAATCAGTCAGTTTCTTCCGTGAAATGTCAAAATATCCTTGCTGATGAGAAAAAGTTGATTTCGGATTTAAAGAAACTGAATTTTGAAGCTGACCGTAAGGAGCAACTCGAGAAGGACATGGTGGCTCATTGCATGACCGCAGCTCAGGCCTGTGAGTTGATCAGTATTTTTACTTTTGAATCTGACAGATTGGATCTTGCCAAGTATTTTTATGTGCGAACGATAGATAAGGAAGTAGCATTATCCAAGTTCATGGATCTTTTTACTTTCGATTCGAACAAGGTGGAATTCAGGGAATTCAGCAGAACAGTTAAATAACGGTATTTAAGGGGGCGAAAGTCCCCTTTTATTTTGTCCGAAAGTGGTCTACGGCCTTCCTCACCGATCCCTGTTCTTTGAGTAGCTTTTCAGCCAACTCGCTGCCGATGCCGGTTTCTTCCATGATCATGCGTACACCTCTGTCAATAAGTTTGTTGTTACTGAGCTGCATGTCAACCATCTTGTTCCCTTTAACCCGGCCCAGTTTGATCATTAGCGAGGTAGAGATCATGTTGAGCACCAGCTTTTGAGCAGTTCCTGATTTCATTCGTGTACTGCCCGTGACAAATTCAGGCCCAACAGCCGGGGTCATTGGGAATTCAGCTTCAAGTGAAAGTGGTGATCCCGGATTACAGCTGATCCCGCCGGTTAGTACCCCATTTTCCTTTGCTTTTTGAATGGCTCCCAGAACATAAGGAGTGGTTCCTGATGCGGCAATTCCAACTAAGGTATCTAAGGCATTGATGTCATATTCGAGCAGATCGTTCCATCCCTGTTCTCTGTCATCTTCAGCAAATTCGACCGCTTTCCGGATCGCAGAATCTCCGCCTGCAATGATACCGATGACCAGACCCTGGGGTACACCAAAAGTCGGAGGACATTCGCTGGCATCGACGATCCCGAGTCTGCCACTCGTACCGGCACCAATGTAAAAAAGTCTTCCGCCTTTTTGCATTCGCCCAAAACAGGCATTAATAAATGATTCAATGGCAGGAATTTCTTTCTCTATTGCGAGAGGTACTGTTTGATCTTCCCGGTTAATGTTAGCCAGCAGCTCGACGGTCGACATTTTTTCGAGCTGGTCGTAGTTGGATGTCGATTCCGTTAGTTTTTTCATTGCAGGTAAGCATAGGTTTCCTCGCCATTCATAACGATCTCAACTCTTTCCTTCAGCGTGGTAGACAAGCTGATCCCTACAAAATCTGCTTTTATCGGATATCTTCTGTGTGTGCGGTCAACTAGCGCAACAGTCTTGATCGCTTTGGTTGGTTGCTCAAGGAACTTGATCAGCGCATGTTGCATGGTTTTGCCGGAGTTCAATACGTCATCAATGAGCAGAATGTAAGCATTTTTCAGTTTCTCCTGTGGAATGGAAAGTCCGATCGGCTCACTCCATGGTTCATCTTTATTCACCTTAATCTCAAAAACCTCAATTTTCTGATCTGATTCCGATTGAATGATTTCTTTGATCCTTTCTGCCATTTTTAGTCCATTGCCACAGATTCCTCCAAGGTATATCTCCGGTTCTTCAAAACAATTCTCAAGCACCTGGTAACCCAATCGGATGATCTTTTGATCGATGTCTTTCTTGCTGAGGATCTGCTGCATAGCTGTCATTTTAACAAATATAGATACTTATCCAAAAAAGGCAGGAATTGAATGAACTTATTTATAGACGTTGGCTTGAAGAAATTATGCCCGTTGTTTACCTCCTGTACCACATTATCAAGCTTGCAGCGTCGGGCAAAATCGTAGGCTTGTTTTGGTCGTATGACCTGATCATGACTGCCCATGATGATCAAAAATGGTGTCTTGTGTTCTTCGATCGTTTTTCCGATCTGAATCGGATCAGGTTGAAGCATTCTGAATCCTCTCCAGGTCAACGAAGCGCGTTTAAATGTTGTGCGGTCATCCGAAAATTCATTCACAAATGTTCTGACCTTAGGTCGCATTAGTTTCAGTGAGGTCGCGATTTTGCTGAGCCGTTTAAGTTTTTTAGGATTTTTTTCCCAGCTCACGAACAGTCTTCTGGCCCACGGTCTTCGTGAACTCCAGTTGTAAAAACTGTTGTTGTCCATTCCATCGGGTGAAATGAGTGTTAACGATAGTATCCGTTCAGGCATTTCGGGCAGCAAGCAGAGTGAAAAGCGACCTCCTTGACTGAAAGCAAACAAATGAAACTTCTGCACCTGTTCATTTTCGAGGATCTCCAAGAAGAGTGTAAGGAATTCCTCTGTTCGCAATGGATCTTTTTCGATCCTGTTTTCCGGAAATACCGAATTTCCGTGGTGGAACAAATGTATAGATATTACCTTTCTTTCATGTGCTGCAAGAAAGGCAAAATCATCGGCTCCTCGGCCATGTCCGTGCATACAAATGATCGTCTTTTGTCCGCTACCATATACATAATATTCCAAACGGAGCTCGCCTTGAACAACAGTGCATGTTCGGTAATCCATTAGGGAAGTTGATTTAGATTTTCCTTCGCCCATCGGTTATTTCTATCCATTCTTAGGATCTCGAGATACAAGTCACGCGCCTTCGAATAATCGCCCGAAACATGCGCGGAATAAGCTTGTTCACTTAGCTCGTCAATGTGCATTAACTTCAGGTTCTCTTTGGCAAGTTTGTGGCCCGGTTTCATCGACAGGCATTTTTGGTAATATCGGTAGGCAGTTTCTTTTCTTCCTTGCTCGTGCGCTAACACGCCACGGCCGAGTTGCCATTCAGCTGACCATGGAGCATAAAAAAGACTGACAGCGCAAAGAACGGCTACGGAGAACAGTATGGAACCACTTATGTATTTCATGGGCTTGATCGAAAGCGTGGCCGTAAGGCATCCCCACACGAACCCTGAGTACATCGAAGCCAGGCCGAAGTTCCACGATTGAAAAAGATTGAGATAGATGCAAAGTGCCAAAATGGTGAACATTAGGGCGCTCAGGATTCCCATCGGGAGATCATTGTAGCGTGTGTCTGTGTAGCTTTTAACGAGGCAAAATCCATAGAGTGCATAGTTCACACCGGACAAACCCAAGCCGGCATCATTCGATAATGCCAATTGAACACACGAGGTTACAGTGGAAGCGACCAATCCAAATAAGAAAAGTCGAAAGGGTCCACTCCGTTTTTCGATGATCGGACCGAAAATGAGCAGCAAAATGATATTCACAGCAAGCTGGTACCAGATTACATGAATGAAAGAGTTGGTGACCACTCCCCAACGTTGACCAAGATAGATATCGACAGCATAAGGTGCGCCGAAAATGATGTAGGTGTCCTCATCAATTTCACCAAATCCGGATACAAAAGAAATAGCTAAGTACAATGCGCAACACAGCCCGGCCAAAATGGCTGTGAAGTATGTGATCCTGATCTTTCGAATGTGCACTTTAACCATTTTCTTCAGAGACAAATTTAAACAAATCGAAAGAGCAACGCGACAGCATATTTCCATAGTCATCACGCAATTTTGTTAAAAAGTTGTTCAAGACTTTTCTTCTTTCTGTACCTGTTGATTGGTTCACAGCAGACCTCATTTTAGTAAATTTGCGCTCAATTTGTTGAATACATTTTGAACTCCATAAAGCGCAGGTAATGCCAAAAGACACCTCTATTAAGTCCGTCCTGATCATTGGTAGCGGACCAATTGTAATCGGACAGGCATGTGAATTTGATTATTCCGGATCCCAAGCGGCAAGATCATTGAGAGAAGAAGGAATTGAAGTAACGCTCATCAACTCCAATCCGGCTACTATTATGACCGACAAGGTAGTTGCAGATAACGTCTATTTGCAACCACTCGAGCCGGAAAGTATCGTCGAAATACTTAAAAAACACAAGATCGATGCAGTATTACCAACAATGGGCGGTCAAACTGCCCTCAATCTCTGCATCAAATGCGATGAGATGGGCATCTGGGAAGAGTTTGGAGTGCGCATCATCGGTGTTGATATCAATGCGATCGAGATCACTGAGAACAGAGAGGCTTTTCGCGATCTGATGATCGAGATCGGTGTGCCCATGGCGCCTCAGAAAACTGCGAAATCATTCCTTGAAGGTAAAGAGATTGCACAGGAGTTCGGATTCCCGCTTTGTATTCGTCCATCATACACGCTTGGAGGTTCCGGAGCTTCTATTCTTCATGAGCCAAAGGAGTTCGATAATTTGCTGGAGCGCGGACTTCAGCTTTCGCCGATCCATGAGGTAATGATTGACAAGGCACTTTTGGGATGGAAAGAGTTTGAATTGGAATTGTTGCGCGATGCAAACGATAATGTCGTCATCATATGTTCGATCGAAAACTTTGACCCCATGGGGATCCATACCGGAGATTCGATAACGGTAGCTCCTGCAATGACCCTTTCCGACACGACCTTTCAGCGTATGCGGGACATGGCGATCTTAATGATGCGTTCGATAGGGAATTTTGCCGGAGGGTGTAATGTTCAGTTTGCGGTTTCCCCCGATGAAAAAGAGGATATCATTGCGATTGAGATTAATCCTCGGGTTTCACGTTCATCGGCTCTCGCATCCAAGGCAACGGGATATCCGATCGCTAAGATCGCATCCAAGCTGGCCATTGGATATCACCTGAATGAGCTGAGTAATCAGATTACTAAGACCACTTCTGCGCTGTTCGAACCTACGCTGGATTACGTCATCGTGAAAATTCCTCGGTGGAACTTCAACAAATTCCCGGGCACGAATCGCCAGGTTGGACTTCAGATGAAATCCGTAGGTGAAGTTATGGGGATCGGACGTTCCTTTCAGGAAGCACTCCAGAAGGCATGTCAATCGCTCGAGATCAACAGGAACGGACTGGGAGCCGATGGAAGAGAGCTGACCAATCAGAATGATATCCTTTATAGTCTGGAACATCCCAGCTGGAACCGTCTTTTCCATATTTACGATGCGATCAAACTTGGAATTCCGTTCAAGACGATCGTAGAAAAGACCAAGATCGATATCTGGTTCCTCAAGCAGATCGAAGACCTGATCAAGTTGGAAAGACGGATGGAAAAATACCACTTGGACAACTTCCCAAAAGACTTGATGTTCGAGGCAAAGCAGAAAGGCTATGCCGACCGTCAGATTGCACACCTGTTGAGGTGTCTGGAGTCGGAGGTCTACAAGAAACGTCAGGAATTCGGCATCAAGCGCGTGTACAAATTGGTGGATACTTGTGCTGCTGAATTCGAAGCACAGACTCCTTATTATTATTCCACATTTGAATACGAAAATGAAAGTGCTGTTTCCGATCGTAAAAAAGTCGTTGTCCTCGGATCAGGGCCAAACAGGATCGGACAAGGTATCGAATTCGATTATTCGTGTGTTCACGGTGTTCTCGCTGCCAAAGAATGTGGGTATGAGACGATCATGATCAATTGTAACCCGGAAACAGTTTCGACCGATTTTGATACAGCAGATAAGCTTTATTTCGAACCGGTTTTCTGGGAGCATATATACGATATCATTCAGCACGAGAAACCGGAAGGTGTCATTGTTCAACTTGGAGGACAAACGGCATTGAAGCTGGCGGAAAAGCTTGATCGTTACGGTGTGAAGATCCTAGGTACCAGCTTTGAAGCCTTGGATCTGGCAGAAGACCGCGGACGTTTTTCAAAAGTACTCGCAGAGAACAACATCCCATTTCCGGAATACGGTGTGGTGGAAAGCGCAGAACAAGCCCTGGAACTTGCCGATCAGCTTGGATTTCCTTTGTTGGTTCGTCCGTCCTACGTATTGGGCGGACAGAAGATGAAGATCGTCATCAACAAGGAAGAATTGGAGCATCACGTGGTGGATATCATCAACGAAATGGGCAGTAATCAGATCCTCCTTGATCATTTCCTGGGTGGCGCGATCGAAGCTGAAGCTGATGCGATCTGTGACGGTGAAGATGTCTACATTATCGGAATCATGCAGCATATCGAACCTGCAGGTATCCATTCGGGTGATTCCTATGCATTGCTGCCTCCATATAATTTGGGCGATTTCGTGATGCAGCAGATCGAGGATATCACCAAGAAAATTGCAGTGGCGTTGAAGACCAAAGGACTCATCAATATCCAATTTGCGATAAAAGACGATAAGGTCTATGTGATCGAAGCCAATCCAAGGGCCTCCAGAACGGTTCCATTCATTGCGAAGGCCTACGACGAGCCGTATGTGAATTATGCGACAAAGGTTATGCTTGGAGAGAAAAAAGTGAAAGATTTCACGTTCGCACCAAAAAGGAACGGCTATGCGATCAAGATCCCTGTCTTCTCTTATGAAAAGTTCCCTGATGTAAAAAAGGAACTGGGGCCGGAGATGAAATCAACAGGTGAAGCAATTCGTTTCATTAAGGACCTGAAGGATCCTTTCTTCACCAAGATCTATTCAGAACGCAACATGCACCTTTCCCGATAGTGGTTATTGAAGGCAGCATAACCGGAATTTTCAGAACGGTCCTGATCGTTATTGGGATACTTGTTGTTCTGCGTTTCATAGGACGACTTATGATCGCCAAACGCAATCTGGATGAAGAAAGGAGACTATCTGAAAACCAGCGGGAAGCAAACCGTGAGCGCAATGAAAAGCTGAGGAATTTTGGAAAGGTCAATATTCTGAAAGGAAAAAAGGCGACATCTTTCGAAAAACAGGAAGCTGAGGATGTGGATTTCGAAGAGCTGAAATGATCCTCCGTCAATTAATTTCTTACTTTTAGCCAACGATTATTTTCAGTATATGAAAGAATTTTTCAGAAATAACTGGCCGCATTTTGCAGTTTTGGCCGTGTTCATGCTAGTAACGGTTTTTTACTTTTCACCGGAGTTCGACGGATACAACTTACGCCAACATGACGTAGAGCAATTCCTTGGAATGTCGCAGGAAACGCAGATGTTCCGTGAAAAGACTGGGCAGGAACCGTTGTGGACGGGCACTATGTTTGGAGGTATGCCAACTATACAGATCTCCACGCTGTATCCGGGTAATATCTTTCAGTCGTGCATTATCGGTTTTCTGAATTTTTTCGGAGTACCTTCAGGAATCTTCCTTTTGCATCTCATCGGTTTCTACATTCTGGCCCTGTGTCTGCGCGTTAAACCATTGATTGCCGTGGTTGGTGCTTTTGCCTTTGCGCTCGCTACCTATGAGATCGTGATCCTGCAAGCCGGTCACAATTCCAAAGCAACTACTGTTGCACTTATGGCACCTGTTGTTGGTGCTTTCATTTACGCATACCGCAGCAATTGGAAGTGGGGCGCTCTGTTGTCCGGGTTGTTCATGTCCTTTCAGCTGGCTTCCAATCACCTGCAAGTAACCTATTATCTCGGATTTCTGTTGTTTGGCCTCGGGATTTACCAGCTTGTGATGGCTGTTCGGACAAAAGAACTGAAAAAATTCGCAATCACATCGGGAGCTATTCTTGGAGCTTATTTTCTCGCACTTTTCATCAACTATGGAAACCTGACCCTCACCAACGATTACGCAAAACACAGTATCCGCGGAGGGAATGATGTGACGATCAATGCTGATGGGACACCATCAAAGATCAGTACAGAAGGAGGCTTGGATAAGGAATACATTACCAACTGGAGTTATGGAGTAGGGGAGTCATTTACGCTGGTGTCGCCTTATGTGAAAGGATCTGCTTCGGTTTCCCTTGAGGATTCCGGATTCAAGGAGTTGATTGAGAATTCCGACAGATCTGCTGCTGATATCAATCAGGTCATGACAGCACCTTTTCCTGTTTACTGGGGTGAGCAACCAATGACATCGGGGCCGGTGTATATCGGTGTGGTCATGTGTTTTTTACTCGTACTTGGTATGATCTTCATCAAAGACAGATCAAAATGGGTGTTCTTGTCGATCTCATTGCTTGCTCTGGGACTATCTTGGGGGAAGAACTTTATGGGTTTAACGGAATTCTTTATTGACAATGTTCCGGGATACAATAAGTTTCGTACCGTTACAATCATCATGGTCCTCATCGAGCTTTGTGTGCCGGTGATCGCGGTGATGTTACTTCAGCGACTCTGCGAGGAGCGTGAAGCTATCCGCGAAGCGAAGAAACCTTTCCTGATCACTTCAGGAGTATTCTTGTTCCTACTCGTTGCCGTAAAATTGTCAGGTTTGGGTGATAATTACACCTGTCAGCAAGACATTGCGTCAATGGATCGGATGCGTCAAAGCATTATGCAGGCTGATCCCAATGCCGTTTATCAACAGCTGGGCATCGATATGCGGGATCCTAAGAATGTGGATGTGTACCTTGAAGGTCAGTTGACAGCCATGAAAGGTGCGCGCAATGACATCTTTCAATCATCCATGAACCGGTCCATACTGTTCGGAATTCTTGGAATTGGTCTGGTAGCACTTTTCTTTTACACAGCTGTGAACACCAATGTAATCATTGCCGGATTGGGCTTATTGGTGCTGATCGATCTGATCCCGGTTGACAGGAAATACCTCAGCTCGGTTTCTGATGATGCTGGACAATACAAGAACTGGATAGCCGAAGAGGAGGCGAAGTATCCCGTCAGTGCCGGAAATGCAGATAACCAGATCGTTGAAGCAGAGATCAGTGGATCATCGGCAATCCGTAAGGCTGTTGAGCGAGGAGAAAGAGCGGGGAAGGCCAAGGCAGATCAATTGGAGTATACCGGTACCGCTCGCCGGAGAGTAATCGATGCATACCGTTTTGCCGAGCTAGGTTTTGCTACCAATTACCGTGTATTCGATTACAACAATCCATGGGGCGGAACGCGTACCAACTATTTTCACAAGGCATTGGGTGGATACCACGGTGCCAAGCTCAGGAATATCCAAAATGTTTTCGATTTCCATTTGGCGAATGGCAACAACAAAGTGTTCAATCTCTTGAACGTAAAGTACTTCATTCAGGGTGATGAAGCAAGGCCCAATCCCGGAACTTTAGGTAACGCATGGCTCGTGAAAAAGGTAAAGCCAAGGGCTACTCCGAATGACGAGATCCGCGCACTTGGGGCTGAATTTAACGTTGTTAACAAGTTCAGTGGTAATTTATTGGTCAATGGAGAGATCAAGCAGAGTGCTCAGGTTTACGGAGGTGAACGTGTACAATACTTGATCCCCGGGAGGGATACCTTACAAGTACAATTACCAAACGGTCTAACTCAAGGAATGACGGCTGTGATGGTAATGGACACTAACGGGGTGACGAACTTAGTTCCGGAGCTTACACTTCAGGCTGACACTACAGACTCTTTCACGCGTTTGGTTGACATGGCGATCGTGGAGGATTTTGATCCGTCAACAGAGGCCGTTATGCTCAAATCGGAGGCATCCAAACTCCGGAAACTCAATTTTACCGGAAAGGGAACGATCAATATGACATCCTACGCCCCAAATAAGTTGACATATACAGCAAACGTAGAAGGGGATCAGTTGGCGGTCTTTTCAGAGATCTATTATCCGGAAGGATGGAAAGCAATCGTGAACGGGAAGGAGCAGGAAATTCTTAAAGTGAATTACTTGTTGCGTGGACTTCAGCTCAAAAGCGGAAAGAATAGGATAGAATTCGTCTTTGACCTTCCTAAGTACAGAAAGTCCAATAACTACGCGGGCATCGGTTCTGTATTGTTGCTGTTATTGTTTGGCGGACTTGGTTGGATGGAGTGGAGAAAACGGAAGGTAGCTTAATTCTCGGCTTTTAATTATTTAGAGATTCAGCGCACCGAGGAGCTCATTTTGTCTGCGTTCGAGTGGGAAGTTGTCCTTGATTCTGGCTCTCGATAGATTGCTCAGTTGAGCTTTCTCCGGACTTTTCAAAGCGGTCCTCAGCAGTTCTGTCAACTCAGCAGGATCCTTGCGCTTCAATATAAATCCGCAGCCGTCAACGATCATCGGCATAGCCCCCACGTTGGAAACGATCGGTATACAGCCTGCAAGCATTGCTTCACACAACGCATTCGGGAATCCTTCACTCATCGAGAGTTGCAGATAGAACTCCATACTTCCTATAAATTTCGGCAGTTCATAGTTCGGTATATTGCCCATCAGTTTTACATTAACAGGCACTTCGATGTTTAACTTCGATCCACCAACAATGTAAAATGTACATTCCGGAAATTCTTTTGCAGCGCCAATGATCAGGTCGATTCCCTTCAGTGAGGGACCGAATCGAGTTCCGAGGTCAGCGGCCACCGTAACGAAAGTTCCAGGACTTTTATCCACTGGCAACCAAGAGTCGGAACTATATCCGTTAAAAACAACTTTGTAAGGAGTTCGGACATTTGGAGAATGAAAAAGATAACCTTGTTTGTTGAAGTCGCTATCGGTGTATGTGTAGTTGTAGAATACCAGGGATTGATCAACCGGAAGCAGAAGCGAAGCGTTTTTAAGGCTATAAGCCGTAAATGGTTTAAGTGTCTTGTTGTAGAAACATCCGTAGTGTATTGAAGGAAAACTGACACAATCTGTACCGCCCAGAACGATCACTACCTTTTTTCTGAATAATTTCCCCAAAAGGACTGGAAGAAATGACTGGTAACCTGCAAATTGGACGATCCATTTTTTGGAACCGTGCATGTTGAAGAGCAGAAAAAAGAACTCACGCACAAAAGAGGCTGCCAATTTGATTTTTGAGCCAAGATCGAAGGCATGAATTCGAACGGTATAAGCGGAATTGAGGATGGCGATATCTTTCTCAACGAACGATGAACACCCAGGGTGGATGTAAAGAATTTTTTCTTTCATCAGAACAACTTCGCCTTCAAATTCTGCCACAATTGAGCAAATTTATTTACAAGATGAAGGTCATTGATCCCAGTATCTCTGATCAGGACGATGCTCAGGTAATTGGGAATATTGGTATGAATGGCATACGGCGTAATGGACTGTACCTGAAAGCCATGCGGATAGGTGTTGTTGAGCAGATCCTGCATAGAGAGGGACTGATCGATGATCTGAAGGACCTCCGGCCGATTTTTGCGCGTCCAATTGAGTGTATTGGGTTCAGGTATGTTAATGAGCACTTTCGCATCGGGCTTGCATACGGCTGCAACATTTTTAAAAAGGTTGGAGTGTTGATCCACGGGTATGTGCTCGAGCACGTCAGGGAAAACAATGAGGTCGAATCTCTTTTCGGAGGTAAAGTCGCTCATATCCGTTACAAGGAATTCAGCGTTCTTCTGCGGATTGAGCTGTCGCGCAGTTGCGATACTTTCCGGAGAAATATCACACCCCGTGAACTGTCCATGCGGAATTGAACGAATGATGAGGCTACTAACGGTACCGATCCCACAGCCGATCTCCAGTACGGAGGAGTCAGCGCGCAATCCCATTTTTTTTAGCTTTTTGTGGATCAGCCTGTGTCGGATGGAAATGCCGATCTTCTTTTGTGTAGAGACAAAACTGTCGTAAAACTCAGAAACACCTTCTTGTTGACTCATTTTTCTTCCTTTGGAGTAAAGTTAAAATAATAAGCCGAAACCCATTTCACTGAATTTCGGCTCGAAGTAATTGATTTTGGAAATTACTCCTCAACAAACGCCTCGATCTCCAATACAACGATCTTTGGGTCTGTATTGGCAGTAACCGTGATCGATTTTTTCTGCTCCTTCAGCTGGCCTGGTTTTGGGTGAAAGACGACACTGATCTTTTCTGATTTTCCTGGAGCGATAGGCTTTTCGGGCTTTTCGGCTGTCGTACATCCGCAACTCACGGCAACATCCTCAATGATGAGCGGATTTTTTCCTGAGTTCGTTACCACGAATGTGACCTTGTTATCCGTATCCACTTTCACTTTCCCGAATTTGTGTAACATTTTATCGAATGTCATAGAGGTAAGTGAATTCTTTTGCTCATTGGCCAGTGCCTCTTCTTCTTTTCTAACCTCCTCCAATGAAGCTTGCAACTCCGCTTCAGATTCACCTCCTGCAGCAATGGAAGAGCTTACTTCTCCGTCATTTGAATTTACGGAAGCGCCAGATCCTGAACACGCTGCCAAAATTGATAATACAAGTGTGAAATAACAGATCGATCTCATAGCTTAACTTTTGATGGCAAATTTACAAATCTTTGAATTCTTCCAAACTTTCCTTCCGCTCAATCTGAATTCCAAAATCATTCCTTCCCACCGCTATCTGTTCAACATGCTGTCGTATTCTGTTGAGGTGATCACTGTGATCGCTTTGTTCAAGATCTCGTTCTGAGAATTGACAACCTGATAGAACTCATTGTATCCCCAGATATCCTGAGCCAGAACTGCTTTAATACGCAGCTTCAGCAGTGCTTCACTGACCTTGTACTGTTCCTCGTTAAATTTTAGCTCTTTATCTTCCTTTTCCACATAAGCGAAGAATTCATCCATATACTTCTTGTCGATGGTGAATTGTGTGAGGAAACTGTTGAAATCCGGGTATTTTTCAAGGAGTTTATCGCGGTTCTTGTCGACATACTCCAGGCTGAAACCGGTTAAATGTCCTTTTTGAATCAAGTCTTTAAAGTAATCTGTCACACCGCTCGTGTCAATGGGTACGAAGACATCGGGCATGATCCCACCTCCTCCATAAACCGTTCTTTTCTTCGACAAGGTGTAGTGTTTTAGCGAATCCGGAAACTTGATGGAATCAGCACTGTTGAATTCACCGTTTTCAAAGCGGCGCGTAATGTCATTGTGGTATTCATCGAGGTCATCGTAGGGCTTTTGGATGAATCGACCGCTGGGCGTAAAATATCTGGCAATCGTCAATCGTATCTGAGAACCATCAGTCAGGTCGATCGGTCGCTGAACAAGGCCTTTTCCGTATGTCCTGCGTCCAACGATCACGCCTCTGTCCCAATCTTGTACGGCACCGGATAGAATTTCACTTGCGGATGCTGAGTACTCATCGGTAAGAATGACCAGTTTACCATCTTCCCAAAGCCCTTTTTTGCCGGCTTTGAGATCACTTCGGGGTTGAGAACGTCCTTCGGAATACACGATCAATTTATCGCCTGAGAGGAATTCGTCAGCGAGTTGCTGCGCTGCATAAAGCAGTCCGCCACCGTTGTCCTGCAGGTCAAAGATCAGGTGTTTCATTCCTTTGCTTTTCAGTTCCTTCAGGGCTTTTTCAACTTCTTCCTCCGTCGTTCTTGAGAAGCTGTTCAATTTGATGTAGCCGATCTCCGGTGTTACCATGTAGGTCGCATCGACTGAATTCACCGGGATATTGTCTCTGGTAATCACAAAATCCATGGGCTTTTTGGCACTCTTGCGCATGATCTCGATCCTCACTTTTGTACCCAGCTCTCCCATTAGCTTTTCCCGCACCTGTGTATTCTTCAATCCGATACCGGCGATGTTCTCATTTTCGATCTTAGTGATCTTATCGCCCGGAAGGATGCCCAACTTTTCGGATGGACCACCGGGAATAGTAGCCACCACCATCAGCGTGTCCTTGTGGATCTGAAAACGAATTCCAATACCAACAAAACTTCCATTAATGGATTGGTTGGCCTCATCCACTTCATCTTTCGAAATGTACGTTGAGTGTGGATCCAGCTTCTCAAGTAAAGCAACGACTGCGGCTTCCGTAAGTGCCTTGTCATCCACTTTATCCACATACATCTTATTGACGTAAGTGAGCACTTCTTCAAATTTTTGGGTTGTGGCTATCTTTGACTGATCGACCTGTGAAAAGAGTTGAAATGCGCCGAAAATTGCCGGAAGGATGAGGATTTTACCGTTCATGAGAACTTTGGATTTGTGGATGAGTAAAGATATTGTTATTAACGAAAAACCGGTCCAAAAAGTAACGAACCAGCAATAAAAAATGTTAAATGAGATGTTCGAATAAACATCCAGCTGTTAACTATAAAACCAGTGAAAGAATACCTCAGGCTCGAATTCTTCGTTATTTCGTAAAGCCATGAGAATACTTCACGTATTATGCATTTCCTTTATCTTGAGTTTCTGCTCTTCACCGCTGTTTGCGCAGATACCTGAATTTGACCGTTTGGAAATGCTCTATGCACAAGGTCATTACAAGATGGTCTATCGCAAGGCCAACCGACTGCTCGATCAACCGGAGTATGATTTTTCATTGGCGCCGACGTTCTACAAATCACTGAGTTTATTTCAGCTCAGCCAGAACAAACACTGGCTTGTTCGCCATTCCAAGGCATTGGAGCAGGCCGAAACACTTTTTTCAGAATTGAGAAAGAATCCGGATGGGCGCAAGCTGCTTACGGCTCATCTCTTCGAAGTCTCGGCTCTGAAGAAGGATCTGATCGCATGGGCGGAAGACCTCAAACGTTTAGAAGATACCGATAAATTCAGTGAGGTGCAGGGA
>Ga0315902_10006195_pt1 | contig 16651 bp, 17 predicted proteins | sample LakEriMetagenome_9_FD_203523 | JGI IMG/M metagenome (GOLD analysis project Ga0315902, IMG submission 203523) | Freshwater fungal communities from buoy surface, Lake Erie, Ohio, United States - Buoy 12 MA117 | ecosystem: Environmental > Aquatic > Freshwater > Lake > Lake biofilm | place: USA...
TTGGGCGATAATGTCATGCAAAATGCCATCAAGCGTGGCGCAATGCTGTTGCCACGAATAATGCGCCACGACGCGTTCACGCCCAGCTTGACCGAGTTGGGTGGCATAGGCAGGTTGCTCGATTAAGCGTTGCATGGCATCGGCCAATGCCACTACATCACCTTCTTTGACTAACAAGCCTTCATGCTCGTGGCGCACAATCTGGTTGAGCGGCGTGATATCGCTGGTAATGACGGGCAAGGCGCTGGCCATGTACTCGTGGACTTTGAGGGGCGACCAAAAGAACCCAGCCGCTTGGAGTGCTGGATGCTTGCTCGTATCAAACGGGGCGATGCCGATGTCGGCTGACTGGAGCAACTCGGGCATGTGCGCATAGGGTTGCATGCCGGTGAACGTTATCGCTGGGTAGTCTTGGGCGCTGGCTTTGGCGTCAGCGAGCTCGGGTCCATCGCCAACAAAGACAAATCGAGCGTTGATACCACGATCGAGCAGGAGTTGCGCTGCGGCCACGCCATGATTGGCACCGTGCCACGCCCGGAACGAGCCGATGAAGATGACGGTTGGGATGTGCGTGGCTGGGCGTTGGCTCGGGCGTGGCACAAAGCGTTCGACATCGGCACCCCACGGGTGTTCGTGGATGCGAGCCCGGTCGATCTCGGCCGGCACCGTGGTGTGGAGTGGTGTCACAATCGCATCGGCCCATTGGCATTGGCGTGTTGCCCAACGACGCATCAGCCCGCCAAGGCGGTCATCGATTTGGCGCTTGCGGACGCTGGGTGGGTCGACGATGAGCGCATTGACCTCAAGGAGCGTAGGCAAGCCGAACCGGCGGGCGGCCAGCATGCCGGCCCCCGCAAAGTTGTAGTAGCGCTCCATGATGACATCGGGCTTGATGCGTGCCACTAAGCGCATGATAGTAGGAGTGGCGAGGAGCGAGAGTGGTTTGGGGATGTCGATGTGATGAATGGTGAAGTTATGGTGGGAGAGTTGATGAGGTGTCAGCAAATGGCGCAAATCGGTGCGCCCCTCGGCGCTGACAGCCACAACGTGCACGTTGTGGCTGCGGTCAGCGAGACCGCGCGCCACCTCGAAGGTATGGGTTGATCCACCGAGACTCCCGGGGACGGGGATACCGCTCGCAACGTAAAGGATGTTCACGGAGGTGCGTTACATGCGCTCGTAGCGCTCAAGGTCGAGCACAATACACAAGGCGCCCTCGGCGACTGCGCCGACAGTTTGTTGGGCTTTGGTGACCACGGTGTCTTCGACACCCACCAACAGCGTCGTGTTGCCGCGGCGCAAAAAGCCACCACTTGAAGCCAAGCGAGTGACGCGGAAGCCTTGTTCGACCAAGGCATCTACAGCGCGATCGGCTACGCTATCTTCGGTGACAAATACGAGTAGCTTCATAGCATGGCTCCTTTTAGATATGGGCGTCGCGGATGCGTCGCGTCATCGGTAGGTTATAGGTGTGACAGATGGCTAATGCAACTGCATCAGCGGCATCGTCGGGTTTGATGATGCTCGGGAGACGGAGCGTGAGTCGTACCATCTCTTGCATCTGCTTCTTGTCGGCACCACCGTAGCCGGCTACGGTTTGTTTGACGACGATTGGCTTATATTCGTTGACAACCAGCCCTGCTTGGGCCAGGGCCAACATGGCGACCCCACGCGCTTGGGCAACGGTAATCGCCGTGGTGACGTTTTTGGAGAAGAACAGTTCTTCGACGGCACCACTATCAGGCTGATATTTCTCGATGCACTCCCGGATGCCGTTGTGAAGAATCACCAAGCGCTCCGCCTGTGCCATCCCAGCTGGGGTGGTGAGTGCACCGCAAGCAACCAACGAGAGTGTACTCCCTTGTTGTTCGACCACGCCCCAGCCCATGATAGCAGTACCGGGGTCGATGCCAATGGTACGCATGATGCGGCCTAGGCGTCGGCGAACTGTTCGGCCAGTTCGTCGGTGATATCAAGGTTGCTGTAGACTTTCTGGACGTCGTCGAGTTCCTCAAGGCGATCGATGAGTTTGAGTGCTTTGAGCGCATCGGGTCCAGTGGCTTGGACGAGCGTCTTAGGACGCATGACCTTTTCGACGTTGGTAACAGTTAAATTGGCGGCAACCAGCACCTGACGAATGGCAATCAGTTGCTTGAAGTCGGTGTAGACCTCAAGTGTATCACCGCTGTCAACCACATCATCGGCACCGGCATCAATAGCCATCATCATGGCCTCGTCGCTGGCGATTTTACTGGCAGCCAAGTCGACGACAATCAACCCTTTGAGGTCGAACATCCAGGCCACCGAGCCTGGCTCACCAGGGTTGCCACCGATTTTGGTGAAGGCGGCACGCACCTCGGAGGCGGTACGATTGCGGTTATCGGTGGCGGCCTCGATAATCAGCGCCACGCCACCCGGTGCGTATCCCTCGTAATTGATCTCTTCGAGCTGGGCTTCGTTGCCTTTGCCCATACCGCGGTCAATGGCACGCTGAATGCTGTCGGCTGGCATGTTGCTGCCACGGGCGCGGTCAACCGCGATCCGCAAGCGGAAGTTCATGTCGGGATCGCCTGATCCCCCCTCGCGCGCAGCAATTGTTATATCACGGGCAAGTTTGGTAAAAAGTTGTCCACGACGCTGGTCAAGGAGTCCCTTGGAGCGTCGAATCGTATGCCATTTGGAGTGACCGGACATAGCACTTATCCCTCAAATTCATAGTGTATTCTGACCCATTATAGCACAGCGATGCAAAAATACCGCTTTTGTGACGTGGCTTCGATGACAACGTGATTGCATCGCTACACACATCACGCTGGATTTTTGCTGACAACGACGGTCAATGCAGGAGTGACCACGCCACGCCAATTGCTCGGGATAACACTGGTCGCATCGAGCTGTGTGATGATGGCTGGTCCCTCGATTACATCACCGGTGCACAATATATCACGCGCATACAACGCCGTCTCGACTGCGTGTGCAGTATCATCGGGATAGGCCATCACGACACGTGTTGGGTGGAGTGGTGTCGTGCGTATCGGTGTGTGTGGCAGTGGCAACGCAATGGCAGTATTGGCCATCGTGTATTGCATCGTTGTCACCTCGATCGTGCGTTGGGGCATGGCATGACCGTAGCGTTGTTGATGGAGTTGATGAAAGCGTTGCCTGACCTGTGCGAGGTGCTCCGGCGTAATCGTGGTCTGATTGACGGTCAGCGGTACATCCAGCTCAAAGGCCTGCCCGCGATAGCGCATGGCTAAGGTAATCGTATCGCCGAACTGGTCGGGTTGCTCGCCATCGGCAATCAAGGCGGCGCCAATCTCGGCCCGCATCTCGGCGATGCGTTGATTGAGCATTACTTCATCAAGTTGATCGAGCGTACGCAACAGCGGTCGTGTGGTGCTCCGGGTGACCTGGGCAGTGACCATGCCGAGGGCTGAGAGTACACCCGGGTAGAGCGGAATAATTACCTGATTTATGCCCAACTCCTCGGCTAACTGCACCGCATGCAGTGGCCCTGCGCCACCAAATGCCACCAAGGCGAATTCGCGAGGGTTATAGCCTCGCTCCACCGAGATAGTGCGTACGGCGCGCGCCATGGCAGCGTTGACTACCCTGATGACCCCCAAGGCGGCCGTGATGATGTCACTGCTGATGGTGTCGGCGATTGTCTGTAATGCTGCCTCGGCGCGCGCTACATCGAGCGTCATGTTGCCACCCAAAAAGGCCTCGGCACGCAAGCGCCCGAGGATGATGTTGGCATCGGTAACAGTCGCCTGAGTGCCTTTGCCATAACATGCCGGCCCCGGATTGGCACCAGCACTCTCGGGGCCAACGCGTAATGCGCCGCCGCTGTCGATGCGAGCCAGCGATCCACCACCTGCGCCTACTGTGTGAATGTCGAGGCTGGGCAAGCGTACGGGCATACCCCCCACCGCCGATCCGCTACTACGGGGCAAGGCTTTGTCACATAACGCGACATCGGTTGATGTGCCACCCATGTCAAACGAAATGATGCGGTCAATGTCGATTTGTTGGGCCACCGCAAATGCGCCGACAATCCCACCTGCCGGCCCCGAAAGGGTCGTACGGGCTGGGAGGTGTTGGGCTGTGCGCACGCCCATACTGCCACCGTCCGACGCCATGATGCGCAGTTTGGTCTGGGCTGGGAGGTGGGTTGCCAAGTAATCCAGATAACGCACCATAATCGGTGCCACGTAGGCATTGACAACACTGGTTGCGGTGCGCTCATACTCGCGGGCCTCGGTGACAATCTGGTGCGATACGCTGATTTGCCAGCGCGGGTTGTGGGCATGCAAGAGCGCGGCAATCCGCGCCTCGTGAGCGGGATTTGCATAGGCATGGAGCAGACAAATCGCAATCGACTCAACCTGTGTGGACTCGAGCCGCGGGATGAGCGCTCGCACGTCGGCATCATCGAGCGGCACAAGAACTTGTTGATCGAAGGTGGTGCGTTCGTTGACCTCGAGGCGTAGTTCACGCGGTACGACCACCTCTGGCCGCGTTTGATCGCGATTGTAGAGCGATGAACGATCCCCACGGCCGATGGCAAGTACATCGGCGAAGCCACGGGTGGTAATCAGTGCAGTGCGGGCACCGCGACGCTCAAGCAACGCATTGGTGGCAACTGTGGTGCCATGAATCAAAATATCAGGTACTGGATGCTCGGCGACCTCGGCTAACAGTGCTTCACTCGGGTTATGCGGTGTACTCAACCGTTTGGCGATGTGCAGTTGCCCATCAATCAGCATGACAAAATCAGTGAACGTGCCACCGGTATCAACTCCCATGCGCATGGTGCATATCCTCTAAACACAATGACATATCGTCTATCAGCGTAGCACAAAAAATAGCGTATGATAGCGGCAGTTATGCCCCGGCCCAACGAAAGGAAATCCGTCATGTTGCAGAACTGGTCGCGCCACCATACGTTTACGGCAACACACATTCATCACCCGACATCGGTTGTGCAGCTGCAAGAGATTGTGCGCCGCGCGCGTCACTGCAAAGTCCTCGGCTCGGCCCATTCGTTTAATGACATGGCCGATACCAGCACCGACCTGATTGTGCTGGACCAACTCGGCATGACACCACACCTTGATGATGCGACCGGGCAGATTACTGTGCCTGGCGGTATGCGCTACGGCGACGTAGGGCTGTTTTTGGCGCCGACGCGCTGGGCCCTGCATAACATGGCCTCGCTCCCGCATATCTCCGTCGCCGGCACGATTGCCACTGCCACGCACGGCTCAGGGATGCGCAACGGCAATTTGGCGACGGCTGTCGTGGCCATGATGATTGTTCGCGCCGATGGTGAGCTGATTGAGGTCAGTCGGACCCAGCACGGCGAGCGCTTTGCCGGGATGGTGGTCCATCTCGGGGCGCTTGGCGTGGTGCTAACCGTAACGCTCCAGCTTGTACCCAGCTTTGTGATGCGTCAGGATATTTATGAACATTTACCACTGAGTCAGGCCTTGGCAAATTTCGAGGCGATTATGGGTAGTAGTTACAGCGTCAGCTTGTTTACCACTTGGCAAGGTACCACGGTCGACCAAGTCTGGCGCAAGAGTCTACCACACGAGGCGCAGGATTTGCCCACTGAGTGGCATGGGGCGCAGTTGCGCCAACAGGCGGTTCACCCGATTGCCAGTGTCAACGCCGATCCGTGTACGGAGCAAGGGGGCGTGATTGGGCCGTGGCATGCGCGCCTGCCTCATTTTAAGATGGAGTTTACGCCGAGCAACGGTGATGAGCTTCAGAGCGAGTTCTTTGTGGCGCATGCTGACGCGGTGGCGGCATTGACTGCGATCCATCAGATGCAGGATCAGATTGCGCCGCTGTTGCATGTCAGCGAGATTCGTACAATTGCGGCCGATGATTTGTGGCTGAGCCCGCAGTATCAACGCGCCGGGATTGCCATTCACTTTACCTGGAAGAATAACTGGGCCGGCGTCAAACGCATTTTGCCCCGCATCGAGTCCGCCTTGACGCCGTTCGATGTGCGCCCGCATTGGGGCAAGCTATTTACCATGTCGGTGGCCGATTGCTACCCACGCATGGCAGAATTTAAGTTATTACGCGGCGAATTCGATCCTAACGGTAAGTTCGGGAATCGCTATCTCGCCGAGGTGTTTGCTTAATCCCAGCCCATGTTGATGGCGATGCGGCGCAACTCACTCCGGTTGCGCACGTTGCATTTGTGCATGGCACTCGATAGATGTTGTTTGACGGTGTACGGACTAATGCCCAATTGCGCGGCAATATCTTTGTTGGTGGCACCGGTACACATCAGTCGAACAACGTCTTGCTCGCGTTGGCTGAGCAGATGTGGTGGTGTGAGTTCGGTGTCGGTGATGACCATATGCCGTGCCAGTGCATGCCATTGTGCTACTTGACTCGGGTGGTGGAGCATCAACGGATGGCGCATCGGTGTCTGTCGCAGTTGCTGGGCCAGCGTGCGTAACTCGCGCGGGCCAACAGTGGGTGGGATAAACAATCCGACGCCATGTGCATAGGCGATAACTTGCTCTTTGGCGGTGAGATTGCCGATAATTGCCGTGGTCAAGGTGGGGAAGAAGTTGCGCACAATGCCGCAGAGTGCAATACCACTCAGTCCGGCTAGATGGTAATCGGTCAGCATCACATTGACCGCATGTCGGCGCAAAAAACGAATCGCCGACCGCGCATCTGGGACACTCGCAACAATCCGCCAATGTGGCATGCGCACCAAAAAGGAGTTAATACCAGCGACAACGAGGGGTTGGCTGTGGACGACCAACATGTGAACGTCGTTCATGGAGGCCTCACAATCTAGTTTATTCACTTCCAATCGTTGATGATAGTAACCGAGGGATTACCACGTGGTGCGCATCTGTGCACCACGTGGTGATTGTTATGCGTTTACCCAATACTGCCTGGCAACAAATCGAGTGGCAATGGTGCTGGACGTGGGCAACCGTTGATAGTGGGCACATGTCGGCGCTCACTCGAGGCCGTGTGGATGGCATGCATCAACTCGAGCACGTGCAAGGTCAACTCGCCCGAGGCGCGGTGCGGTTGCTTGGTGCGGATGGCGTGCGCCATGTCGGCCACGCCGACACCGCGACTGTTGTCGCTGTAGCCGTGGGTCAATGGCACCTCGCGCCATTCGGCGTCACCGACGCGCCGGACTTTGATGGGTCCGCCAAAGGTGTTGGGGTCGGGGACCTGCATGCTGCCGTGCGAGCCGTAAATCTCGATATTGGGCATGTGGTGGTAATACACATCAAAGCTGGTCACCAACGTGGCAATTGGGCCGCTGGCGAAGTCGAGTACGCCTACCACGTGGGTTGGCACCTCAACATTGACTGTCTGACCGTACTTGGGCTTGCTGGTAATCGTGCGCGTGGGGTAGGTCATGCGCGTTGAGCCACTGACGCTTGCTACAGGCCCGAGCAGAGTAATCAATGCAGTCAAGTAGTAGGGACCCATGTCGAACATCGGTCCACCGCCGACTTGATAGTAGAACTCGGGGCTGGGGTGCCACGACTCGTGGCCAGGGCACAGCATAAACGCACTGGCGGCAACTGGCGTACCAATCCAACCGTCGTCGATCAGCTTGCGGCAGGTCTGGATGCCACCGCCGAGGAACGTATCAGGTGCGCCACCGACCCGCACGCCTTTGGCGGCGGCTGCGGCGACTAATTTACGCCCGTCTTCGAGACTAATTGTCAATGGCTTTTCGTTGTAGACGTGCTTGCCAGCCTCGATGGCCTTGAACGCAACCTCGGCATGCGCCGCCGGAATGGTCAAATTGATGATGATGTCAATATCGGGGGCGGCCAACAACTCAGCCACGCTCATGGCTTTGATACTGTATTCGGCCGCACGCGCCTCGGCGCTCGCCATGTTTAGGTCGGCACAGGCGACAATGTCATAATCAGCGAAGCGCGGGCCGTTTTTGAGGTAGATGCCGCTAATCGTGCCACATCCGATAATCCCTGCGCGCAACGGTGCTGAGCTCATGGTTTGTACTCCATCGTAACTGGAAAATGTGCTGATGTCCGAGTATACCATACCTGCATGGTTGAGCTTGGAGAGCGGGCAGTGTAGAATGTTACGAGTATGTTTCATTTTGGAGTGCCATGACTCACCTACATCGGCCAACTCATTGTATTGTGCTCATTGGCCTGAGTGGCTCTGGTAAATCGACCGTTGGCCGCTATTTGGCCCAACGACTCAACTACCCACTCTACGATACCGATGCGATTATTGAGGCAGAGGCCGGCAAAACAGCAAGTGAAATGTTTGCCCAAGAGGGCGAGGTTGCCTTCCGTCAACGCGAAAGCGCCGTACTCGCCCGCGTGCTTAACACCGCCCCGTGTGTGGTTGCCACCGGTGGCGGCATTGTCACCGTGCCCGCCAACTGCGCCTTGATTCGTGAACGTGCCTTTGTGGTCTGGCTTGATGCGACCAGCAATGCGATCATTGCGCGCATCTCGAATCACCGTCAACCGCGCCCACTCCTCCAAGGAGATAATCCGCGTGAGCGCCTTGAGACGATGCGCCAGAACCGTGCTCATCTCTACCGGAGCATCGCCGATTTGCACATGTTGACCGATGGCATTCATGCCAACTCGGTCGCCCAACGGATTGCCATGCTCTTGCCCGGTGCCCCTCCCACCGCCCAGATTGAGGACAACGACAATGACTCTGCAACTTAACGTAACTGCTGGTGCCGGTTATGCCGTGATTGTCGATACCGACTGTTGGCAGACGTTGCCCACTCATCTGCAGCAGATTGGACTTCGCGGACGTGTTCACATCGTGGCCGATCAGCACCTAGCCGAGGTGACCACGCAGTTGCAGGCCGCATGCGGTGCAACCACGACGCTGTTGTTGCTCCCTGGTGGCGAGTCAACCAAAGAATACGCCACCTTGATGCGCATCTACGACCACCTGTTATCGGCCCGTGTCGAGCGTCGTGATGTACTGGTGGCGCTTGGCGGAGGTGTGATTGGTGATGTGGCTGGGTTTGCGGCAGCCACCACCTTACGTGGAATTGCCTGCGTGCAAATGCCCACCACCCTGTTGGCCATGGTTGATAGTGCGGTGGGTGGTAAGACCGGCATCAATCATCCGCTCGGCAAAAACATGATCGGTGCCTTCCATCAACCGCGCCTTGTGCTGGCCGATGTGTCGCTGCTCAAAACGTTGCCCCAACGTGAACTCGCCGCTGGCTGGGCCGAGGCTATCAAGCATGGCGTGATTCGCGATGCCCAACTCTTTGTCGATCTTGAGCAGGCTGATCCAACGCAAGCGTTTTTTGATGCGGATTTGGTGCGGCGTGCGGTGGCTGTCAAGGTTGAGGTGGTTAACATCGACGAGCGCGAGCAAGCCGAGCGCATGTTACTCAACTACGGGCATACGGTCGGCCATGCGATTGAGCAGTTGCTCGGCTACGGTACGTTGCTCCATGGCGAGGCAATTGCGATTGGTATGCACATAGAGGCACAGTTGGCAGTGGCACTTGGGCTGTGTGATGCGGATTTGGTGCGTCGCCAGCAGCAGATGTTACAACGTTATGGTCTGCCGATTGCCTTGCCGGCGCATCTGACGGCCGATGATTTGTTGGCGGTCATGCAGCGCGACAAAAAAGTCGATGCTGGCCAGATTCGTTGGGCGTTGCCACGGCGGATTGGCCACGCCGAGATTATTCGCGATGTGTCACTTGATACGGTACGAGCGGTTGTGTCAATGCGTGGGGCATCGTAGTGAATTATGGTCAAATGAGGTATATCTCGGGGGTGCATGGCTAGTCCATGCACTCTTTTTTTGTAATATAGACTCTTATGAAGATTTAACACAGTTTTTATAGTTTTAATTGACCAAAGTATCTAAATTTTGGTATAGTGGGAGTTGTGAGAAAAAATAGGAGTCCAAAGCAATGCCACAGTCTCCATTTTCTGCCGATTCATCGGTCGGCCAAATCCTCACCTATCTTCAGCGTCATGGTGAAGCGACGATTCGCGATTTGGAGCAAGAGTTAGGCATCAGCACCACTGCAGTGCGTGAACACTTGACCAATCTTGATGCGCGCGGCTATATCGGAACCCGTTTGGTGCGTAATGGACGTGGGCGGCCGCATATTGTCTACTCGTTGACCGAGCAGGCGCGCGACCTCTTCCCACGGAGTTATGACACTCTGATGACGGTCTTGTTTGATGAAATTGCTCGTCAACAAGGGGGTGATGCGCTGAAGCATCTGCTCAATAGTGTGAGTGAGCGTTTGGCGGAGAGTTATCCGCGTACCGCCCGCACCGACATCGAGAGTCGTTTGGTCAATGTGCAACGCATGATGCAAGACCAAGGAATTCCGGTTGAGGTCCGTGCGGCAGAGCAAGAGTTCACCTTTTATGCGTGTCCCTATCACGAGGTGGCCCAAGATCATGCCGACGTGTGCGCCATGGAGCGTCGCATGTTGGAGCAAGTATTGGGTCACACGATAGAGAGTGACAGTGCCATTCGTGAGGGTGGTCGCTGTTGTAACTTTTCGGTAGCCCGGAGCAGTGGTCTAACTAGTACAACGATTACGCTCACCGAGAAATAGGACTACACCGTATTATCTTTCATCTGAAGTAAGGAGTTTGTGCGTCAATGGAATTGGTCATCAAAGACTTACGCGCCAATATTGGCGATAAGGAAATCCTCAAGGGTGTCAACCTGACGGTCAAGCCTGGCACCATTCATGCCATCATGGGCCCTAACGGCAGCGGCAAAAGCACCCTCTCAAATACCATCATGGGTCACCCATCGTATACCGTGACGGGTGGTGAGGTGTGGTACAAGGGGCATAATATTTTGGAGATGGAAGTCGACGAGCGGGCTAAGCTTGGCTTGTTCTTGGCTTTCCAATACCCAGTATCAATCCCCGGCGTGACGGTGGCCAACTTCTTGCGTGCAGCAGTCAACGCTCATCGTGCCGAAGAGGGCAAGGATCCCCGCGAGACGGCCATTCCCATGGCCCAGTTCCGCAAAGAAATCCGCGAAAAAATGGCAGCCCTCGGCGTCGACGAGGCGTTTGCGCGTCGTTACCTCAACGACGGCTTCAGCGGCGGTGAGAAGAAGCGTATCGAAATCCTGCAGATGTCGATGCTCAAGCCCTCAATGGCCGTTATGGACGAAACCGACTCAGGGCTTGACATCGACGCCCTCAAGGTCGTCTCACAAGGTGTCAACACCTTGCTCGAGCAGAATCCAGAGATGGGCGTGTTGGTGATTACCCACTACCAGCGCTTGCTCAACTACATCAAGCCACACCAGGTCTCCGTCATGATGGAAGGCCGGATTGTGCGCGAGGGTGGGCCGGAGTTGGCACTCGAGCTCGAAGAGCGCGGCTACGACTTCATCCGAGAGGAAGTGTTCGGCAATGGCAAATAAGCTCCCTGCAATTGCGGCATTGACCGCACAAGATGTGGTTGTGGCCGGCGAGCCGACCTGGCTACAGCAGTGGCGCCAAGATGCCTTGCAGTCATTTGTGGCGAGCGACATGCCGTATTGGCGTCGCACCGACCTGTCTGCCTTCGCCTTCGCCGATATGCACTTGGCCGGCACCATCGGCAACCAGCAGGTTGTCGGTGAGGCTCCAGCCGGCGTGGTCGTCATGCCGTTGGCACAAGCCGTGACTGCGCATCCCGAGTTGGTCCAAAAGCATCTCGGTACTGCAGTAGCCAGCAATACATCAAAATTCACCGCCCTTAACGCTGCTACCTGGCGCAACGGTTGGTTTGTTTATGTCCCCAAAAACCACGAGGCTAGTGTGCCATTGCACCTGCTTCAAGGCTTTGGCGATAGCAATAGCGTGGTCTCACGCAACTTGGTTGTCCTTGAGCGTAGCGCCAAACTTTCACTGGTTGAGCAATACGCTGGTGACACAGGCCGTTACTCGTTGAGCGTAACCGAGTTGATTCTCGGTGACGGTGCAACGCTTAAGTACGTCGGCATGCAGACCTGGGGCAGCGATGTCCGTCATATCGGCTATCAGGTCGCCAAGGTCGGCAATGATGCGTTCATCGATTGGGCTGCCATCAATACGGGCGGCGCACATCAGCATATCGAGGCCGAGACCAACTTGGCCGGTAACGGCTCTCGCGTCGACTGGGTGGCCGCCACGGTGGCCAGCGATGGTCAGCGTTTGTTGACGGCACCATGGTTGCGCCACGTTGGTCGCGCCACCGAGGCCCATATGGACTTCAAGACGGTCGTCAAAGGGAGCGGGTACGCCACGTTTGACGGCATGATCAAAATCGAGGGCGGTAGCGCTGAGACGGTGACCCGGCTCGAGGAGCATGCGCTCCACTTGTCACCACAGGCGCGTAGTGATTCAATTCCAGGGCTCAAAATCGACACCAACGATGTGGCCAAGGCCGGACACGCCTCGACCAGCGGGGAGGTTGACGAGGAGCACTTGTTCTATATGCAGGCGCGCGGTATTCCCAAGTCTGAGGCGGTGCATATGATTGTCATGGGCTTTTTTGAGCCGGTGCTTGATCGTATTCCTGTCGAAGGCCTGCGTGAGCAGGTGACTGCCACGATTGCCGCACGTATTTAATGCTAGTCAAAGGGATGGTCATGGGTGCAATGCCGTTCGATGTCGCCGCCGTGCGTCGCGAATTTCCAATTTTGCAATTCCCTGTTGAGCGGCCAGTGGCCTTTCTCGATAGTGCATCAACGTCGCAGAAGCCACTTGCCGTGATCGAGGCGCTCGACCACTACTACCGCACCACGAATTCGAATGTGCATCGCGGTGTGTATCAGTTGAGCGAGCAGGCAACGTTGGCGTTTGAGCAAGCGCGCCAAAAGATTGCCACCTTTATCAACGCCAAGAGTGCCCGTGAAATCATCTTTACGCGCAATACGACCGAGGCCATCAATTTGGTGGCCCAGTCGTGGGGCGGTGCCAACTTGCGCCTAGGTGATGTGATTCTGATTAGTCAGATGGAGCATCACTCCAACATCGTGCCGTGGCAGTTGATTGCACAACGTACGGGTGCGGTGGTGCGGGCGATCCCGATAGATGCACACGGTCGTTTGGTGCTTGACCAGATTGATCAGTTGATGGCCGGTGTTAAAATCGTCGCTATCACCCATCAATCAAATGTCCTCGGTACCATCAACCCGGTGGCGTTGTTAGCCGCCAAAGCGCACGCCGTTGGTGCAGTGATTCTGGTTGACGGCGCCCAAAGCGTGCCGCATATGCCGGTCGATGTACAGGCTTTGGACGTTGATTTTATGGCGTTTAGTGGCCACAAAATGCTCGCTCCCACCGGGGTTGGCGTGTTGTGGGGCCGCAAAGCGTTACTTGATGCCATGCCACCGTTTTTGGGCGGCGGCTCAATGATCAAAACCGTGACCATTGAGCAGAGCACCTACGCCGATATTCCGGCGCGATTTGAGGCGGGAACGCCGATGATTGGCGAGGCAATTGCACTAGGTGCTGCTGTCGATTACTTGAGTGCACTCGGGATGGCCAATGTGGCCGCCTACGAGCACACCATGGCGCAGTACTTGCTTGAGCGACTCGACGAGGTGCCAGGGTTGACGTGGTATGGTCCACCGATTGGGCCAGACCGGGCGGCCATGGCGGCGTTCAGTCTCGAGGGCGTCCACCCACACGATGTCTCACAGGTGCTCGACACCGAGGGCGTTGCTGTGCGGGCAGGGCATCATTGTACGCAACCGTTGCATGCAGCGCTTGATATTCCGGCATCGGCTAGGGCATCATGTTACATCTACAACGATACGCAGGATGTTGACCGATTGGTGAGTGCGTTGCTCAAGGTGAAGCATCTTTTTGGCTAGAAAAGGGGGATACCCGTGAGTGACATGTATCGAGACCTGATCTTGGAGCATCATCGTTATCCCCATAACTTTGGTACGCTTGACCCGAACGATGTCTCGCAAGAGGAGCATAACCCACTCTGTGGTGACCGCATCCGCCTTGACTTGCGCATCGTCGACGGCAAGATTACTGAGGTGGCCTTCTCTGGCAAAGGGTGTGCGGTGAGCCAAGCATCAGCGTCTATGTTGACCGATGAACTTATCGGCATGGACATAGAGCGGGCCCGTCAGTACGGCAAAGATGATTTGCTCGACTTGATTGGTCTGCCGTTAGACAAAAACCCAGTACGCCTCAAGTGTGCCTTGCTTTCACTCAAGGCTATGAAGGTCGGGTTATATCGTTATCTTGGGCAACAGCTCGACGCTGACGATCTAGACTAGAAGAAAGAGGGACAACGATGACCGTTGAAGCCAACGATCTATCATTTGATTATTCGAAGTATGGTTTTCGCCAAGAAGAAAACTACGTCTTCAAGTCAGGCAAAGGCCTGAGCGAAGAAGTTGTGCGTGAGTTGTCGGCCATGAAGGGCGAGCCCGAGTGGATGCTCAAGCGCCGCTTGCAGGCCCTCGAAATCTTCTACAAGAAGCCAACGCCGGTTGACGGCGCCTGGGGCAACCCGGACTTGCTCGACCTCAACTATGACGACATCCACTACTTCGTGCGGGCCGGCGACAAGCCAGCCACCGATTGGGATGCCGTTCCTGAGGAGATCAAAAACACCTTCGAGCGCTTGGGTATTCCCGAGGCAGAGCGCAAGTTCTTGGCCGGTGTCGGTGCCCAGTACGAGTCAGAGGTAGTTTACCACTCACTGCGTGAGGAGTGGAGCAAGTTGGGCGTCATCTTCCTTGACACCGACACGGCCCTCAAGGAGCACCCCGAGATTTTCAAGCAGTACTTCGGTACCGTGATTCCATCTGCCGATAACAAGTATGCTGCGTTGAACACGGCTGTATGGTCGGGTGGTTCGTTCGTGTATGTGCCAAAGGGCGTGCACGTTGACATCCCGTTGCAGGCCTACTTCCGCATTAACGCCGAGAACATGGGTCAGTTTGAGCGCACGCTGATTATCATCGACGAGGGTGCCTCGGCACACTACATCGAGGGGTGTACGGCACCAGTCTACTCAACCAACTCATTGCACTCAGCTGTGGTGGAGATTGTCGTCAAGAAGGGCGGCAAGTTCCGCTACACCACCATCCAAAACTGGGCTAATAACATCTTCAACCTGGTGACCAAGCGCGCCGTGGCCTACGAAGACGCCAGCATGGAGTGGGTGGACGGCAACATCGGTTCACGCCTGACCATGAAATACCCATCGGTCTACTTGATGGGCCGTGGCGCTCGTGGTGAGGTGTTGTCCGTTGCCTACGCTGGTAAGGGTCAGCACCAAGACGCCGGTGCCAAGATGGTGCACAACGCACCAGATACCACCAGCGTTATCACCAACAAGTCAGTCTCGAAGGGTGGCGGCAAGACCACCTATCGTGGCTTGGTAAAGGTGCACCCAGGTGCAACTGGCGCCAAGATTAACGTGAACTGTGATGCCTTGATTCTCGACGAAAAGTCGAAGTCAGACACCATCCCATACATCGAGGTCGAAGAGGCTAATGTTACCCTCGCTCACGAGGCCACCGTCGGTCGCATCGGCGAAGAGCAACTCTTCTACTTGATGAGCCGCGGTATCCCCGAGGCCGAGGCCTTGTCGATGATCGTGCTCGGATTCATGGAACCATTCACCCGTGAGTTGCCCATGGAGTACGCCGTTGAGCTGAACCGTCTCATCCAACTCGAGATGGAAGGTTCGGTCGGTTAATTCATCGCCGCTGATTGTTATCTATCACCGTAGGTGCGAGGCCAACCCTTGCACCTACGGTGCTCTTACATGGAGGGGCTAATGTCTGCATTCAAAATGGTCGCTCTGCGAGCAGATTTACCTGTCGGTGCCACCAAGGCTGTTGAGTATGATGGTGCCGCCGTCGGATTATTTAATGTGCGTGGTACGATATACGCAATCGGCAATATTTGTACGCACGCCTATGCCGAGTTGCATGATGGCTATGTCGATGACGACGATTGTACTGTTGATTGCCCCCTGCATGGTGCGCGCTTTTCGCTCAAAGATGGTGGTCACATGACACTCCCGGCTGTGGCTGGTGTCAAGCGCTATGAGGTACAGGTGGCTGACGAGCAGATTTTGATTGCGCCTGCTACCTAGTCAAGGTGATGCGATGCAATTACGCGACGGGCTGTCTGATGCGCTTATGCAGTGGTGTTGTCAGGGCTATCCCAACGAAGTTGTGGCGCTCTTACTGGGCACCGTCAGCGATGCTGACGAGATTGTCATCACACAATTTGTGCCCGTCGCAAACCAAGCTACCGATGCTACACGGCACTTCGTGCTTGATCCGCAGGGGTGGTTGACCGCTGATGCGCAGGCACAGGCACTCGGCCTTGAGATTGTGGGTATCGTGCATACGCACCCCAACTCGGTACCACAGCCATCGACAACGGATAGTGCATCAGCTGCGTTGTTGGGCACTCGATTTGCCTACCTGATTGCCTCGGTGACTGCCGATGGCGTGGTGGATATGCAGGGATGGCGTTGGGATGGTCGCGCGTTTCGTTTACAGGGGTTGCTATGTCATTAACGCCTGCGCAACATGCCCGATATGCGCGTCATACCGCACTCCCTGAGGTCGGTGTGGCTGGTCAAGCACGCCTACTTGCCTCACGCGTGCTGGTGATTGGCGCCGG
>Ga0315902_10006196_pt1 | contig 16649 bp, 15 predicted proteins | sample LakEriMetagenome_9_FD_203523 | JGI IMG/M metagenome (GOLD analysis project Ga0315902, IMG submission 203523) | Freshwater fungal communities from buoy surface, Lake Erie, Ohio, United States - Buoy 12 MA117 | ecosystem: Environmental > Aquatic > Freshwater > Lake > Lake biofilm | place: USA...
GCAGCATGGTCACCGAGAAATGGTCGCGCAGCCATCCGAGGAATTCGACCAGCTTGAGCGTTTCGGCCGAGTTCATGCCGGCGGCCGGTTCGTCGAGCAGGAGAAGCGAAGGCTCGAGGGCCATGGCGCGGGCGATTTCCAAACGGCGCTGCGATCCGTAGGGCAAGTCGCCGGCCCGTTCGTAAGCGGCGTCGCCGAGCCCGAATTTTTCCAGCAGGTCCGTGCAATGTTCGATGCTCTCCTGTTCTGCGCGGCGCGCGGAGGGAAGCTGGACCATGGCCCCGCCCCACGAGTAGCGGGCGTGCGCATCGTGCGCGATGCGCACATTGTCGAGCACGGTGAGGTCGCGGAAGAGACGGATATTTTGGAAGGTGCGGGCGATGCCGCCGCGCGCGATGGCGCTGGGGCGGCGGCCGGAGATGGTTTCGCCGCGGAAGAGGACATCGCCCGCGGTCGGGGTGTAGATGCCGGTGATGACATTGAACGCGGTGGTCTTGCCTGCGCCATTGGGACCGATGATCCCGTGGGCGTGGCCCTGGGTCACTTCGAGGGTCAGATCGGAGACGGCAACCAATCCGCCAAAGCGCATGGTGACGTCGCGCACCTCGAGCAGCGCGCTCATGTTTTGTCCTCCTTGGTCGGAAATTCGCGGCGCGGAACGAACCAGGGAAACTCGCGCATGCCCATGATGCCGCGCGGACGGAAGAGCATGAGCAGCACGAGAAGAAGCGGCAGGATGACCATGCGCCACGTGCCGAGCGGTTGGAGAACCTGGGCGAGAATGGTGAACGCGGCGGCGCCGAGGATGGATCCGCCGAGCGAACCGATGCCGCCGAGGTAGACCATGACGAGGATCTCGGTCGATTTGACGATATCGAAGACGCCGGGGTTGATGAATTGCAACTGGTGGGCGAAGAGCGCGCCGGCCACGCCGCCGAAAAACGAAGAGACAACGAAGGCGGCGAGCTTGGCTTTGCGCGTGTCCACGCCCATGGCATTGGCGGCGATCTCGTCCTCGCGCACCGCGACGATGCCGCGGCCGAAACGCGAATAGACGAGGTTCCGGATGGCCCAGAGGGTGAGAACCGTCCACACCGCGGTCCAGAGCAGCGTGGTGTGGTTGTCGATGCCGAGGAATCCGCGCGGCCCGCCGACATACGGGATATTTTCGATGCCGGATTTCACGATCATGAGAAAGGCCAGCGTAATGATGGCGAGGTAGTCGCCGCGGGTTTTGAAGGAAAGCAGACCGAGGAGAAAACCAACCGCACCGGCAAGCAGTCCGCCGCCGGCCACGGCGAGGGGAAAGACCCACAACGGATCGGCCCAACCGAGCCATTTCACCGAGACGCAAGCGGAGAGATAGGCGCCGAGGGCCATGAATCCGGCGTGCCCGACGGAAAATTCACCCATCCATCCGTTCACCAAGTTGAGACTGACGCAAAGGATGATGTTGATTCCGAGCGTGATGAGAACGAAGCGGACGTAATCGTCGACCAACCCGAATTGTTCGATGGCGAAACACGCGGCCAGACCGGCGGCGAGCAGCGCGAGGAGCACGCTGCGCGGTGGGGGTTGTCTGAACCACCGCATCATACTTTCTGCACGGTGGGACGCCCGAGGAGTCCGTAGGGTTTGAAGACGAGAATGACGAGGAGAAGCGAATAGACGACGAGGTCGCGGTAGGTCGAAGGCAGGACGGTGACGGTGAAGACTTCAACCGCGCCGAGCAGGTAAGCGCCGAGGACCGCGCCGCGCACATTGCCGATGCCGCCGATGACCGCGGCGACGAATGCTTTCCATCCGACCAGCACGCCCATCGTCGCGCTGATCACCGGGTAAGCCGACGCGTAGAGCACGCCGGCCGCGCCGCCCAGGGCCGCGCCGATGGCGAAGGTCATGGCGATGATCTGGTTGACCGGCACGCCCATGAGCGGAACGGTGATGCGGTCCTGCGCGATGGCGCGCATGGCCATGCCGTAGCGCGTTTTGCGGATGAAAAAATCGAGGGCGATCATCAGCGCGACCGACACGCCGATGATGAGAATTTGCAGGGAGGAAACGGTCACGCCGCCGAAGTGCTCGAGGACGGGCACGAAAAGCTCCGGCATCCGTTGCGAATAAGGGCTGAGGCTGAGCGTGGTGTTCTGGATGACGAGTCCGCAGCCGAGTGCGGTGATGATGGCCGAGACCCGGGGCGCGTTGCGCAGCGGGCGGTAGGCGAGGCGTTCGATGGCCACGCCGAGGATGGCGGTGGCCAGCATGACGATGATCAGCGCGGCGACGAAGGGGACGGGCAGAACGAGCAGCAGGAGAAAACAGAAGAACGTGCTGACCATGAACACGTCGCCGTGGGCGAAATTGATCATGACCAGCACGCCGTAGACCATGCTGTAACCCAGCGCGATCAGCGCATAGATCGAGCCGAGTTGGACGGCGTTGATGGCCTGCTGCGCGAAGTAATCCATGCGCCCGGCTCAGGCGGTCACGGCTGCGCGTTGGTCACCCACTGGAACGCGCCGTCCTTGATCTGCAGGACGACCGCGCTCTTCAGCGGATCGCCCGAACCCGGTTCGAAGCGGAAGGTGCCGGTGACGCCTTTGTATTCGCGGATTTGGGCCAGCGCCTCGCGCAGGGCCTCGCGGTCGTTCTTGCCGCCTTCTTTGAGCGCCTCGGTGATCAGGCCGCAAGCGTCATAGGTGAGGGCGGCGACATCGTCGGGAGCCTGTCCGTATTTCGCGGTGTAGTCGGTGACGAATTGCTTCGCCTCGTCGGTCGCGATCTGGGTCGAGAAGTGGTTGCAGAAATAGGAGCCTTCGACGTCGGCGCCGCCGAGTTTGATGATCTCGGGAGAGCTCCAGGCGTCGCTGCCGACGAATTTCGCGGTGATGCCGAGTCGGCGGGCCTGCTGCGCGATGAGCGGCACGTCGTTGTAATAGGTCGGGAGGAAAATGACGTCCGGCGCGGCCTCGCGGATATTGGTCAGCTGGGCGGAGAAGTCCTTGTCGCCCGTAGTGAATGTCTCGAAGGCGACGATCTCGCCGCCGTTGGCCGTGTAGGTGTCCTTGAAGAGGGTGGCCTGCCCTAGCGGAGCCTCGGAGGACACGTCATAGAGAACCGCCGCTTTCTTGGCGCCGAGATCGTTGAGGACGAACTTGGCCAGCACGATGGCCTGGAAGGGATCGGTGAAGCATCCGCGGAAGACGTATTTCTTCGGCTGGCCCGTCGTGGTATCCGTGGTGGTCTTCGGATTGGTCGACCAGGGCGAAATCATGACGCACTTGAGGGACTCGGCGATTTCCCCGGCCGGGATGGCGCAGGCGCTGGAGTTGGGCCCGACCATGGCGACGACATCCTGGCTGGAGATGAGCTGCTGCGCGACCGAGGCGGCTTGGTCGGCCTTGGCGCCGTTGTCGCGGATGACGAGTTCGACTTTTTTCTGTTTGCCTTCGGCCAGCGGAATACCGCCCGCGGCATTGATTTTTTCGAAAAACATCTCGGCCGCATTTTTGCTCGAGGCACCCACGGCCGGAATTTCGCCCGTGAGTTCGATGTTCATGCCGATTTTCACGGCATCGGATTTCTGAGAGCCGCAGCCGGTCGGGAGGAGGGCGGCGAGGAGCAGGGTGAGAAGGCGGAGGGTGTTGGTCATCGGCGTTATTTAGGTGTGCGCCTTCTGCCCGGCAAGAGTATTCGGGCCTCGATCGGGATCGGCGGGGGTGGAGACGGATCGCGGGGCCCGGCGCGAGCTCGGGGTCCCCGATCAGTTGCCGAAATTGCCGATCCACTCCAAACCGGAGCTCTTGATCTGCAGCACCGGCATGGATTTCGCCGGGTCGCCGGACCCGGGCTCGAAGCTGTAGGTTCCCGCCACACCCTCGAAGTTGCTGGTCCGGGCGAGCGATTCGCGCAGGGCCTCGCGTTCGTTTTTGCCGGACTTTTCCAGCGCCGCAGTCACGAGCCCGCACGCATCGTAAGTCAACGCGGCCACGTCGTCCGGCGGCGTGTTGTATTTCGCGGTGTATTCCTCGACGAACTTGACCGTCTGTGGATCGGCGTCGCGGTGGTCGAAGTTGCGGCAGAAATAAAGTCCCTCGATGCCGAGCGCCGTCATGCGGATGGTCTGCGGGGAATTCCAAAGTTCCGTGCCGAGAAATTTCGCATTCAATCCCGCGGCTTTGGCCGCCTCGAGGATGTCGAGTGCGTCCTCGCAGGACGCGGCCACGAAGACGACCTCGGGTGAGGAGGACGCGATGGTTCCCACCTGCAGGGGGAAATCTTTGCCGACCGCCTCGAAGACTTTTTCCTCGATCACTTCGCCGCCGGCTTCGGCAAAAGTTTGCTTGAATCCGGCGGCCTGCGCCGCGCCCTGCGCCGCATCGGAGATGATGGCCGCGCGCCGCGCGCCGAGTTTTTTCGCGGCAAAATTGGCCATGATTCGGCCCTGCAATTCGTCGGTTGCGCCGGCGCGGAAGACGTAGCGTTTGGGCACGCCGGCCACGGGATCCATGGTGGTCATCGGATCGGGCGACCACGGGCTGATCATGACGCACTTGAGGGCCTCGGCGATGTCGGACGCGGATGTCGCGCATGTTCCGGAATTCGGGCCGATCATCGCGATGATGTTTTCGCGCGAGATCTGTTGCTGGGCGATGGACGCGGCCTGCGTGGCGTTGGCCGCGTTGTCGGCGGTGATGAGTTTCACGGGGCGTTTGCCGTCGGCCAGTTCGATGCCGCCCGCTTCGTTTTGCTTGGCGAAGAAAAGTTCCGCCGCATTTTTGGCCGATTGGCCGATCGTCTGGACGTCGCCGGTCAGCTCGAGGTTGAAACCGAGGACAACAGGATCGGGTCCGCTCTTGCCGCAGGACGCAGTCAGTGCGGCGACTCCGAGGGCGAGAAGAACAAAGAAGTTCCGCGGGCGCATGGGGCTGTTCGCCTCAGAGCGGCGGGGTGAGGAGGCGGACCTTCGGATCCAGCGCGCGGCGGTCCTTGAAAATGTTCGGTGCGGCGGTCGAGATCACGTTGTAGCCGGTGAGGACGAACTCGGGATAGAACGTGTTGCTCGCCGGTTCGTAGACCTGACCTCCGGTGAAATAGCCCTCGAGGCGGTATTCGTAATTGTTGTCGGTGCCGAGCGTGCCGCCCTCGCGGTCGGGCGCGAGCTTGGTGTTCTCGTTCATCATGATGAGCTGCGAGGATTTCCAAGGCTGACCCGGTTTGCGTACCCAGCCCCACATTTTGTAGTCCTTTTTGTAGTAGCGGCGGCCGATGTAGTAGTTGCCCGGCGCCTCGCCGGCGATGGCCGCGGCGACGGAAGGACTGACGCCGCCGGTGGTCGTTTCGCAGCCGGTGAGCGGGAGAAGGGCCGCGGCGAGAAGAAGCAGAAGAAAATGTCCCGGGCGCACCTGCCCAAACTAGATCGGCCGCGGCGGTGGTCAAGACTGCGCGACTCGCTTCCGGCCCCGGACCATGTCATTCTCACTCCGTGATTTCTTTGCTCGGAGAAACGCTCGACTCGCTCACCGAATCGCTCGGCGCCATGGGACAGAAACCCTACCGCGCGCGGCAGATCATGGAATGGCTCCACGAGAAACGCGTGGGCGACTTCGCGTCCATGACCGATCTGCCGGCGGAGCTGCGCGGGCAGCTGGCCGAAAAATATCCCGCGACGCAGCTCGAGCAGGTGCGCATGAGCGGGTCGGATGACACCACCCGCAAATTCCTGTTCCGCCTGCCCGACGGACAATTCATCGAGAGTGTTTTCATCCCGGCCTCGCCCGCGCTCTACGGCGAGACCTCGGACCGCAAAACGCTCTGCGTTTCGACACAAGTCGGCTGCGCTTACGGCTGCAAATTTTGCGCCAGCGGGTTGCGCGGATGGAAACGCAACCTCACCGCGGGCGAAATCACCGCGCAGGTCATGCGCGTCGAGCAGACGACCGGCGAGCGCGTGGACAACATCGTCTTCATGGGTATGGGCGAACCGCTGGCCAACTGGAAAAATTTGTCGGTAGCCATCGAAATCCTCAACGCACCGTGGGGCTTCGAGATCGGCGCGCGCCATATCACGGTTTCGACCAGCGGCCTTGTCCCGCAGATCCGCGAATTGGCGGATCACGCGGTGCCGGTGCGGCTGGCCATCTCGTTGCATGGCGCGACGGACGAGGTGCGCGAGCAGATTATGCCGGTGAACAAAAAGTATCCGCTCAAGGAGCTTTTCGACGCCTGCGCCTACTTCACTTCGCGGCGCAAACAAAAGCTCGGCTTCGAATACATCCTCATCGCCGGGATCAACGACTCGCCCGAACAAGCCCGCCTCCTTGCCGCGCACGCGCGCCGGCTCGACGCCAAGGTGAACCTCATTCCCTACAACACGGTCGAGGGGCTCGAGTGGGTACGGCCGAGCGAAGCGCGCCAGCAGGAATTTGTCCGCGCCGTGCGCGCCGGCGGGGTCGTCGCCACCATCCGCCGCGAAAAAGGCCACGACATCGATGCGGCCTGCGGACAATTGCGTCTGCGCGTGGAGGACGAACTGGCGGCGGCGTCATGAGCGACCCGGTCGAGTGCTCGCGCGCCCAATTCGACCGCCAGGCCGCGTGTTATGGCAGCGGGCACATACTGCGCGACGTTTCCGATGTGGCGGATGCTTTGGAAAAATTCGCGGTCCCGGAACTATCGCCGGCGCTTGATGTTGCCACCGGCGCCGGGCATACCGCGGCCTATCTCGGCTCGCGCGGTGTTGAGGTGACCGCTGCCGATATCTCGGAGGGAATGCTTGCCGTGACCCGCAAACTCGCCGCGGAGCACGGACTGCAAATCGCCACGCATCAGCACGCGGCCGAAAAGCTGCCTTACGCGGATGGTGCGTTCGCTTTGGTCACATGCCGGGTGGCAGCGCACCACTTTGCCAGCACGGCGGATTTTTTGCGCGAGGCGTTCCGTGTCTTGCGTCCCGGCGGACGACTTCTCGTCATCGACGGATCCGCTCCGGACAACTCGCCGCAAGCGGAGGAATGGCTCCATCGGGTGGAAAAGCTGCGCGATCCCAGCCACGGACGATTTTTGCGGCCGTCGGCTTGGCGCCAGCTAGCGGCGGGCGCGGGGTTCGAAGTCCTGCAATGCGACGCGCGCCCGTTCAAACAGCCCGATCTCGAGTGGTATTTCCGCACGGCGGGAACGTCCGAAGCGAACCGCGCGGAGGTGCTCAGGCTTGTCGCCGAAGCGCCGGATGAGGCCAGGCGCGCGTTCGGTTTGACCGAGGAGGATGGAAAAGTTGTCTGGTGGTGGCCGCGGCTCACGCTGCTGGCCCGGCGTCCGGAAGTTGCCAAAAGCGTCCGCGAAACGTAACAATCGGCGCATGTCCACTGTTCTCGAAACGCCCGATGCCGCCGCGCGCACCCGCGCAGTCGAGGCCGAAGCCCGCCGCAATGGGGAACTGCTCGGAGAGACCGTGACGCTCAACATGGGTCCGTCGCACCCGTCGACTCACGGCGTGCTGCGCATCGTGCTCGAGTTGGACGGCGAAATCATCACCAAGGCGGACGCGGACATCGGTTACCTGCACCGCGGCGACGAAAAGATCGCCGAGAACATGCAATACAACCAGTTCGTGCCCTACACGGACCGGCTGGATTATCTCGCGCCGCTGGCCAACAACGTGGCTTACGCGCTGGCGGTGGAGAAATTGATGGGATGGACGCTGCCGCCGCGCGGTCAGGCGATCCGTGTGATCTGCTGCGAGCTGGCCCGCATTTCTTCGCACCTTCTCGGCATCGGAGCCTATGCCATGGACATCGGCGCGATGACCGTTTTTCTCTACACCTTCAAGCATCGCGAGGTGGTCTACAACCTGACCGAGCAGTTGACCGGCGCGCGCTTCACCACGTCCTACACGCGGGTGGGGGGAATGACGCGCGATATGCCGGCGGGTTTCGATCGCCAAGTGCGAGATTTCATCGACGGACTGCTGCCCAGCCTCGACGAGGTCGACAAACTGCTCACCCGCAATCCGATCTGGCTCGACCGCACGAAAAATGTCGGCGTGATCAGCGGAGCCGATGCGATTGCCTACGGGCTCACCGGTCCGAACCTGCGCGGTTCCGGCGTGGATCACGATTTGCGCAAGGTGCATCCGTATCTCGGCTACGAGCAATACGATTTCGATGTGCCGGTTGGTTCGGTCGGCGACTGCTTCGACCGCTACCTCGTGCGCATGGAAGAAATGCGTCAAAGCACGCGCATCATCCTGCAGGCGCTCGATCGCATGCCATCCGGGCCGATTTGCGTGGAGGATCCGAAAAACATTTTGCCGAAGAAAACCGACGTGATGACCAAAATGGAGGAACTGATCCACCAGTTCATCATCACCACGCAGGGGATCGATGCGCCGGTCGGCGAAGTTTATTTCGGCGCGGAAAATCCCAAAGGCGAACTCGGTTTTTACATCTACAGCAAGGGCGGCGGCGTGCCGTATCGTCTGAAAATCCGTGCGCCCAGCTTCGCCAATCTGAGCATCGTTCCGGGTCTTCTCCCCGGCCACTACGTGAGCGACGTGCCCGCCATTCTCGGGAGCATCGACTTCGTTATGGGCGAGTGCGACCGGTAGCGTTTTTTTCTCAACCGCAGAGAACGCAGAGGGCGCTGAGGTGAAAAGGCAGATGCGCTGGCGCGTGAGGTGGATCGCGATGTCTCATCGCGATCTTATACCAACGTCCCCCTGCGATCAGACTTTTGGTCTGGGGTGGTCGGGACGGCTGGCTCAGCCGTCCGCACGCTTTCTGACAGTAAAAGCAGCGGCCCGCTGGGCCAGCGGGCCCTACCGGGGTCAAAGCATGGATGAAGTCCAAAAGCTGCGAGGCGTTGGTATTACGTTTGGATTATCGAGCCGGGACGGCGCGATCCACCCAAGGAATTCCTCTGCGATCTCTGTGCCCTCTGCGGTTTTCTTCTACCGCTCGCGGTAAGTGATGCGCGCCTTGGTCAGGTCGTAGGGGGAAATTTCGATCTGCACTTTGTCGCCGGGAACGATGCGGACGAAATGTTTGCGCATCTTGCCGCCGATGTGCGCGAGCACGACGGTTCCGTTGGTCAATTTCACGCGGAACATCGTGCCGGGGAGCACCTCGACAACGACGCCTTCGGCGGGAATGGACTCTTCTTTGGCCATGGAGTCCGAGCAGTGAATCTTGCTTAGGGCTCGAAATCAACCCACTTGACCAAAGAACTGAGGCGGGGCATGCCGCCATTGTGCCAGGTCCAGGGCGGTTCCTGCATGCGTCCGATGGCGCAAAACCGCGAGGGGCGCAGCGCGGCGAAGCGGTCGGCCAGTTCTTCCGTGCAGGGAAAAAGTCCGACCGCGCCGATGTATTCGGAGGCCGGGCCGATCGACGCGGGCAGATCCCCCGGCAGCGGTTTGACGAAAATGACGCGGTTGAGCGGCGAGGCGGGAAACCACGCGTCTTCCTCGTAGACCACGGTCCAATCGAGGTTCGCACCACCCTCCCAAAGGGCCACGCGCAGGTCGCCCGCGGCGCGGAAGCGATAGGCGGCGCGGAGGTTGGCGATGGCCGCCTTTTTTTCCGTGGTGAGCGGACCGCGCGGATGCGTCCGGTTGAAGCGGTCCATGGCCGAGGCGAGATGTTCCGCGTATTCGCGCGCGAAGCCCGGGCGCGTTTCGACCACGTAAAACACCTGCGGCGAGAGGCAACCTTGTTGATCGTAAAGCGAGGCGTCGCGCGCCGCGTCTTCGCACGAGGCAAAAGCAGGATCTTCCCAGACGAGTCCCAAACTCGCTTTGTGCCCGTGTCCGACAAAAACCTGCGATGGCGATGCGATCGAGCGGAAATGCGCGATGGTTTCGTCCGATCCGTAAACAATCACGGCGTTTGCCCGGGCGACCCAGCCGGCCGGCAGCTCCTCTTCCGTTTCGATCTTCGCGCGCAAAGCCTCGGGTAGTGCGGCAACAAATTCGTCCACCTCGATGATCCCGCCGCGCGGAAGTTTGACCAAATTGGTGCTGCCAAGAAGCAGCCCGCCGATCAGGCTCTGCAGCGCGGCGTGCGGCGTGTTGCCACTGACGACATGCAAGATGGCGTCCGGGGCAATGGCTCTAGCTTTTGCCCGGCCGTGATCGGCCCATCGGTCAAGCGCTTCTGCCTTGCCGAGTTCGGCCCGAAGCCAAAGAAGAAGATCGTCCGCCGTGGTCGGTCCGAGCAGCGCACGGAAAGGTTCCGCGGCGCGGGCGACGGCGTTGGCGCGGTCCGTGGTGTTCATCGCAACCATTCGTCGGCGGCGCGGGAGCATCCGCGTGGGAGGGCGGATGGATCGCGTCCGAGAAGTTCAAAAGCGTCACCGCGCTTGATGGCCAGGTCCTGCGTGCGGATGCCGACGACCGAACCGACATTGGCCGTATCGTAAATGAGCACGATGCCCTTTTCGCCTTCGCCGACTTCCTCGAGGGTGACCGGATCGGCGATGACGGCGCGGGCCCAGAACGGGCCGCGATGCAACCCTTGGGGACCGCGGGCGTAAAATTGCGAACTCAGCTCGGTCATGCCGTATTCGTTGTAGATGTCCGCGGAGCCAATGCCGAGCTTGTCGCCGAACAGCGCATAGAGGTCGGCTCGGGAGATGGTTCTGCCGCTCCCCTTGTATCCGCCTGTTTCCATCGCGCGCGAACCGGCGGGAAGCCGGAGTGAAATCTTTTGCCGGTCCATCGACTCGAACAAATGCAAAAATCCGAGCGCGGTGCCAAGAAGGCAGACCGGTTCCCCGAGGCATTGCAAGCGAGCCAGATCGATCACCCCTTGTGGCGCGATGAAGCTCTCGCGCGGCGCGAGCACGCCGAGCATGTGGCTGAGCGAAGAGTGAGGGGCCTCGTCGGGATGCGGGGCGATGACGAGAAAAGGTCCCCGTGGCATGCCGGCCAAGCGCCATTCCTCGCGCACCGCGGCCTCATAAATTTCCAATGTGCGGAAATGGTGCTGACCGAATCCTTCGCCGGTTGTCCCGCTGGTGCGGAAAGTTTTGGCCGTTTCCCCGGCGGGGAAGCTGCGCAGGTCCGAATGTTTGAAAGCTTCTTGCGGGACGCAGGGGATTTGGCGCCATGATTTCACGCTCTCGCCGACCCCCTGCTGCTCGCAAAAAAGGCGGTAAGGCGTGTTGTGACGAAAATGGCACGCATGCAGTTGGAGAGCTGCATCTCCGAATTCGGCGCGGCGGTCTCCCCGGATCCACGAGAGCACCTGCGCCTCCGGATTTGCGGCTTCTTCCTGCATGGCGCTATCCTGCCACCCTCCGGCGCCGGGCAAACCTCATTTTCTCCTCGCGCGCGCGCGGTGGCGGGGCACATTTTGGAGGTGTGCGTCTGTGCGTTGTCACTCTTTGCCTCTTGCTGGCGGCCCTGATCCCGCACACGCGCGCGGCGGACGAGGCCGCGGCGCAACCGGCCGAAGCCGGCACGGCGCGCGATGTTATTTCGCGAGCGGACAGCGCCTATAACAGCAAGCGTTACGAGGAGGCGGTGGCGGGATACCGCAAATTTCTCACCGACTTCGGCTCTTCGGCGGAAGCGGCGCCTTTGATGCCCCGCGTGCGCTACAACCTGGCCGCCGCGCTCCTGCAATTGCAGAAATACAACGATGCGGTCGAAGCCATCGAGGAGGCGCGCAAGATCAAGGAGATGGGCCCGAAAGAAAGGGAAGATCTCTCTTTCTGGGCGGGCGTGACCTTTCTGCAGACCGGCAATCACGAGGAGGCGGGCAAAGCGCTGGCCGAATTCCGCCAGGAGTTTCCGCAGTCCGCCCGCCGCCCGGACGCCGAACTGCTCGCCGCCACCGCGTTGTTGGCCGCGGAAAAAAAGGAGGAGGCGGCCAAGTCGTTTGCTGCCATCCGCAAATCCCCGAAGCATCCGCATGCCGGGCGCGCCGCGGTGCTTGAGTTGCATTGCCTGATCGAAACGGGTCAGGACAACCCCGCGCTCGAACTTCTTGCCGAGGAGGGGTCGGAGATGGGCAAAAGGATCAACCAAGTGGCGACCTTTCAGACGCTGGCTCTCGCCTTGGGCGAAAAGCTGCTCGAAGAAGACCGGCCGCGCGATGCCATCCGCGCCCTGCAGAATGTCTGGGCGCGGGATCGCTTGATCGCCCACCAGAAACGAAAGCTCGAGGAAACCAAGCAGCGTCTGGCCGCGATCGAGGCCTCGCCCAAGCCGGATGTTTTCGCGCGCGCGCAGGCGAAGCAACTGGTGCGCGAAGTGGAAAAGGAGCTGGCCAACCTGGAAAAGATTCCGTCCTTCGACGCTTCGGTCCGCTTCCGTCTGGCCACGGCTTTCCACATGCAGGACCGCTACCGCGAGTGCGCCATGTTGCTCGACGACATGCTGCGGCAGATGAAACCGGATCCGGTCGTGGAAAAGGCCACGCTCAGCGCCCTGCAAAGTTGGATGGCGATCGAGCGTTACGACCGCGCCATCGAAGCCTCGCAGCTTTTCGAGCAGAATTTTTCCGCGTCGAAAAGCCTGCCCCTGGTCATCTACCTGCGCGGCACGGCGCAACAAAAAGCGGAGAAATACGACGATGCCGTGGCGACGTTTTCGGTCCTGCACGAAAAATTCGCCTCTTCCGAGCAGGCGCCGCGCGCTTTTTTCATGACCGGGTTCACGCAGTTGCTGGCCGAGCGCAATGACGAAGCGGCCGAGACTTTCCGTCAATTCCAGGAGAAGTATCCCGATCACGAGCTGGCCGAACCGGCGAACTACTGGCGCGGTTCGGCCCTGGCCTTCGCCAAAAAATTCCCCGAAGCGCGCGAGGTGCTGGGGGCGCATCCCGAGAAGTTCCCCAAGGGAACACTGCTCGGGCCGGCGGCCTTCCGCCGCGCCTATGGCGCGCAGTCGATGAAGGAATACGAGACGGCGGAAGCGGAGCTGAAGGATTACCTGAAAAAGTTCCCCCAAGGCGAAGAGAACGCCGAGGCGCGCATCCTGCTCGGCGACGCTTTGCTCGCGCAGGCCGAATCGGACGAAGGGAAGAAAGTTTATGGCTCGATCGAGCCCGCGTCGGGGCGTTTCCACGAGGACGCGCAATTCAAACTGGCCAAGGTGCTCAAGCTCGAGGAGGACTACGACGGGCTGCGTGACCTGATGCAGAAATACCTGCAGGCCTATCCGCGTAGTCCGCGCGCGGCCGAAGCGCTTTTCCAGATCGGACAGGCGTGGCGCAAACAAGATCAACCGGAGAAGGCGATCGAGGCTTACTGGGCTGCCATCGGCGAGCGGGGCAACGACGAGCAAGCCTATGCGGTGGAGGACATGATGCTGGCCCTCGACCGCTACTACAAAGGCGAGTCGGAGAAGCGCGATTTCCAGGCGCGCCTGCGCGCGCTGCGCGAGAAAGCGCAGGCCGAGAAGCAAAACGTGCTGGCCGTGCGCGCCATCTGGGCCCTGGCCCGCAGCGTGAAAAAAACGGATCCCGCCTTGAGCGAAGCTTTGTTGCGCGAGGCCGGCGCGTTGGCCGCAGCGGAGCAGACCAGCCCGGTGATTTTGGCGGACTGTGCCGAAGCGCAATTCGCCGCCGCGGCCGGCGCCACGCCCGAGGATGCGGCCGTGCGCCGGGCCAACGCCGCGCAGATTTACCGCGACCTGCTCAAGTGGCACCCGCGCGCGGCGCAGAAAGACAAAGCGCTGGCCGCGCTCGCTCGCACCGCCTCCGAGGCGGGGGACACCGCGACGGCGCTGGCCTATTACGACCGCCTCGAGCGGGACACGCCGTGGTCTTCGCTCATGGGCGAAGTCCTCACGGCGCGCGCCGGTATCGAGATGGAATCGGGCAACACCGACAAGGCGGTGGAGGCTTACACGCGGTTGCTTGGTGCGGAAAACGTGCCGAGCAAAATGAAAGCGCAGGCCCTGCTCGCCCTCGGTGAGATCGAAATGTCGCGCCAGCGGCCGCAAACGGCCATCCCGTATTACCAACGCATCTATGTCCTCTACGGCAAATGGCGCGAGACCGTGGCGCAGGCTTACCTGCGCAGCGGCGAAGCTTTCGAGCAACTCAAGGATGCCGAGGCCGCGCGAAAAACCTACGAGGAGCTGGCCAATAGCGAGGATCTGGCATCGCTTCCCGAAGCCCAAACTGCGCGCGAACGCCTGAAGCGGTTTCCTGCCGCGCCGGACCCGTCGTCATCGTGAGAAAGACCGTCGCCATCTTTATCGTCGTCCTCTGCGCAGGCGCCGCGCCGCTCGCGGCGCAGGATACCGTCCACTTGACCGACGGGACGAAGCGCAACGTGAAGATCATCGGCATGCAGGCCGATGCGTATCTCATTTCGCTTCCGTCACCCGTGCCGGGTCAGGCTGCGGGAACCACGACCATGAAGCGCGACATCGTTTCGCGCATCGTTTTCGGGCCAGATCCGGTTTTGGACGCGGTGGCCGCCAATGTCGTCGCCGGCTCTCTCTCTTCCGCCCGCTCGCGCTGGCAAAATCTTCAGTCTTTCCTCGGCATTCCGGAATCGCGCGCCGGCGAGGCGGGTTGTCTCGTTGGGGAAATTCTTCTGCTCGGCCAAGACCCCGCGCGTCACGAGGAGGCGTTGGCCGTTTTCAAAACGGTCGAAGCGGGCGCGTGGAATGTCGCCGACCGCCAGCGCGCGACACGCGGGCGCCTCATGGCCATGATCAAAAAAGGACAACTCGAGGAAGCTTCGCTCGAGGCCGAGCAGATCGAACGCACGGCGGAGGAACCGGATCTGGTCATCGAGATAAAGCTGCTCCTCGCCGAGGCCCGCATGGCGTCGCTCAAGACGCTCTTGGCCGACAATCCGCGCTGGAACGAGGATCCGCCGGTGCGTGCCGAGCGGGCGCGCCTCATCCACGAGGGTGTCGAATTCGCGCTCTTTCCTTTTCTTTTCCACGGCACCAAGCGCGCCCAAGCGTCGCGTGGCCTCTGGCTGGCGCACGGGATTTACGTCCTCGCCGGCGACGACGAAGCGGCGCGCGAGGTTGCCACCGACCTCACGTCGATATATTCCGAAACACCCGAGGCGGAGAAAGCCTCGGCCCTTTCCGACAAAAAATCATGAGCACACCGAAATACATCCGAGTCCTTATCCTTGCCGTTCTGGCCTTTCTCGCCGTTCTGGCCGGAGCTCACGCGCAGGACGCGCCCGCAACACCGCCCGCCGGAAAGCCCGCGGTGGAAAAAAGCCTTCTCGACCTCTTCTTTGCGGGCGGCGCGCTCATGTGGCCGATTCTGGCCTGTTCGGTCGGCACGATCGCGGTCGGCGTCTACTGCTTCATCCAAATCAACCAGAAGAAGATGATGCCGAAGGCGCAGGAGTCCGCCGTCTCGCAATACATGCAGCAGCGCGACCCGAACGCGGCCTATCAGCTCTGCCAGAGCCAACCCAACGTCTTCGCCAACACGATGAGCGCGGCCCTGCTCAAAGTGAACTTCGAGCGGGAATTGGCCAACAAGCTGTCCATGGAACAGGCCGCCGGCGAAACGCTCATGCAGGAAGAGCAGCGGCTCATGATCTGGGTCAACTACCTCAACATCTTCGCCACCATCGCGCCGATGCTCGGTTTGCTCGGCACGGTCACTGGCATGATCCAGAGTTTCGACCAGCTGGCCGCGGGTCGGAGCGAACCGTCCGATCTGGCCGGCGGTATCGGCGAAGCGATGTTGACCACGGCGGGCGGACTCATCGTCGGCATCCCGGCGATGTTCCTCTTCTTCTACTTCCGCAACCTCCTGCAGGTGGCGGTCGGCAACATCCAGAAAGCGGTCACCTTCATGATTGATGTGCTTTCGGGCGAATTGAAGCTCGAGAGCGCGGTGCATTCGCACGAAGTCGCGGCCGAAGAGCCCGCCGCGGAATAACCCCGCGTATTTCCTCCCGTCATGAAGATCTCCCGCCGCCCCGACGACGAGATGGGTTTTCAGCTCGCCCCGATGATCGACATGACCTTCCTCCTGCTCATCTTTTTCATGGTGACGACGAAGATTTCCAAGGAACAGCTCAAGGAGGAGATCAAGCTGCCGGTGGCGAGTAACGCCGTCATCCCGAAGGACGTCAGCAACCGCGACATTATCAGCATCGACGACCAGGGCCGCTATTTCATCGGCGCCGAGCCGACCGACAAAAAGCGTTTGGCTGACTACTTGAAGAAGCGCTTCGAAAACACGCCACCCCTGCGCCTTTACATCCGGGCCGACAAAACGACGCCCGCCAAAAAAATCAAAGAAGTCATGAAGATGGCCGCGGATGCCGGGGCGATCGACGTGATCTTCGGCAGTTACCAAACCTGAACCATGCAAGTCCGCCGTCGCGACCAGCAGCTCGTCGAGATGCAAATGGGCCCCATGATCGACATGGTGTTCCTGCTCCTCGTCTTCTTCATGGTCACGGCCAAGCCGGTGAAGCAGGAAAGCGACATCAGCCTCGGCCTGCCCGGCACGGTCTCTGCGGAGGAATCGGTGGAGTTGCCCGACGAGCAGCGCATCCGCATCGAGGACGACGGCAGCATTGTGCTCAACGACTCCGTGATCGGACCGCCGGCCGACAGCGCGTTGACCGGGCTTGTCGCCACTCTCAAGCGCTTCAAGGAATCGGCCGACGCGAACAAGGCCGATGCGTTGGTCACGCTGGATGCT
>Ga0315902_10006200_pt1 | contig 16645 bp, 13 predicted proteins | sample LakEriMetagenome_9_FD_203523 | JGI IMG/M metagenome (GOLD analysis project Ga0315902, IMG submission 203523) | Freshwater fungal communities from buoy surface, Lake Erie, Ohio, United States - Buoy 12 MA117 | ecosystem: Environmental > Aquatic > Freshwater > Lake > Lake biofilm | place: USA...
ACACAGGTCAAAAGGAGAACAAGAGAGGTCATGGCGCGGTTTCCCTGGAACGAAACGGGAAAGGAGGCGAGTGGGAAGGGGGGGCAGGGGAGTCCCACGGAGGCAGACAGTCCAGCCGGAGTCGTTCGGCTGCCGGGGACCGCGGGCGGCGGAGAGAGTAGCAAAATACCGGTTGGAGGGATACTGCGTGAAACACAAAAGCCGTTGACACTGTTGGTTGCGCCACTTAACCTTACGTTACCGGCAAGGGGAGTTGTCCTGCACTGAAGGACAGTTTGTCCCCCCAAACTCCTTCGGTTGCCAGACTGCACGCATGTCACTGCCTTCTTGGTCATTTTACGGTGCTCGCCGCTGGGCCTGGGCAGGAGTGGTCCTGTTGGTGTTCGCCGGTCTGGGGCGGGGTGCCCTCTGGGGCCAGGGGACTGTGCAGGACGATGGAGGCAATGAGAAATCGGCGGCACCTTTGCCGCAGGTGATTGTTCGCCGCGAGGCAGTGCAGTTGTTGCCGCCGGATGGCTATCGCATTCGATTGTCTCTCGAATCGGCCAGGGCGGTTGAACTGGTGGCTCCCAGCGATGGCATCGTGCGGGTGATTTCCGCCCGGGAAGGGGAGGCGGTTCGGGAAAAAACCGAAGTGATCCGTCTCGATGACACACGACAGCAACTGATGGTGCGCCGGGCCAAAGCGCGGCTGAAGGCCGCTCAGGCCGAGAAGGCACAGGCCGACGGAGCCAGGCTCGCAATATTGGAGGCCCGTGTGGACGAGGCCGAGGCCGAAGTCGCGTTGGCGACCTACGACGCCGAAGAGGCGGTTGTCCGCACACCGTTTGGCGGCACCCTGGAGCGGCTGCGGGTGGTGGAAGGAGAGTTTGTGAAGGCGGGGCAGAAACTGGCCCGTCTGGTCGATTCCCGCCAACTGCAGGTCGAGGCTCCCGTGGACCGGTCTCTGATCCAGGTGGGGGGGCAAATGGAGATCCAGGTGGAGGGAAGTGCCGTCGTTGCGAAGGTACTGGCTCTGCTTCCGTTGGAGGAGCGTTTTGCAGCGGTCAGCCAATTGGTCGAGTCTCCTGCCCAAGCAGTGCTGCTGATTGAGAATGAAACCGGAAAGCTGCGCCCGGGCCAGACAGTCCAGTCGCTGTTGCTGCCCCGCGATCCCGTGACGGCGGTCAGCGTGGCCGCGGTGGGCAATCAGCCCGACGGAACGCGGCGAGTGCAGGTCTTGCGAGACGGCGTGGTGCGCAATCTCCCCGTGCAGGTCCATGGGCGTGCCGGGGGAGACGCGGTGTTTGTCTCGGGGCGATTCGGGGCGACCGATGAGGTGATTGTGGCAACGACTCGGGAATTGGCCGACGGTACACCTCTGCGGGCCTTGGCCGGGACGGAGACCGCGGCCGGAGCGAAGCCTGGAGCGGAGGCCGGCAAGAAGAAAAAGCCCAACACAACCAACAGCGGTTTTTGACCGCGAGGGATTGAACATGGCCACGGCATCTGGACCGGGAGCGGGCAAGGACAAAGACAAGAAAGACGCGGCCGACCAGTCGATGATCGGCGCGTACAAGATTGTCTCGTTCATCGCCGGTGGAAAGAGCAGCCAGGTCTGGGAGGTTCAGGCGGCGGATGGGCAGAAGCGGATCGCATTGAAGCAACTGACCGGGGACGCCATGAAAGACCCCGAGCAGATCGCGGCTATGAAGAACGAGTTCGCCGTCGGCAAGCTGCTCGATCACCCGAACATCATCAAGTATTTCGATGGTCACTGGGGGACGATGTTCAAGAAAGAGGCGTACTTCACGATGGAGTTGTTCAACGCTCCGAATCTGAAGGCGCAGCTGTTCAACAATCTCACCTCGGTGCAGGTGCGGCTGCGACGGATTATCGAGTCGGCCGCGATGGCATACCAACACCTGCACGACAAGGGCTTCATCAATCGCGACATCAAGCCCGACAACGTGCTGGTGAACAAGTCGGGTGAGTTGAAGGTGATCGACATGTCGCTGGCGGGCAAACCGGCCGGGGCGCTGGCCAAGGTGTTCGCTCCCAAATCGAAGACCGCCAAGGGGACCCGGTCTTACATGGCTCCCGAGCAGATCATGCGGAAGCCCCTGTCCTTCCAGGTCGACCTGTATTCGTTTGGGGTGATGTTGTTCGAGATGCTGACCGGCACCCCCCCCTTCGCCGGGGCGACCCCGAATGATTTGCTGATGCGGCACATCCAGGATCCCGCTCCCCCCCCCTCGATGATCAACTCCAACATCACCGAGGAGATGGATCGCATTGTGCTGCGGCTGCTCGCCAAGAAACCCGATCTGCGACACAAGTCGTTCAACGAATTCCTGGCGGAGTTCCGCCGCGTGAACCCCTGGAAGGAAGAAGTTGTCGAAAAGCGCGAACTGACCGAAAAGGAGAAGGCCGAACAGGAGGTGGGACAAAACCTGGGGGACCGCCTCGACAGCCGCACCGACGCCATGCGGACCATGCTGGGGATCGCGGCTCCCAAGAAGGCGAGCCCGGCCCCGAGCCCCGCTCCCGAGAAGAAGCCCCAGCCCGCTCCCGCCAAGGCGGCAACGGCGCGGCCTGCCGCGCCGTTGCCGACGGCTCCCGTGGCGGCGTACCCCCCGGGTGTGTATCCAGGAGGCTTCGTGCCGGGTCAGTTCCCGCCGGGTCAGATGTATCCCGGCCAGTTTCCTGCTGGCCAGTTTCCTGCTGGCCAGTTTCCCCCCGGAATGATGCCACCTCCAGGGTACTACCCAGCCCAGCCCCCCTACCCGGGCATGCCCGCACCGTGGGTGGGAGTTCCCGGGCAGGCACAACCAGGTGTCTTGCCCGCTGGCGGCGGGGTGCCCGCGCCGCCGGTTCCCCCGGGGGCCGTGCGCCCACCGCAGGTTCCGGCTCCGCCGCCTGTCGCCCGGCCTGTCGTTCCGGGTCCCCCTGTGGCTCCCCAGCCGGCGGCGGTTGTACCGGCGAAGCCGCCGGTGCCACCTCCGGCCCCGAAAAAGCCCGCGCCTCCTCCGGCGGCTAATCAGATGAAGATCGATGATCTGCTGGGGTTCGACGATCTTCCGTCCGCCTGACACGGGAGCGTCGTACAGTCCTCTGCGCCTGGGACCTTGGCACCTCGGACCCCGGCACAGGGCGACTCGTGCACCTCGATCTCATTCACCGGGTGATTTCCCGGGTTTGTTTCCTCTTTCTCTTGTGACCGATGCCTCCGCAGTATCGACTCCCTTTCGAAAAACCTCTGGTCGTGCTGGAGGACCGTCTCGCCGAGCTCGAGCGGATTCCCGATCCCGATTTTTCCATCCGCGACCAGATCCGCACAACGCGGCTCGAACTGAACCGCCTGCGGCGGGAGGTCTTCGAGAAGCTGGATGCCGCGGCGATTGTGCAGGTGGCCCGGCATCCCGACCGTCCGCATTCCAGCGATTACCTGGAACTGGTCTTCGACGAGTTCGTGGAGCTGCATGGGGACCGCTCGTACGGTGACGATCCGGCGATTCTCTCAGGGTTCGCCAAGCTGGAAGACCGGCGGGTGATGTTCATCGGACAGCAAAAGGGACATACGCTGAAGGATCGGGAACGGACGGGGAATGGCTCGCCTCATCCGGAAGGGTACCGCAAGGCTCTCCTGCGGATGCAGATGGCGGCCAAGTACAAACTGCCGGTGATCTGTCTGATCGACACCCCCGGCGCGTCTCCCGACATGGGAGCCGAGGAGCGGGGCCAGGCGTACCAGATCGCCCTGAACCTGCGCGAGATGTCGCGCGTCGATACGCCGATCGCATGTGTGGTGATCGGCGAAGGGGGTTCCGGAGGAGCACTGGGGATTGGCATCGGCGATCACATTGCGATGCTGCAGCACGCCTACTACTCGGTGATCAGCCCGGAAGGGTGTGCCGGGATTCTGTGGAAGGATCGCAAGCATGCCGACAAGGCAGCGCGGGCCTTGAAGCTGACAAGTTCCGATCTGTTGCGGCTGGGGGTGATCGACGAGGTGATTCCGGAACCGCTGGGAGCGGCCCACCGGGACCATCGGGCGACCGCCGTGCTGCTGAAGGGGGCTTTGCAGCGGATCCTGCGGGACCTGTCGCAGATCCCCCGGGGAGAGTTGCTGACCCGTCGTTATGCCAAGTTTCGGCGCATGGGAGTGTTTGAAGAGGTGGTGGCATGAGGGGGGGCGCAACTCTGGAGGGAGATGTGGGGAGTTGCGGAATTCCGCAGGAAAACGCCAGAAACGGGAAGTACGCAACGTCCGATAATGTCTGTTATGTTTCCCTTGGGAGAGCCTGATTTTGAACTCCGGCGATGCTCCAGTTCCCCTCGCCCGCACGCCCCCCAGGAAGTGGCCGGTCGTGCTTGGCCTGCTGGCCATCGCGGTCTCCCTCGGACTGCAGATCTGGTTCCCGCGCCTCGACTCGTCCGAAATCAATGACACCTGGAATGTCGATTTCGGGGGGCGCAATGCGATCTACCAATTCGCCGAGCGCCGCTGGTCGCAGGTCTCGCGCAACCTCATCCCCCTCACACGCTCCGCGAAGTCCCTTTCTCCCGACGGCACCCTTTGCATCCTGGGTCCTGCCCGGACCCCCAGCGACGCCGAATGGAGTGAACTCCTCGACTGGGTCGGGCGCGGCGGCCGTTTACTGTTTGCTCCCCCCTGGAAAAATCCCGACGTGGAGATCCCGGCGTTGGGGGTTCACATCGCTGCCTTCGAGAAGCCCGCATCTTCCGGGGGAACCCCTCTTGGCCAGTCCCAGCCCCAGCCCAACGCCGGCCCGCCCCCCAATCCGATTCCCGAATTGCGTCCCGACAAAGTCCTGGCGCCCCCACCCGCGAGAGCGGCCCCTCCCGAGGCCAGCGAACCCGCTCCCGTCGAGGCCGATGACGGGGTGTTTCCACTGACCGGAATCGTCTGGCAGACGCAGGCCGAGATCACCGGGTCGAAACGGGGAGACGTCCTGCTGCGAACGGATCAGGGAGTGCAGGGGGTCGAATTGCTCCATGGCCGCGGTCGGATCATCGTCCTGGCCAGCGACCACCTCTTTTCCAACCGCGCGCTGAATGACGACCAGTCGCGGCGTGCGGGGGTCCTGGCCGTGAGGCTGCTGCAGCGTCTGGCCTCTTCCGACTCGTCCCTGATCTTCGACGAATCGCTGAATGCCAGTGGGCAACCGCAGGTTGTGGGATTGCTGCTGAATCACTGGCTGCGTCCAGTGACGCTGCAGGTGGTCACCTTGCTGCTGTTGTTCGGCTGGGCCGGTTCGCAGCGGTTCGGCAGTCCGTTGCCGCCGCGGCAGCCTCCCCGTCACAGTCTGGTGGAACATACCGACGCCCTCGGAAACCTGTATTGGCGCTCTCGCAATGGTCTGGTGCCTCTGCAGGCGTACTTGGAACGGCTGCTGACGGAACTGAGGCTCGGACGGGATGCCGAGCGGCTGCCACGGAGGATCGATCACCTGGCGGCCACAACCGGTCTGCAACCCGCCGAGATTGAAACCCGTATTCGTCTGGCTCGTGAAGCCGTCTCGCGACGCGCCGTACGGCACACCGATGCCGCCCGTCTCATCCGGTTGCTGTCCGAGCTTCGACCCCGAACCCCGGATGGGCATGGCTCTCCGCAGCCGTCCGCCGGTTCCGCCCAAAACATCTGAGCTGTGACCGTTCCCGCGATCACAGTGTTTGCTTCTCCGCGTGTTGTCCTGTCCGAGAAACCTCTTTCCCTGCCAGCATGTCTCAGCCCATTCGCATTGCCATCATCGGGGCCGGCGCGGTCGCCGATTACCATCACGTTCCCGGGATTCGCCTTGATCCTCGCGCCCGGCTTGTGGCGGCCTGTGATCCCAATGAAGCTCTGTTGAACAAGCGGATCTCCGATTGGGGGATCCAGCGGATCACCACCGACTATCGGGAAATCGCCCGCGATCCCGAGATCGATGCGGTCATCATCTGCACTCCCAATGACACCCATCACCCCCTGGCGCTGGCCTGCCTGGAAGGGGGCAAGCATGTCATGTGCGAAAAGCCCCTGGGGCTGAACCACCAGGAGTCGCTCGACATGTACCGGGCGGCGCACAGCCGTGGGCTGCGGCACATGACCGCCTTCACCTACCGGTTCGCCCCCTCGATGCGGTACCTGCGCCACCTGCTGTATACGGGGGCGCTGGGGACACCCAGGCATTTCCGCAGCCAGCGGTTTCTTGACTGGCCTGAGACCAGTTGGGGATGGCGGCAGTACAAGAAGAACGCCGGAGCGGGTGATCTGTTCGACATGACCATCCACCGGATCGACTACGCGCAGGACCTGATGGGGCGGATGACGTCGATCACCGGCGCGGTGGCCCAGTTCGTCCCCCGCGACAAGACTCCCCAGGGCGCACCCTGCCCCCCCTCGGAGGTCGATGACTGGTCGGCGTTGATTTGCCTGTTCGAACGGGGGGGCGTCGGAGTCCTCGAGGGAACAACGCTCGCCAAGGGATACCACTATGACGGGTTCGGGCACGACTGGGCCGAGGTCAACGGCAGCGAAGCGTCAGCGGTCTACCAATTGAAGGAGCCGAACACCATTCTGCTGGGACGGCACGGTCAGTCGCTCGAGAAAGTTGAGGTTCCCAGGGAGTTTCTGGTCTGGCCCGGGAGCCCGCGCAATCCCGCGGATGGGGTCCCCAGCACCGTGTTCCGGTACGACCTCGCGTGGGAGTTTGTCTCAGGAATTGTCGAAGGTCGCGATTGCGTTCCTGGGTTCGATCATGGTGCCTCGGCCCAGGCGGTCGCGGATGCCGTGTTGGAATCGTTCGACAAGCGGACCTGGATTCCCATTCCCCCGACGACCTGAGAGCTGGGTGGGTGAAACGGTTTGACAGGTGGGGTGCCGAACCGGCTCGGCACTCCGCCTTCACCGCTGTGACCGGTGTCGGATGTCACGTCGACATCCGACACTCTGTTCCTGAATCTGTGAGATGGCTCCCTGTGAATTCCGAAGAGTTGCGAAACCGTCAGGCTCCGCTGAAGGCCCGATACAAAGACGATCCACAGGCTGCGTTTCAAACGCTGCGGGCCGAGGGGGTGCTGAGCCTGGCGGACCTGTCGTGCGCTGTGCCGACACCCGGCCCGCTGGCCATAGCCGGCCTGCATCCGGCCGCGGGGGGCGAGGGAACCTTCGCCTGCTCGGGCGACATGCTGCTGCAGGCCCTGGCGGGATGTGCGGGGGTCACCCTGTTGGCGGTGGCAACTGCACTGCAGATTCCGATCCGGGGGGGGAGGGTTGTGGTGGAGGGGGACCTCGATTTTCGGGGAACTCTGGGGGTCGCCCGGGAAGTTCCCGTGGGGTTTCTCGCCATTCGGGTTGGTTTTCAGCTGGCGGGAGACCTGACCGCCGAGCAGCGGGAGAGCCTCCGCAAGCTGAGTGAGCGGTATTGCGTGGTCGCCCAGACCCTGCGGTGCCCTGTCGAGGTGACCGTCGCGGCGACGCCCTAGTGGGCCGAAGGGCAAGAGCGGTCGGCCGAAGAACGGCAGCCGAGTTCCCCTGCCCCTTTTGCCCCGTCCGTACCTCCCGGGGCTATCGGATGTCCCTGAAGTCCAGTGTCCCCAAATTCCAGTCGAGTGGCCGTGTGCTGGCGTTCGCCAGCCCGTGCCTTGGCGGCTGGGAATCTGGGTCTACTCGATTTCAATCCCCACGATCGACACATCATCGTGAGGACCCTGCGGAAGGCTCCAGTCGATTGTGGCCTGGAACAGGGTGGTGACCCCCTCCGCCACCGGCTGCCCCGCGTACTGCGTCAGGTTGGCCAGCAATCGATCACCGCCGTACAGTTCACCAGAAGGACTGAGCGCCTCATTGACGCCATCCGAGTAGAAGTAGAGTCGATCTCCGGGGGCGAGCTGGATTCGTTGCTCGTCGTAATCGACATCCTCAAGCCAGCCCACGGGAAATCCCTCCCCTTCCAGAAACGTGGGAGCCGCCCCCTGCGGCAGGTGGACGCCGGCGGGATGTCCGGCGGAAACATAGCGGAATTCGCGGGTCTTGGTGCTGAGCACGCCATAGGCGATTGTAAAGTACAGCCCCGCCTGGCTCTCCATGGGGAATCGCCGGTTGAGTTCGGAGACCACGGCGGCGGGCGGGGTGATGACGGGCTTGCCCGTCAGCGGATCGGTCCGGACCAGCAGTGAAGTGGCGGAAGCCTGCCCGGTCAGCAATCGCCCGACCGCGACCGCCAGCAGCGAAGATGCGGCCCCGTGTCCACTGACATCCACGACGAAAATCGCAAGGTGCGAATCGTCGAGCGGGACCAGGTTCAAAAAGTCGCCGGCAAGTTCTTCACAGGGGGTGTATTTCCAGGCGATCGAGACTCCCGAGATCTGTAGCTGGTCGTCGGGAAGCAGCGAACGCTGCACACGCGCAGCCGCGGCCAGATCGCGGCTCATGCGGTCGTTGGCCTTGGCCAACTGTCCGTTGAGAGACTCCAGTTGGGCGTTCCACTGCGTGAGCTTTTCCTTGGCCAGCGTCAGCTGCTCATTGGCCCGGTGCAGCTCCCGGTTCTTCTCAACCGCGTTCTCGAAGGTCGAGACCAGCAGGTTCAAGACCTGCTGACGTCCCGATTTCACCCGATACTTCTGCCCGGCGAGGGTCACCTGAATCTCCGTCGCCTGATCCGATTCGGCCGTGATCGGCGTGCTGAGCAGCGCTTCGATGCGGGACAGAAGATAATTGTGATCGTAAGGCTTTGTCACGTAGTTGTCCGCACCGGCGTCCAACCCTCGGATGATGTCTTCGGGCTCGGCGAGTGTCGACAGCAAGATGACCGGCACATGCCGAAGCTGGGGATCCTGCTTCACCGCCCGGCAGAACTCATAGCCGGTGACCCGGGGCATCTCGATGTCGGAAATGATGATGTCGGGCTTGCGCTGGCGGGCCAGTTCCAGAGCCTTGCCGCCATCGCCGGCGACCGCCACCTCATAGCCCCCCTGGATCAGTCGGTTCTCGAGAATCTTCGCCTGGATCCGGCTGTCTTCGGCGATCAGGGCGTATGGCTTGGCGAGGGTTGTCATGCGTGAGTCGAGACGGAAGGAGCTGCGGGGACCGGTTCAGCTGCGGCTGCGCCGGATGCGTTGGACGATGGCGGGAGCCAGTTTGTCGAGAGGCAGTACGGCGTGGGCCAGTTTCTCGTCAATGACGGCCTTGGGCATGCCATAGACACTGCATCCGTCGGCATGCTGCGCGAGGATGTACCCCCCCTGCTCCCGAATCTGGCGACAGCCCAGCATGCCATCCCGACCCATCCCGGTGAGGACGACCGCCATCAGGCGGCCCGGCCAGATCTCAGCGGCCGAACGAAACAGGTAGTCGGCCGCGGGACGACAGCCATTCTCGGGGGGATCCTCAGTCAGCTTGAGCCGCACCTTGCCCACCCGGCGCTCCAGCTTGAGATGTTTCCCGCCAGGGGCGATGTAGACCGAGCCCGCTTCGGCGGCGATTCCGTCGACCGCTTCGAGCACCTCGAGCGGACAGACCTGGTTGAGCCGTTCGGCCAGCGGCCGGGTGTATTGGGCCGGCATGTGCTGGACCACAAACACGGGAACCGGCAGATCGGCGGGAAGCCCCGGCAGGAATTCCCGCAGGGCCACGGGGCCCCCCGTCGAGGTGGCCACCACCAGAGCCTCACAGCGAAAATCGGGAGCCGCTGCCTCTTCTGAAGGGGGGACGAGAGGCGTTTCGGCGGGACGGGCGGTCGACGAGACAAGCCGGCGCCTGGCACGACTGGCGCGGAAGGCGGTGATCTTGTCGGTCAACGCGTCGCGCAGCAGCACCCGATTCGTCTCGGCATTGGCACCGCTCGGCTTCTGGATGAAGTCGAATGCCCCCTCCAGCAGGGCATCCGTGGTCACCTGGGCTCCATTGGCGGTCAGACTGCTGAGCATCAGCGCCCGACACCGCGCGCGGCGTTTCTTGAGTTCCCGCAACACATGAATGCCGTCGATGTCGGGCATGTGAACGTCGAGGGTCAACAGGTCGGGGTCAAGTTGAGCCGCCAGGTCGAGCGCCTCCTGCCCTCCCTTGGCGGCTCCCAGAACCTCAACTCCCGGCACCTCGCGCAGCACGTTCCTCACCAGTTGGCGATAGAGTGCCGAGTCATCGACAATCAGGACGGTGAGCTTGTCTTCCATGAGCGTTCAGGCGGAGGTCGAAAGCGGAGGGCTGGGGGGAGACTCGGTCGCCACCCGCGACAAGACATCCGTAAGACTGGCTTTGTTGAACGGTTTGACAACGAAATCGAGCGCGCCCAGACGAATGCATTCCAACAGCTTTTCCCGCTGATCGACGGCGCTCACCATGATGATCCGCGCCCCGGGATATTCCTGGCGGATCTCACGAAGGGCGGTGACGCCATCCTTCACCGGCATCACGATATCGAGTGTCACGAGATCGGGGGTCAGTTCGCGAAAGCGGGCAATGGCTTCCTGACCATTCGCGGCCTCGCCCACCACTGTCCAGCCAGCCTCCCGCGCGATCTCGCGAATTCGCATCCGCATGATGACGGCATCATCCACTATCAGCAGTCGCTTGCTCATGAGTCACAGTACCGTGGGTTCGAGCCCCGCGATTTCCACCGTCACCAATCCCGTCGCCGAATCCAGAAGCATCCGTCTCCCCTGCTCTCCTCCCAGGTGTCGCGCTAAAACCGGGATCTTCCACTCCTCAAGTTGCCGCTCCACGGCCTTGATGTTCTGTTCCCCGATCGTAGCAAGTGATCCGGATGAGTTGAACATGTTGGCCCCCCCAGCCAGCTTGGCGACTGTGCGCAGCGGCTCTCCCCGCGCCAGCAGGCGCATCTGCCGGAGCAATTCGGGGATGGCGGTGTCGGCATACTTGCCGGGCAGCTCGCTTGGACCGGGAGATTGCGGCAGCACCACATGGACGAGTCCTCCCAGCTTCAGGCGACGATCGTACAGCGCCACACCCAGACACGAGCCCAACAGAGTGCGCAGGCACTCTCCTTTCTGGCACACTGCCAATTCTCCCATTTTCAGGGCTGGAGTCGGAGAGGGCACGTGGAGCGAATCGGCGCGGGGTGAAAAAAGAGGATTGACAGGCGGGCTCAGACCGGGCCAGCTTCCCGGGGCAGCCAGTCGCGAAGACGCTCAACCGAGGGGGTGTCTGGAATCAGCAACAGATTCCAGTTCACGGGCGATCCATCGATGTGAAACCGGGTCTCGGTGAGAAACACCACGTCACCATGTGTGGCTTGGTTCATCAAGGCGAACTGCAGCAGCGCCTGGGGATAGTCCCGCACGAAATGGGGAGGGTCCGGGAGCAACTCCTTCCCCTGCCCCGCGGCGAGCCGACTGAGCGCATTCAGGTACGCACACCCCACGATGTTGGCCGTCTCCTGGGCAGCGGAACGCTCGATCTCACCCCAGGACTCCGCAGTTCCCAGGGGGTGACCCAGCAAGAGGTCCGTCAGCCCCAGACCACTGGCGTCGTCAAACGCCAGGATCAGCTGACCCTGCAGCTCACCCTGCAACTGCATCACACAGGCCGCAATGGGCGATTCCGAGTCCCCCAACACATCGGTCGCCTGGTTCAACGGCAACTGCTCGACTCGCTCGACCGTGATCCGCGCCGGACGATCCAGCCAGCGTGAGAGGGCGAGCGTGGCCTGCTCGGCGCCGGTTCGGAACAGCCTGTGAAGTTGCGTGAGTTGCCTCGGATCAAGCATGGTCGCCTTCAGGTCGTGGCCAGAAGTTCCCGACCGGGAACCGCTGTCCGCCCGCGGACAACGAGGTCGATCACGGCGGAGATGTCGAGCAGCAGACAGACGGTCCCGTCGCCCAGAATGCTCGCCCCGGACAGCCCGCGGATGTGGACGAAGTTCTCGGCCAGCGACTTGATGACAATGTCCTGCCCTCCCTGGAGTTCATCCACTCGCAGTCCAATCGTCTCATGGGTCGCCTGCAGGATCACCACATTCACGCGACGGCGGTCACGGGAGGTCGCCTCAACGTGTCCGACCGACGCTGTGCCGGGCCAGTCAAACACATCGTCAATGTCGACCAGGGGAACGAATTCACCGCGGACCTCGAAGGTATGTCGACCGTGAATCGTCACAATATCATCCACCGGCACCGAGACGATCTCGCGCACACTGTCGATCGGCACCGCAAACATGCCATGCCTCAGGCGGAACAGCAGGCAGCGGATGATGGCGAGTGTCAGGGGTAGCCGGATCGAGAATGTGGTTCCCCGGCCCAGCTGGGTTTCGACACTGATCGTTCCGTTCAACTCGGCGATCCTGGTCTTGACGATATCCATGCCCACGCCACGGCCCGAGATGTCGGAAATCTTCTCGGCCGTCGAAAATCCCGGATGCCAGATGTACTCAATGACTTCCTGATCCGACAGTTGGGCGGCCTGGTCCGCGGTGGCCAAGCCCTTCTCGACAATCTTCTGGCGGATCCTGGCCGCATTGATTCCACCCCCGTCATCACTGACCCGGATGAAAACGTTGTTCCCCCGATGTACCGCTTCGAGTGTCAGGGTGCCTGCCGTCGGTTTTCCCTTCTGCCGACGGACATCGGCCGCTTCGAGCCCGTGATCGATGGCGTTCCGCACGAGGTGCACCAGCGGATCACCGAGCTCGTCGATCATCCGCTTGTCCAATTCGGTCTTCTCGCCGTGAATTTCGAGCACAACCTGCTTGCCCAACTCCTGCGAGATATCGCGCACCACCCGTTTGAAGCGGTTGAACAACGGACCCACAGGGACCATGCGGGTGTCGAGCACCCCCCGTTGTAGATTGTCGGACACGCGGGTGAGCTGATTGACGGCGTCGCTGATCTGGGCGAAACAGCGCCGGCCCTCTTCCCACAGCCGTGACTGGACATCCAGGGTTTCGATCTCGGACTCCAGCTCGAGCAGCTGTTGCGACCACTCGGCCCCTCGCGGATCCTGGGGGTCCTGGACGCGAGCCTTGATCTCTTCCAGCAGGCGGCGCAAGCCCTCACCCACGGCTCGGGTCCGGCTGCTCTTTTTGAAAGCGGGGCTCATCTGCCGTGAGATCTGCACGAACCGGGCGTTGGTCACCACCAGCTCACCGGCGAGGTTCAGCAAATCGTCGAGGCGATCAATATCGACCCGCACGGTCTCGACGACGCGCGACTTACCCTCGGCCGCCGCTTCGGTACGCGGCGGTTCGCGTTCGGCTGAGGATTTGGTCTCGGAGGCGGCGTGGTCGCGCTCGCCCCTCGCCGAATCCGGTGTGGAAACCGCAGAGGGGGCTGATGCTGTTGGCTGGGTGACCTCGACCGCGGGCGCGGCCGGAGCGGGAGGCGCGGTGGGCGACACCTGAACCGCGGTCTCCCCGTCGGAAGCGGGAATCGCATTGGCAGTTTCCTCCGGCTCGGAAGCCGGAAGGGAATCATCGAACCCGAGCGGAGACCGGTCGCGGTCCAGTTCGACCACGTCGACTCCGCCGACGTCGGCCGCAGCGCGAATTTCGACCGCCGGCCGGTCGCACGAAAGCAGGACCTGCAGGCGGCGTGTGACGGCCACGAGCTGTAGCTGGTCGGGAGGAGGGTCCGAGTCGGAGAGTACGCCGAGAGCATTCAGCCGCTGGAGGATCAGGTCGGCCTTGACGTCGGCGAGGGCCAGCCCCGATTCGAAGGTGACTGTGACCCGCCAATGGAATTTCTCGGCGACAACCGGCTCCAGCGGAGGGAGGTCGGGGAGGTGATGTCCCGCGGGGGGGGCCTGCCCCGCGGTTTCCTGGGGCTCTGTGGTGTCGGCCCCGGAGGACTCGGGAGCAGACTCCCGAGAGGCATGATCAGCGGGGCTCGCGGCGGGCGACGGTGCTCCGGGAGCGGTGGAAGTCCCCACGTGGGTCCCCAGCTCCTCCAGCAACTCGGGGGCGCTGGCGAGGGCCTGCCCACTGCGCAGTCTCTGATTGCACTCGCGCAGGAAATCGATGCAGCGCAGCACGAGGTCCATCATGCGCCGGTCGAGGATCTGCAATCCCGAGCGGAGTCTCTCGAAATGATTCTCGAGGTGATGGGTCAGCACAGTGATACTGTCCAGCCCCATCATGGCCGAAGAGCCTTTGATGGAGTGAATCAGGCGGAATGCCTCATTCAGCTGGCCGGTGTGTTGTGGATTCTCTTCGAGCGACAGCAGCACCTCGACCAGCGCGTCGAGTTGTTCGGCGGTCTCGTCGAGGTACATCTGGAGGTACGCGGCCATCTCCTCGGAGGGCAGGCCCGTCGAAAAATCGAATTCCTCGTCCGTCATGACGTTCCTCCTCCAGAGAGGGGTTTCTGGTAGGCGAAGTGGGAATGCTTGGTCAGCATTCCCAGCATGTCGTAGATTCCCTCGGAGGGCCCCACCACCAGGTAGCCGCCGGGAGCCAGTGCGCGGATCAGGTTGTTGATCACCACCTGCTTCGAGTCGCGATCGAAGTAGATCAGCACATTGCGGATGAAGACGCAGTCAAAGGGAGGACCGGGGTGCGGCTCCATGAGATTGTGGCGGCGAAATTCCACCATCGACTTCAGGGCCGGCCGGATGCCAAACGACTCTCCATCCGCCTGCGGTTCGAAGTGCCGCTTCAGCCGTTGTTCCGACATCTCCTGCAGGGCACGGGGGCGATAGATCCCCGCGCGGGCCTGCCGCAGAACCGCCTCACTGATATCCGTAGCCAAGACCGACACCTTCCAGTCCCGCAGCTTGATCGCTGCTTCGGCGAGGCAGATCGCCAGTGTGTAGGGTTCCTCCCCTGTGCTGCAGGCCGCCGACCAGATCCGAACCTTCCGGGTACTGGCCAGACCGGGCCGGGCCACCATCTCGTCCAGAAATGGTCCCTTGAACCATTCGAAGTGATGCGGCGTGCGGAAGAACGAGGTCTCGTTGGTGGTCACCTCGTCGAGGAACTGCTCCAGTTCCGCTTCACCCGCCGGTGAGACCAACATCCGGTAATAGGCCTCGAAATCGGCGAGGTCCCGAGACTTGACCCGCCGACGAATGCGGTTCGTCAGCAGCGTGATCTTGGTCGCTTCAATCCGGATGCCGCTCTTGCGATAGATGAAATCCCGAAACAGTTCGAACTGCCGGGGGGACAGTTTGTCGGGTTCCATCGTGAGGGCGGGAGAGGCAGGAAACGGCATGACAGAGACTTCCGGGCGGTACAAGTCTGCCGGAAAAGGATCACCGCGTCGGAAATTCTACTGGTGTGAGACTGGCGGCACGAGGGACGGCTCAGGCTTTGAACTTGGCGACAAGGTCGCGCAGGGTCTGCGCCTGGGCCCCCAATTCCTCGGCACTGGCCGCCATTTCCTCCGCGGCCGCCGCGTTGGACTCCGTCGTATGGGACACCGACCGAATGGCCGACTTCACCTCGGCGGCGCTGGCGGCCTGGGTCTCGGTCGATTCGGCGATGCGGGCAATTCCCCGGGCGGTCTTGTCGACGGCTTCCACGATGGCTTTCAGCGATTGGCCCACGCGACTGGAAAGGGCAGCCCCCTCTTCGACCCGACGGGACGATTCCTTGATCAACTGCGTGATTTCCTTGGCCGCCTCGCTCGATCGTTCCGCCAGCTTGCGGACCTCGTCGGCGACCACGGCGAATCCCAGACCATGCTCGCCCGCCCGGGCCGCTTCGATCGCGGCATTGAGAGCGAGCAGATTGGTCTGGCTGGCGATTTCGCTGATCACCTGGATGATGTCGTTGATCTGCTCGGAGGATTTCTGGATCAGCTTCATGGCGCTGACCGCTTCGGCGACGGCCGTGCCCCCCCCCTGGGCCAAAGTGGTGGATTCGTCAGCCTGAGACTTCGCTTCGGCCGAGTTTCGCGAGATGACCTCGATCGATGAGATCATCTGCTCAACCGAGGCGGACATCTCCTCCACGGCGGCGGCCTGGGTTTGGGCCCCCTCGCTGAGATTCGCGCTGCTTTCGGCGATGGTGCGGGCACCTTCGTTCTGCTGATTGGCCGCCTCAACCACCTGACCAATCACATTCCGCAGGTCGGCCAGCATCCCTTTCATCCCACCTGCGAGACGTCCCATGTCATCGTCTCCGGTGACCGTGACCGACTGGGTCAGGTCTCCACTCGCGGCCGAAGTCACCACCCGGACCAACTGGTTCACCTTGGATTCCAGCTCTTCCTTTGCGATGCGCTGTTCGTCAATCAACGCAACCTCACGAGCCTTGGCCTGTTCCCGCTCGGTGATCACCTCCCAATTGACCATGGGACCGATGTAGGCCCCCTGGGAGTCGCGAATCGCCGAGACATTCAACTCGAGGATCTCGTCCCCCAACTGGATCTTGGCTGTATGGGGGAGGTTGCGGGGATCCGACAACATCCGTCGTTGTCGTTCCGGATTCTTGTGGAAGATGTCAATGGAACGGCCAATGATCTCATCGGCCCGGCAGGGAAGCAGGTGCTCGAGTCGGCGGAGAGCTTGCAGAGACGCTGGATTCATGTAGACGATCTGGAAATCGCGATCGGCCAGGATCATGCGGATGGTGGCGTTCTCCACCATCTGTCGGAGACGCTGCTGTTCCTCTTGGTCTCGCAACTGGGCCTGTGTGGTGGTGGTGATGTCGGAGGCGTATTTGATCACCTCGACGACGCGGCCCGTGCCGTCCATGACCGGATTGTA
>Ga0315902_10006201_pt1 | contig 16645 bp, 12 predicted proteins | sample LakEriMetagenome_9_FD_203523 | JGI IMG/M metagenome (GOLD analysis project Ga0315902, IMG submission 203523) | Freshwater fungal communities from buoy surface, Lake Erie, Ohio, United States - Buoy 12 MA117 | ecosystem: Environmental > Aquatic > Freshwater > Lake > Lake biofilm | place: USA...
CTGGGGTTCGAAGCCGCCCATGAGCAGGCCGCCCACCTCCTCCTTGTAGTAGATGAAGCCGTCGGGGTCGCGCATCACCGGCAGCATGGGGTGCACGCCCTCGATCCTGTCGGTGACGATGTAGAAGTGCTCGGCCGGGTACAGCGGCACCGTCACGCCGGCCAGCGCGCCGAACTGGCGCGCCCACTGGCCGCCGCAGTTGACCAGGGTCTCGCAGTACACATCGCCCTGCGCGGTGCGCACGCCCACCGCGCGCGGGCCGGACGGGCCGCTCTCGGTGAGGACGCCGGTGACCTCCACGCCCTCCACCAGGCGCGCACCGCGGTTGCGCGCGCCCTTGGCCAGCGACATGCACAGGTCCGCGGGGTTGGCCTTGCCGTCGCCCGGAATCCAGATCGCGCCCTGCAGGTCGTCGGTGCGCATGACGGGGTAGAGCTCGCCGGCCTCGCGTGGAGAGATGAGCTGCACCTCGATGCCGAAGCTGCGCGCGAGCGCCGCCTGCTTGCGCAGCACCTGCATGCGTTCGGGCGTGCGCGCCACGTTCAGGCTGCCGCAGCGCTTCCAGCCGGTGGCGAGACCCGTCTCCTGCTCCAGCGAGGCGTACAGCTCGATGCCGTAGCGGCTCATCCGCGTCATGTTGCGGTTGGGCCGCATCTGGCCGATGAGCCCCGCCGCGTGCCAGGTGGTGCCGCTGGTGAGCTTGCCCTGCTCCAGCAGCAGCACGTCGGTGATACCCAGCTGGGTGAGGTGGTAAGCGGTGGAGCAGCCGGCGATGCCGCCGCCGACGATGACGACCTGGGCGTGGGTGGGCAGTGGCATGGCGTGGGGTAGGCTTGCTGTGGAAATCAGTGGGGAGGGACTTTCGCACGACCGGAACAGGGGCACCGCGACCGCGTCAGACGAGTTTTCGAGCTCGCTCTTCTGCGACCGCATTGGCTATCATCAGGTGAAATCGCTTTCAGTTTCGTGCTGTCCCTTTCACCTGAGGTGGGGAGCGCGAAGCCGGCCCCCAGCACATGCCCGCCCCTCGCAAGCCCGCCGCCGCCCGCGGTGAATCCCTTGTCGCCACAGGAGCGAATGCTTCTTTGCCGGTGGCCGGTGGCACGGTGACCCTGGAGCAGGTGGCGCGCGAGGCCGGGGTCTCGCCCAGCACCGTCTCGCGCATCCTCAACGGCACAGCGTCGGTGAGTGCCGCCAAGCAGGCCGCTGTGGACGAGGCAATCCGCCGGCTGCGCTTTCGGCCCAACCCGGTGGCCCGTGGGCTGGCCGGCGGGCGCACGCTCAGCGTGGGGGTGCTCACCCAGACCATCAGCAGCCCGTTCTATGGCGAGGCGCTGCACGGCATCGAAGACCGGCTGGAACAGGCGGGGTACATCCCGCTGTTCGTCAGCGGCCATTGGCGAGAGGCCGACGAGCGCAAGGCGATGGAGGCGCTGCTGTCACGCCGGGTGGATGGCCTCATCGTCCTGGCCGGCCGCATGCCCAACGCCGACCTGGAATCGGTCTCTCGCACGGTGCCCCTGGTGGTGGTGGGCCGTGACGTGGCCGGCCCGGGCCTCTTCAGCCTGAACTTCGACAACCGCGCCGGCGGCCTGGTGGCCACCCGCCACCTGATCGAGTGCGGCCACACCCGCATCGCCTTCATCGCCGGCGACATGGCGCACCAGGACGCCCTGGAGCGCCAGGCCGGCTACCGCGAGGCGCTGGAGGCCGCGGGCCTGAGCTTCGACCCCGCCCTGGTGATGCCGGGCGACTTCACCGAGGCCGGCGGCCTGATGGCCGTCAACCGCCTGCTGGAAAGCCGTCTGCCCTTCACCGCCATCTTCGCCGCCAACGACCAGACCGCCATCGGCGCCGCCCTTGGCCTGTACCGCAAGAACGTGCGGGTGCCTGACGACGTCTCGCTGGTGGGCTTCGACGACCTGGCCCCCGCCCGGTACTCGATTCCGCCGCTGACGACCGTGCGCCAGTCGGTCTACGAGATGGGCAGCCAGGCCGCCAACGCCATGCTCGACATGCTCCACGGCCGCACGCCGGCGGTCGAACTGCCTCCGCCCGAACTGGTGCCGCGGGAGTCGACCCGGCGCGTCCTGCGCTGAAGACCGGCGGCCGGCGGCGCTGAAAGCGCTTGTCAGCGGGTCAGGCGCCTCGCGGCGCCGGCTTCGTCCCAGGATCGCCCTGCGGCCAAGCCTCACCCTAGGGATAACGATGAGCCCGACCGGCCTGTCCTCTGCCCACAATGGGGCTGTTTTCTGAAAGCGCTTTCATTTGAAGGCGGTTTCTCGCCATCCAACCCGCTGGAGTAGCTCTCGATGAAGTCCGCCTTGTCCGCTCCCGTCACCCCTGCCCTGCGACAGCGCTTTCATGCCACGCCCGTGGCGGCGGCATGCGCCCTGCTGATGCTGGCCAACAGCGCCGCGATGGCTCAGACCGCCAGCAGCGAGGCGCAGACCGTCACCGTGACCGGCATCCGCCGGGCCATCGAGTCTGCCGTCACGATGAAGCGGAATTCGGACTCGATCGTCGAGACGATCGCCGCCGAAGACCTGGGCAAGTTGCCGGATGCGTCCATCGCCGAGGCGATCGCACGGCTTCCGGGCCTCACAGGCCAACGGGGCGTCGACGGCCGGGTGAACGTGATCTCGATCCGGGGCCTTTCGCCGGCGTTCGCCGGCGTGCTGCTCAACGGTCGCGAGATCGTCAGTTCGAACGACGGCCGTGCGGTGGAGTACGACCAGTTCCCGTCCGAACTCATCGGTGGGGCCACGGTCTACAAGACGCCCAACGCTTCATTGATCGGCCAGGGCCTGTCGGGGACGGTCAACCTGATGGCGCGCCGACCGCTCGACACCCGCGGGCGTGAAGTCGCGTTCAACGTGCGTGGCGAGACCAACTCTCTGGGCACCCAGGTGCCGGGGGTGACAAGTCCCAACGGCAACCGCATCAGCCTGTCGTACGTCAACCAGTTCGCCAACAACACCGTCGGCGTAGCGCTCGGCTTCGCCCACCTGAAGTCGACGACCCAATCGCGTGTCTACGAGCTCGACCAATACGGCGACTACAAGCCCTACGGGCTGCCGATCGATGGAATTCCTCCGTCGCTTTTCAACAAGGAGCCCAATTGGGGTTTCACCAATTCGGCGATGCTGCCGATGGTGTGGCGAGCCACTCAGGCCACCAAGGAAAACGTGCGTGACGGCCTGATGGCCGTCCTTGAGTACAAGCCCAACAAGGACCTGCGCACCCAGCTGGACCTCTACTACTCGAAGTTCGACACGAAGGAAGCCGGTGGACTGCTGACCAGCTTCCTGTTTGAAAGCTGGAGCCAAGCCGGCATCACCGGTTCCAACAACAGGCTTTCTGACGTCGTCACCACGCAGATCGGCAGAAACACGTACGCGACGCAAGCGACCGCCAACGCGCTGCCTGTCACGACGACGAACTGGACAACGAACCGCCGTGACGTGATTTCGGCGATCGGGTGGAACACCGAGCTGAAGCTGGGTAGCGACTGGACGGCGATGGCCGACCTCAGCTACTCGCATGACAAGCGGAACGAGACCTACCAGGAGGTCTTTGCCGGTCCCTGGGACAACACCAACAACGGCTGGGCCTATGGGCCTTTCCGGTGGAACATTCCCATTGACGGCAGCCCCCAGTCCTTGACGCCGCTGGTTCCCAACTTCCTGTCGACCCCGTCCGCCATGCGCTTCGGCGACCACTCCGGGTTCCTGTTCGTGAGAAACGAGCCGCGCTGGACGGGTGTGATCCGGGATCCCCGCGCAGAGGACGAGATCAAGTCGTTGCGTTTGTCGGCCAAGCGGCCACTTTCTCTGCTGGGCGTATTCAGCCAGGTCACGGGCGGCGTGAACTACACGCAACGTGAAAAGAGCGTGGAGAAGAATGAAACACGCCTGGTGATGCCCTTGGACGCCAGCGGTCAACCCATCCGTGACATCCCCGCTGGTGCGGTGCTAGCGCCGCACGACATGTCGTGGGCCGGCATCTCCTCGCTGATTCGCCTTGACATACCCTACCTGGTCAGTTCAGGCGCACTGGGCAAGAAGGTGGCCGAGGTTCAGCTCAAAGGCAACGACGCCTTTGTCAACGAGAAGATCACGACCGCCTTTGTGCAGCTCGACATCGATACGCAGGTCGCCAAGGTGCCGATCCGCGGCAACTTCGGCGTGCAGGCGGTGTACAGCGACCAGCAGTCGGGCGGCTATCAGTTCCTGGGCTATGACAACGACAACCCGGATCTGAGCCTGCTGATCCGGCGCCAGGGCGGTGCCAAGTACGACGACCTCCTGCCCAGCTTGAACCTGGCGGCGGAGTTGAAATCAGACCTGATTGCGCGTTTTGGCCTGGGCATGCAGTCCGCCCGACCCGAGATCAACAGCCTTCGCGCCGGTGGCAGTACGCCCACGATCATCCGAACGGGTGTTGACGAGGGCAAGTGGAACATCACCTATGCCGGCAACCCGGAGCTGAAGCCCTGGAAGGCCAGCGCCATCGACTTCTCGCTTGAGAAGTATTTCGGCAAGCGCAGTTACGTGTCGTTCGCGGCGTTCCGCAAGAACCTGCTGAGCTATGTGATCGCGAGCGAGCAGCCCGTGGATCGCACCGGCACACCCCTGCCGTCGGACTACACGCCGTCCCCCGGCGTCGTCATCCAGCAATTCGGCGGTGAGATCAAGCCCCGCAACGGCAGTGGGGGCCGCGTTGAGGGCTTCGAGTTCGCAGCGGCACTGGAAGGCTCGATGCTGACACCCATGCTGGACGGCTTTGGCATCGTGTTCAGTGCCTCCAAGCTCAACAGCTCGATACGTGACCAGCAGGTCGACCAGAACAGCAATACCGTGATCGTCAACTCGAGCACCCCCATCAACGGCCTGTCCGGGCGCTCGAACAGCCTGACCGTCTACTACGAGAAGCATGGCTTCTCGGCGCGCGTCAGCCAGCGCTACCGCTCCCCCTTCACTGCCACCACGCGCGACATCTTCTTCCGCCCGACCACCCGTTCCCAGGGCTCGGACAAGGTGGTCGACATGCAGCTCGGGTACGCCTTCAGCGACGCCGGTCGGTACAAGGGGCTGTCGGTCCTGCTGCAGGTCAACAACCTGACCGACACGACGACCACCAACTACAAGTCGCCGGGTGGAGAAGCGCCCGACGCCACGCAGCTGGTGCCTAACTACACCTACCGCTTTGGGCGGCAGATCCTGGGCGGCTTGAACTACAAGTTCTGACCTTCGCCAACTCCCGGGGGTGCCCTCGTCCGACAGGCGGGGCACCCCCGAGTCCTGTTGGACATCGCGAAGATGTCAGGCAGCTCCCGCAGGCCCCCATGTCCACGGACGCTCAGGCACGATAGCGCTTTCGGGAGCGCACCCTCAGGACCACGAGCTTCTACATCATGGCCCCCCAACTGATTCGCAACATCGTGATCGTCGGAGGCGGTACCGCCGGCTGGATGGCGGCCTCGGCGCTGGCCAAGGTGCTGGAGGGCCGTTATTCGATCCGCCTCATCGAATCCGACGAGATCGGGACCGTCGGTGTGGGTGAAGCGACGATTCCGCACATCATCAACTTCAACACGGCGCTGGAGATCGACGAAGACGAGTTCATGCGGGCCACCCAGGCCACTTTCAAGCTCGGCATCGAGTTCGTCAACTGGGGCCAGGTCGGCGACCGCTACATCCACGGCTTCGGCTTCGTGGGCCAGGCTACCCAGGCACTGCCGTTCCACCACTTCTGGCTTCGCATGCGGCAAGCGGGCAAGGCGCTGCCGCTCGAGGCCTACTCGATCAATACCGCAGCCCCAAGGCAGGCCAAATTCATGCGGGCGCGCAAGGACATGGCCGGCTCGCCCGTGGCGGACATCGCGCATGCCTTCCACTTCGACGCCGGCCTGTACGCACGATTCCTTCGCGCCTACGCTGAGAAGCGAGGCGTGCAGAGGACGGAGGGGCGCATTCGGCAGGTGCTGCAACGGCCCACGGACGGCTTCATCGAGGCTGTGGAGCTGGAAAGCGGTGAGCGGGTTGCAGGCGACTTCTTCATCGACTGCTCGGGGTTGCGTGGCCTGCTGATCGAGCAGACCCTGGGCGCCGGCTTCGAAGAGTGGTCGCGATGGCTTCCTGTGAACAGGGCGCTGGCCGTCCCGTGTGCCTCAGCGGGGCCGCTGCTGCCCATGACGCGGTCCACCGCCCACTCCGCAGGCTGGCAGTGGCGCATTCCCTTGCAGCACCGCACGGGCAACGGGCACATCTATTGCAGCAGCTTCATGGAGCAGGACGAGGCGGCGCGTATCCTGCTGGACCACCTGGACGGTCAAGCGCTGGCGGAACCCCGACTGCTGACCTTCACCACCGGTGTGCGCAAACGCTTCTGGGATCGCAATTGCGTGGCGGTCGGGCTGTCCAGCGGCTTCCTCGAGCCCTTGGAGTCCACCAGCATCCACCTGATCCAGACGGCCATCTCAAGAATCCTAAGCCTGTTTCCTCACGCCGGCTTCGACTCCGCCGACATCGCGGAATACAACACGATGACGCGCTGGGAGTACGAGCGCATCCGCGACTTCATCGTGCTGCATTACAAGGCCACCGAACGGGACGACTCGGAGTTCTGGCGCTACTGCCGCGCAATGCCCGTACCCGATTCGCTCCAGCACAAGATGGACCTGTTCTGCAGCAATGGCCGGGTGTACCGTGAAGGCAACGAACTCTTTGCCGAACCGAGCTGGCTGCAGGTCATGGTGGGTCAGCGCTTGAACCCGCGCGGCTACCACCCGTTCGCGGACCTGAAGCCGGAGTCGGAGGTAGCAGCCTACGTCCGCAATGTCGAGCAGGTGATCGGCAAGTGCGTGGCGGTGATGCCCACGCACGCCGAATTCATCGCACAGCACTGCGCTGCGCGAACACCATGAGCCCCATGGCGCTCAGCCGCCGCTCGCTGCTCGCCCTGGGCCTGCCGGCGGTGCCGGCGGCTCGATCATGGGGAGCGACGCCACAGCGCCTGACCGTGGCCGCTTTCCCCCTGGTCGACGAGATCGTCCGCGCCGCCCTTCCCCGATGGCGCCAGATGCACCCTGACGTCGAGGTGAAGGTGGTCAGCCGCCCTTACGGCGACCACCACACCGCCATGACCACGGCGCTTTCAACCTCGGTGCTCCTGCCCGACGTGATGGCCCTGGAGGCCAGCTACCTGGGGCGCTTCTCGCTGGGGCTGGGGCTGGAGGACTTGAGCGCCGAGCCCTACCGCGCCGAACGCCTGGCGTCGCGCTTCGTGCCCTACGCCTGGCAGCAGACGCGCAACCGGCGCGGCGCCTGCGTGGCAGTGCCCACCGACATCGGCCCGGGCACGCTGCTGTACCGCGCCGACCTGCTGGACAAGGCCGGCCTGGGCCCGGCGGACCTGACCCCTTCATGGGAGGCCTATGTGGCCGCCGGCGTCAAGCTCAAGGCCGCCACTGGCGCGTACCTGATCGCCAATGCCCAGTCGGTCAAGGACATCGTCATCCGCTCGGGGCTAAAGCCGGGCGAAGGGATGTACTTCGACCAGGACTCGCGCGTGCTGGTGAACTCGCCACGCTTCGTCCGCGCCTTCGAGCTGGCGCGCGAAGTGCGGCGTCGCAAGCTCGACGCCAAGGTCAACGCCTGGACCAACGAGTGGGCCGAGGGCTTTCGCCGCGGCTCGCTGGCCACCGACCTCACCGGCGCCTGGATGGCTGGGCAGATGGCCAACTGGGTGGCGCCGTCCACCAAGGGCCTGTGGCGCGCCACCCACCTGCCCGAGGGCACCTTCGTCGGCTACGGCGGCACCTTCTACGCCATCCCGCGGCGGGCCACGCCCGCCCACAAGCCGATGGCCTGGGCCTTCATCGAGCTGCTCACGCTGGACCCGGCCCTTCAGCTGGCCGCCTTCAAGTCGCAGGACGCCTTCCCGGCCCTGGTGCAGACGCACCAGGACCCCTTCTTCGCCGAGCCCGTGCCCTTCCTCGGCGGCCAGCCGGCACGTGCGCTCTGGCGCGAGGCCGCCGGTCGCATCTCCGCCACGCAGGTGCACAAACAGTCGAACTTTGCCGACGAGGTGATCGGCACCGAGCTGGACAACGTGCTCGACCGCGGCAAGGACATCCGCGTCGCGCTGGCCGACGCGCAGCGCCTGCTCGAGCGGAGGGCGCGCCGATGAGCCGCCCCCAGGGCATGCGCTGGCCCACCGCCTTGCGGCTGTCACCGCGCTGGGCACCGTACGTCTTCATCAGCCCTTTCCTGGTGCTGTTCGCGGTGTTCGGCGTGTTCCCGCTGCTCTTCTCGCTGCACCTGGCCTTCCAGTCCTGGGAACCCACCAGCGGCCTGGACGCGATGGAGTTCGTGGGCCTGGACAACTTCGTCTTCGCGCTGGGCGACGAGTGGTTCTGGAAGTCGCTGAAGAACACGCTGTGGCTGGCCGTGGCTTCGGGTGCCCCGCAGCATCTGGTGGCCATCCCGCTGGCGGTGTTCATCCACAACTCCTTCGGCCGGCTGCGCGACGGCGTGGTGGGGGCCTACTTCGTGCCCTACATCACCTCCACGGTGGCCATCGCCATCATGTTCAGCTCGCTGTTCTCCACGGACTTCGGCCTGGTCAACGCCACGTTGAAAGGGCTGCTGGGAATCGAGAACATCGACTGGCTCGGACAAGCCGCCACCGTCAAGCCGGCCATCGCCTTCGTGGTGTTCTGGCGTTACCTGGGCTTCAATGTGTTGCTGTACCTGGCCGCGCTGCAGACCATCCCTAAGGACCTGTACGAGGCCGCGACGATGGACGGCGCGAGCCGTTGGCAGCAGTTCTGGCGCATCACCCTGCCCAGCCTGAAGCCCATGATCTTCTTCGGCGTGACGCTCAGCGTCATCGGCGGGCTGCAGCTGTTCGAGGAGCCCTTCATCCTGACCGGCGGCCGCGGCGGGGTGGACCAGTCGGGCATGACCTCGGCCGTCTACCTGTACCGCATGGCCTTCGACTTCAACGACTTCGGTGGCGCCAGCGCGATGTCGTGGCTGCTGTTCGCCGTGGTGGCGGTGCTGACCTGGATGACCAACCGGGCCTTCCGCCCGCGCGAGGGCTCGGCATGAGCAGCCGCTCGCCCATCGCCGCGCCGGGCATGGCGCCCTGGATGGCCCATGTCATCGTTCTGGCCGGGGCGCTGGTGATGCTGGCGCCGTTCTACTTCATGTTCGTCTTCGCCACGCAGTCGCGCACGGCGATCTTCAACCTGCCTCCGCCGCTGTGGTTCGGCCCGGAGCTGCTGGAGAACATGAAGATCCTCACCACGCGGCTGCCCTTCTGGCGCAATCTGGGCTGGAGCCTGTACGTGGCGCTGGCCTCCACCGCGCTGACGCTGCTGTTCTGCTCGATGGCGGGCTACGCCTTCGCGCTGATGGACTTCCGCTTCAAGAAGCCGCTGTTCACGCTGGTGATGGCGACCATGCTGCTGCCCTCGTTCATGAGCATGATCCCGAGCTTCATGATCATGGATGTGCTGGGCTGGATCGACCAGCACCGCGCCCTGTACATCCCGGGCGCGGCCAGCGCCTTCGGCATCTTCCTGATGCGGCAGTTCGCGTCCAGCGCCATCCCGCGCGAGCTGATCGAGGCGGCACGCATGGACGGCTGCGGCGAGTTCGCCATCTACTGGCGCATCGTGCTGCCGCTGCTCAAGCCGGCCCTGGGCACGCTCGGGCTGATCACCTTCATCGCCTCGTGGAACAACTTCATCGGCCCGCTGATCGTCATGCGCAGCGCCGACAACTACACCCTGCCCCTGGCGCTGCGCAGCCTGCAAAGCCCCGTCAACACCGAATGGGGTGCACTGATGGCGGGCTCGGCCATCGCCACGATTCCGCTGCTCATCCTGTTCGTCTTCTCCTCGCGGCAGCTCATCGCGGGGCTCACCTCCGGTGCCGTCAAATGACCTCCAACCCGCCGTCGCCCATGAACCTGCCCGACCGCCTGGCCCAGCGCTTTCCTGCGGACTTCACCTGGGGCGTGGCCACCAGTTCGTTCCAGATCGAGGGCGCCGCCCGCGAGGACGGCAAGGGCGAATCCATCTGGGACCGCTTCTGCCGCGTCCCCGGCGCCATCGCCGACGCCAGCAATGGCGATGTGGCCTGTGACCACTACCACCGTCTGGAACAGGATCTGGACCTGATTGCCTCGCTGGGGGTGAACGCCTACCGCTTCTCGGTGTCCTGGCCGCGCGTGCAGCCTGACGGTGTCGGCGCCTGGAACGCCAAGGGCCTGGACTTCTACGACCGGCTGGTGGATGGCCTGCTGGCGCGGGGCATCAAGCCGCACCTGACGCTGTACCACTGGGACTTGCCGCAGGCCCTGCAGGAGGGCGGTGGGTGGACCGAACGCAGCACGATGGACCGCTTCGTCGACTACGCGTTGGGCATGCACCGCCTGGTGGGTGACCGCCTGGCCTCGCTGACCACCCACAACGAGCCCTGGGTGGTGGCGATGCTGGGCCACGAGCAGGGCATCTTCGCGCCGGGCATCCGCGACCGCCGCATCGCCCTGCAGGTGGCCCACCACCTGCTGGTGAGCCACGGCATGGCGGTGAAGGCCTTGCGCGACACGGGCTGCCGCGTGCCGCTGGGCATCGTGCTGAACCTGGCCCCCATGGTGCCGGCCACCGATTCGGCAGAAGACGCGCAGGCCGCCCACATGGCCGACCTGCGCGGCCGGCGCTGGTACGGTGACCCGTTGTTCCTGGGCCGCTACCCGCAGGCCGCGGTGGAGGAGTTCGGCGCCGACGCCCCGGTGGTGATGGACGGCGACATGGCCGCCATCGCCCAGCCGCTGGACTTCCTGGGCATCAACTACTACTCGCGCCAGGTGATCAGCGCGGCCGGGCATTTCGACACCACCCGCAGCGGACTGCCGCTGACCGAGATGGGCTGGGAGATCGTGCCCGAGGGCCTGACCGACCTGCTGCTGCAGATGCACCGCGACTACCGCCTGCCGCCGGTGCTGATCACCGAGAACGGCGGCGCCTTCAAGGACCCGCTGGTCGAAGGCCAGGTGCACGATGCCGACCGCACCGACTACCTGCGCACCCACATCGCCGCAGTGGCCGATGCCCGGGACCAGGGCGTACCGATGGCCGGTTACATGGTCTGGAGCCTGATGGACAACTTCGAGTGGGCCAGCGGCTACGCCAAGCGCTTCGGCATCGTCCACGTGGACTACGCCACTCAGCAGCGCACGCCCAAGGACAGCGCGCTGTGGTACCGCGACCTGATCGCCCAGTGGCGCGCTGCGCAAGGCGGCAACTGAGATGGGACGCCTGAGCCTGCGCGGCCTGCACAAGCGCTTTGGCGATGCCCACGTCATCGCCGGGATCGATCTGGAGATCGAGGACGGCGAGTTTCTGGTGCTGGTCGGCCCCTCCGGGTGCGGGAAGTCCACGCTGCTGCGCATGATCGCGGGGCTGGAGACCATCTCCGAGGGCGACCTGTTCATCGACGGCCAGCGCGCCAACGACGTGCACCCCGCAGCGCGCGGCGCCGCCATGGTCTTCCAGAGCTATGCCCTGTACCCGCACATGACCGTGGCCGAGAACATGGGCTTTGCCTTGCGCATGGCCGGGGTACCGCGCGCCGAGCGCGAGCAGCGCGTGCGCGAAGCGGCCGAGGTGCTGCGCATCACGGAGTTGCTGCAGCGTTTCCCGAAGGCGCTCTCGGGCGGCCAGCGCCAGCGGGTGGCCATCGGCCGGGCCATCGTGCGCCGGCCCAGCGTCTTCCTCTTCGACGAGCCGCTGTCCAACCTGGATGCGTCGCTGCGCACCAATATGCGTATAGAGCTGTCCCGCCTGCACAAGACGCTGCGCACGACCATGGTCTACGTGACGCACGACCAGGTCGAGGCCATGACCCTGGGAGACCGCATCGCCGTGTTCCACGAAGGCCGGCTCGAACAGGTGGGCCCGCCGATGGACCTGTACCGCCGTCCTGGCACTCTTTTCGTCGCGGGCTTTCTGGGCTCGCCGCGGCTCAACGTGCTGCCCCGCTCCGACGCCTCTTCGTCGCCGGCACACCGGGAACTGTGGGATCGCGCCACCGGCTCCTCGGGCGCCCGGGAGCAGGCGCAGCATCTGGGTCTGCGGCCAGAGCACCTGGCGGTGGTCGCACCCGGCGCCGGCGCGCCCGCCGAGGTGGTGATGGCCGAGCACCTGGGCGACACCTCCATCCTGCACCTTCGCGTGGCCGGTCTGGAGGAGTTGATGCGCGTGCGTGCGGTGGAAGGCGCAGACGAAGTGGCTGCAGGGCAGCCGGTGGGCCTGTTGCCTCAGGCAGCGCACGCCTTGCGATTCGATGCAGCGGGGAGGCTGATGCCATGAAGGGCGGAAAGGTGTGGGTGGCCATGAGCGTGGCAGCGGTCGTGAGCACATCGCCAGTGCCGGCAACGGCTGCCGGCGCAGGTCTTCAGGCACCCTCGAACTACCGCCTGGTATGGGCAGACGAGTTCGACCGCGACGGCCTGCCCGACCCCTCCAAGTGGGTGCATGACACGCACCGCAATGCGCAGGGTTGGTACAACAACGAGCGGCAGTACTACTCAGGCCCGCGGCGCGAGAACGCCGAAGTGCGCGACGGCGTGCTGGTCATCCGGGCCCGCCGCGAGTCGCTGCGCGAAGCGTCTGATTGGGGCGGGCAGCGCTACACGTCGGCCAGGCTCCTGACGAAGGACAAGGCCCAGTGGACCTACGGCTTCTTCGAGGTCCGGGCCAAGATGCCCTGCGGCAAGGGCACCTGGCCGGCGATCTGGACGCTGGGCTCAGGCGGGAAGTGGCCTGATGACGGCGAACTCGACATCCTGGAGCACATGGGCCACACGCCAGAGCGGGTATCCAGTGCGGTGCACACCGCGGCGGGCCATGGCGGCCAGGGCACCGGGGCATCGACACCGCTGCGCACGGCGTGCACGGCCTTCCACAACTACCAGATGCACTGGACACCCGACGGCGTGACCTTCGGTGTCGACGGCCAGGCCTACTGGCGCTTCCCCAAGACCGACCTCGGCCGGCGCGCGTGGCCCTTCGACGCTCCGCAGTTCCTGCTGCTGAACCTGGCCATCGGGGGTGACCTCGGCGGCGAGGTGGACGACACGATCTTCCCCGTGGAGTTCCAGGTGGACTACGTGCGGGTGTGGCAGGCGCCGCCCGCCACCAAGCGTTGAGGCCTCACCCCAAGCGCAGCGCCATCACCCCGGCAACGATCACCGCCGCGCCCAGCGCGCGCTGCAGACCGAATCGCTCCTTGAGCAGCACGGTGGCCAGCACGGTGGCGAACAGCACCGAGGTCTCGCGCAGCGCGGCCACGCTGGCCACTGGCGCGCGGGTCATGGCCCACAGGGCGATGGAGTAGGAGCCGATGGAGGCCGCACCGCCCAGTGCAGCCACCGGCCAGCGCTGGCGGACGTAGGCCAGGGCCTCGCGTCGGCCTTCGCGCCCCCGGCGCCAGGCCACCAGGGCGGGATAGGGAAAACCGTCGATCACGAACAGCCACATCACGTAGGCGAAGACCTCGCGCAGGCTGGGGCCGGCCTGACGCACGCCCAGCCCATCGACGAAGGTGTAGGTGGCGATGATGGCGGCGTTGGCGAAGGCGAAGGCCAGCGCCTTGCCGTGGTGCAGGGCCTGGCCCGGATGCGCCAGCCCCACCAGGGCCACGCCCACGGTAATGCCGATGATGCCCAGCCAGGCCGCGGGCGTGGGCGCCTCGCCCAGCACCGCCGTGCTGCCCAGGGCCACGATGAGCGGGGCCACGCCGCGCATGATGGGGTAGGTCAGGCCGAGCTCGCCGTGCTGGTAGGCGCCGGCCAGGGCGATGTAGTAACCCACGTGGATGATGAGCGAGGCCGCCATGTAGGGCCAGCACTCGGGGCGCGGCAGGCCCACCATCAGCGCGAAGGGAAGCGCCACCACCGCGCCCAGCGCGTGGACGAGGGCCGTGTCCAGCGGCTTGTCGTGCGAGGACTTGACCAGCGCATTCCAGCCCGCGTGCAGCAGTGCGCCGCAGAGCACCGCCAGCACGACCGGCCAGGTCAGCGTCATCGGGTGCAGCGTCGTGCGCGCTCGAGGAAGTGCGGCAGCCCGGGCGTGGGCACTCCCGCCGTCTTGGCCAGGTCGTCCCAGATGCGCAGGCGCACGGCGTCGGGGGCGCCAGGCCGGGCGATGAAGGCCTCGGCCTCCTGCGGCGAGAAGGTGCCGCCCTGCAGCTTCAGGCTGCGCTTGGAGTCCTCTGACAGGGCCTCGTGGTAGCCGGGCCGCGTGGCGCACAGGTAGCGCTTGGCGTCCACGTGCAGCTGGATGCCGCCCAGCACCCGCTCGCCGAACAGTCCGCGCAGGAAGGGCAGCGCGGCGTACTGGTGGACATCGTCGATGCCGCGCAGCGTGGGCGTCTCGCCGTGGTCCTGCAGCAGGTGGCCCAGGTCATGCAGCAGCGCGGCAGTGACCAGTTCGTCGTCAGCGCCCTCGCCCTCGGCCAGGGCCGCAGCCTGCAATGCGTGCTCGAGCTGGGTGACGGGCTCGCCGCTGTACTGCTCATGGCCGCGGCGCACGAAGAGATCCTCGATGTCGTGAAGGCTCAGCATGTTCAGATCCAGGGCAGCGAGTAGGTCTTGACGTTGGTGAAGCTCTTCATCGCCTCCTGCACGCCTTCCTTGTAGCCCAGGCCCGAGTCCTTGATGCCGCCAAAGGGCGTCAGCTCCAGGCGGTAGCCCGGCACCTCGCGCACGTTGACGGTGCCCACATTGAGCTCGCTGACGAAGCGGGTGATGTAGTCCATGCGGTTGGTGCACACCGACGACGACAGGCCGTAGGCCGTGCCGTTGCTGATGCGGATGGCCTCGTCGATGCTGCCGAAGGTGACGATGGGCGAGACCGGACCGAAGGTCTCCTCCTTCACCACCCTCATCTCGGGCCGCACACGGTCGATGACGGTGGGGGCGAACAGGGCGCCTTCGCGCTTGTGGCCGGCGAGCAACCGGGCCCCCTGGGCGATGGCCTCGTCCACCCGCTGCTCGAAGTGCTTCGCCGCGGCTTCATCGATGACGGTGCCCATCTCCACCTTGGGGTTGGACGGGTCACCGAAGCTCCAGGCGCGGGTCTTGTCCACCACCAGGTCGGTGAAGCGCTGCGCCACCGACTCATGCACCAGCATGCGCTTGACGGCCGTGCAGCGCTGGCCCGAGTTCTTGTACGAGCCCTGCACCGCCAGCGTGGAGGCTTCGTCCAGGTCGGCGTCCTCCATCACGATGATGGGGTCGTTGCCGCCGAGCTCCAGCACCATGCGGCGGTAACCCGCCTTGGCTGCGATGTACTTGCCGATGGGCACGCCGCCGGTGAAGGTCACCAGGTCCACCGCATCGTGGGTGATCAGCTCGTCGGCGATCTCGGCCGGGTCGCCCGTCACCACGCTGAGCATCTCACCGGGCAGCCCCGCCTCGTACAGGATGTCGGCAAACAGATACGCCGACAGCGGCACCTTCTCGGAAGGCTTGAGCACCATGCGGTTGTTCGTGGCCACCGAGGGCACCACCTTGTGCGCCACCTGGTTCATGGGGTGGTTGAAAGGCGTGATGGCGGTGATGACGCCCAGCAGCGGATCGCGCTGCGTGTAGACACGGCGCTTGCGTCCGTGCGGCGTGATGTCGCAGGAGAAGATCTGCCCATCGTCTCGCAGGCACTCGTTGGCGCCGAACATCAGCACATCGGCCACACGGCCGGCCTCGTAGGTGCTGTCCTTCATCGACAGGCCGCACTCGGCGGTGATGAGCGCCGCAATCTGCGGCACGCGCTCGCGCACGAGGGCCGCGGCCTTGTTGAGGATGTTGGCGCGGTCGAAGCGGCTCAGCCGCGACTGGTAGGCCAGGCCGATGCGAAAGGCCTCGCGCACCTGCTCCAGGCTGGCCTTGGGCACGGTGCCCACCACCGCGCCGGTGTAGGGGTTGTGGACGTCGATGTGCCGGTCGCAGGCCACCTTCTGGCCGGCGATGCGCAGGGATTCATGGATCATGGTCGTGTGCTCTCGTGGTGGCGTTGCGGCAGCGGGGATGGGCGTCACTGGGCGTGGTTCAGCGCCAGGTCGAAGGCGTCGAAGTTGCGCCAGCGGCGCTGTGCATCCAGGCCCTCGATGCGGCGGTTCAGGATGAGCGGCACGCGCTGCTCGGAGATGCCGCCGTGCGAGCGCAGCGGCACCTCCAGCGCGCTCAGGTCGTGGCGCGCGGCCGAGGTGCCGATGACCACCGAGCGCTCGGACACCACCACGAGGTCGCCGATGCGGTCGGGCGGCAGCTCGAAGCGCTGCGCCGCCTGCTCGCGCGTGAGCACCACCTCGATGCCGCGCAGCGCCGCCATGCGCTGCGCGGTGGCGGCGGCATCGGCGTCAGCAGGCAGGTAGACGGTGGCAAACGAGCCCAGCGCGCCGTGGTGCACCACATAGGGGTCGGTGATGGGCAGGATGACACGGGCGGCGGCAGCACCCAGCCAGCCATCCAGCACGTCCTGCAGGTAGACGACGTCGGGCTGCGCGTCCATGCGCACCTTGGCGTTCATGCCGTGATCGGCGGTGAGCGCGATGACGCAGCCCAGGGCGTC
>Ga0315902_10006204_pt1 | contig 16640 bp, 16 predicted proteins | sample LakEriMetagenome_9_FD_203523 | JGI IMG/M metagenome (GOLD analysis project Ga0315902, IMG submission 203523) | Freshwater fungal communities from buoy surface, Lake Erie, Ohio, United States - Buoy 12 MA117 | ecosystem: Environmental > Aquatic > Freshwater > Lake > Lake biofilm | place: USA...
CGATACCGCGCCGGTGATGGAAAAGCCGCTTGCCCAGGCGGCGGGGCTGGGCTGGCAGGGCAAGCATACCAACCTGCTGGGGCGGGACTTCGGCAACTGGGTGTTTCTGGGCGCGATCTTCACCACGCTGGCGCTGCCGCCCGATGAGCCCGAGCGCGATCATTGCGGGTCCTGCCGGGCCTGTCTGGACATCTGCCCGACAGGGGCCTTTCCGGCGCCCTATGAGCTCGATGCGCGGCGCTGCATTTCGTACCTGACGATCGAGCATCGGGGGCCCGTGGACCCTGCGCTGCGGCCGCTGATGGGCAACCGCATCTATGGCTGCGACGATTGCCTGGCCGTCTGCCCCTGGAACAAGTTCGCGGTCGAGGCGGCGGATCTGCGCTATCTGCGCGTGGCCGGGGCGCCGCGGCTGGCCGATCTGGCGCGGCTGGACGATGCGGGGTTCCGCGCGATGTTCGCGGGCTCGCCGGTCAAGCGGATCGGGCGGGGGCGGTTCGTGCGCAACGTGCTTTATGCGATCGGGAATTCGGGCGATGCGGGGCTGCGGGGCGCGGCTGCCGCGCTGACCGGGGATGGCGATGCCACCGTGGCCGAGGCGGCGGCCTGGGCGGTCGCGCGGCTTTCCGGGGCCGCGGCCTGAGCGGGTGGATGGGTCCGGCCATGCAACCGCTGCGCGGGATCACGCTCAAGCTCATGTCGATTTGCGTCTTCGTGGCCATGGCCTCGCTCATCAAGGCGACGGCGGACGAGGTGCCGCCGGGGCAGGCGGTCTTCTTCCGGTCGTTCTTTGCCATTCCGGTGATCGTCGTCTGGCTTCTGGCGCGGGGCGAGCTGCGCCACGGGCTCGAGACGCAAAACCCCTTGGGGCATTTCTGGCGGGGGCTGGTCGGGACCACGGCCATGGGGCTTGGCTTTGCCGCGCTTGGCCTTCTGCCGCTGCCCGAGGCGACGGCCATCGGCTATGCCGCGCCGCTGCTGGTCGTGGTCTTTGCCGCGATGTTTCTGGGCGAGGAGGTGCGCGCCTTCCGCCTGTCGATGGTGGCGCTGGGGATGGCGGGCGTGCTGATCGTGCTGTCACCGCGGCTTTCGGTCGGGCATGATCCGATCAGCGCGCCCGAAACGCTGGGCGCGGTCGTGGCGCTGATGGGGGCGGTCTTCACCGCGCTGGCGCAGGTCTTTGTCCGCAAGCTCGTTCTGACCGAGGACACGGCGACCATCGTCTTCTGGTTTTCGGTCACGGCCTCGGTCCTGTCGCTGGTGACGCTGCCCTGGGGTTGGGTCCTGCCTTCGCCCCGGGCGATGGGGATGCTGGTCTGCGCGGGGCTTCTGGGCGGGGTCGGGCAGGTGCTGCTGACCTCGAGCTATCGGCATGCGGATGCGAGCGTGATCGCGCCGTTCGAATATGCCTCGATGCTGCTGGCGCTGGGTGTGGGCTTCCTTGTCTTCGGCGAGGTGCCGACGCTTCCGATGCTGGCCGGGGCCGCCATCATCATCCTGGCGGGCGTGCTGATCATCTGGCGCGAGCGCAAGCTGGGGCTCGAGCGGAAGCGGCAGCGCGAGGCCGGGACGCCGGGGGGGTGAAGGCGGCGCCAGGGCCGCGATCGCGCGGGGCGCGGGTTGTCAGTCAGCGCGCGCCTCATCCCGCTGCCTTGATGGGTTGTGGCCCGAAGCGTCTTGCATGCTCAGGGCCAAAGGTCTGCGGCAAAGGGTGTCAGGCCCGCACCAGTCTCTCATACGCGGTGGCGATGTCCTGGGTCAGCTGGCCGACCTCGAAACGGTAGTCGCCGATCTGGCCCACGGGGGTGACCTCGGCGGCGGTGCCGGTCAGCCAGCATTGCTGGAAGCCTTCCAGCTCCTCGGGCATGATGTAGCGTTCGTGGACCTTGATCTGCATGTCGCGCAGCATGCCGACGACGGTCTGCCGGGTGATGCCGTTGAGGAAGCAGTCGGGCAGGGGCGTGTGCACCTCGCCATCCTTGACGAAGAAGATGTTGGCGCCCGTCGCCTCGGCCACATAGCCGCGATAGTCGAACATCATCGCGTCCGAACAGCCCTTCGCCTCGGCCGCGTGCTTGGACATGGTGCAGATCATGTAGAGACCCGCGGCCTTGGCCTGATGCGGGATCGTGGCGGGGTCGGGACGGCGCCACTTGGCGATGTCGAGCCGGGCCCCGCGCGTCTTGGCGTCGCCGTAGTAGTTGCCCCAGCCCCAGGCCGCGACGGCCATGCGGACCGGGTTGCGGCGGGAGGAGACGCCCATGTCTTCGCCCGCGCCGCGCCAGGCGATGGCGCGGACATAGGCATCGGTGAGGTTGTTGGCCCTGAGCACCGCCTCCTTGGCGGCGTCGATCTCTTCGACCGTGTAGGGGATGTCGAAATCGAGGCAGGAGGCCGAGAACCTGAGCCGTTCGGAATGTTCGCGGCCCTTGAAGATGCGCCCGTTGTAGCAGCGCTCGCCCTCGAAGACCGAGGAGGCGTAGTGCAGCGCATGGGTCAGGATGTGGACCTTGGCCGAGCGCCAATCCACCAGTTGCCCGTCCATCCAGATCACCCCGTCGCGATCATCATAGGCGCCGGCCATGGCCATTCCTCCGTCCGCTGTGCATTTGTGTCGCAAATCGGTCCGGTTCGGACATAATGTTGCGATGTTCGGGGAGTCGCTAACAGCCATGTCTTGGAATGTCAACAAGGCTGACGTATTCTGTCGCCGAACCTGAGGGAGACCGCACATGGCCGAGGGCACCGGGCCGCAGGGGGGGCAGGCGCTGCTGTTCCTGACCGACGAACAGCTGCGCAAGGGGATCGAGGCGATGTTCTTTGCCTATCGCGGCTTTACCGCCGATCCTGACAGGATTCTGGCCGAGAAGGATTACGGCCGGGCGCATCATCGCGCGATCCATTTCATCAACCGCAGCCCGGGAACGACGGTGAGCAATCTGCTGGCGATCCTGGGGGTCACGAAGCAGTCCCTCAATCGTGTCTTGCGGACCCTGGTCGAGGATGGCCTTGTCCGCAGCGAGATCGGGCGGCAGGACAAGCGCGAGCGGCATCTTTACCTGACCGAGGTGGGGATGGCGCTGGAGCGGGAACTGTCGGATGCACAGCGCGAGCGGATGCGTGCGGCCTATCGTGCCGCCGGGTCCGAGGCGGTGGCGGGGTTCCGAAAGGTGCTCGAGGCGATGATGGATGACGGGATGCGGCGCCAGTACGAGGCACTGCGTGACAGGCCGAAATAGGCGGGGAGGTGTGGGGTGGACATGCCGGCACATCTGCTTGTCGTCGATGATGACGAGCGTATCCGCGGGCTTCTGGCGAAATTCCTGCTGCGGGGCGGGTTTCTTGTGACGGCAGCGCGGGATGCCGCGCATGCCAGGCGGCTTCTGGCGGGGCTCGATTTCGACCTGATCGTGCTCGACGTGATGATGCCGGGCGAGGATGGCGTGAGCTTCTGCCGGGAATTGCGGCGGACGCGGGGGGTGCCGGTGCTGCTTCTGACGGCGAAGGGCGAGACGGCGGACCGCATCGCCGGGCTCGAGGCGGGGGCGGACGATTATCTGCCCAAGCCCTTTGAGCCGCGGGAGCTGCTGTTGCGGATCAACGCGATCCTGCGCCGGGTGCCGCCGGGCGAAGCGGCGGTGGTGGCGCCCAAGGTGCTGCATCTGGGGCCGGTGCGGTATGACATCGAACGGGGCGAGATGTGGCGGGGCGAGGTGCCGCTGCGGCTGACGGTGACGGAGAGCCAGCTCATGCGCATCTTTTCGGCGCGGCCCGGCGAGGCGATGACGCGGGCGCGACTGGTCGAGGAGCTGGGCCGCGGCAACGGGCAGGCGCAGGAGCGGGCGGTGGATGTGCAGATCACCCGGCTGAGGCGCAAGATCGAAGACGACCCGCGCCAGCCGCGCTATCTTCAGACCGTCCGGGGCGAGGGTTACATGATCGCGCCGGACTGAGGGCGCGGGCGGAGGACAGCAGAAGTCGGGTTCACCCACCAGAGAGGTGGGTTGCACCCACCAGAGAGGTGGGTTTCACCCACCCTACGCGGACTTTACGCATCATGCCGCAGGGGGGTGAAACCCACGTTTACCGGTCAGAGCCGGCAGGCGTCATAGATCGGGGAGAGATCGCCGGCCCATGCGCCGTGATAGAGGTCGAGCAGGCGGTCGGCGCGGGTCGTGCCGCTCCTCACCTCGTCGGCCAGCGGGGCGAGAAGCGATTCTTCGCCCAGCCCGCGGGCGCGCAGGCCCGCCTCTGACAGCGCCAGCGCGCGGGCTGCGATGTCGGCGAGCCGGATGCCCCCGGCCTCGCCGGCCAGCGCGCGTTCGGACGCGGCGATGCGGAGCCCTTCGCGGGTGGCGCCGTCCCAGCCCCGGACAAGGTCCCAGGCCGCGTCGAGCGCGGTGCCGTCATACATCAGCCCGACCCAGAAGGCCGGCAGGGCGTTCAGCATCGGTTGCGCGCCGGCATCGGCGCCGCGCATCTCGATCCAGCGCTTCACCCGCGCCTCGGGAAAGACGGTGGTCATGTGGTCGGCGAAATCCGACAGTGTCGGCCTTTCGCCGGGCAGGGCGGGCAGTTGGCCTTTCAGGAAGTCGCGGAAGGACTGGCCCAGCGCGTCGATATAGCGGCCGTCGCGGTAGACGAAGTACATCGGCACGTCGAGCACCCAGTCGACCCAGCGTTCGAACCCCATCCCGTCTTCGAAGACGAAGGGCAGCATCCCGGTGCGCGAATCGTCGAGCCCGCGCCAGATGCGCGACCGCCAGGAGCGGTGGCCGTTCGGGCGCCCCTCGAAGAACGGCGAGGAGGCAAAGAGCGCGGTTGCCACGGGTTGCAGCGCGAGTGCGACCCGCAGTTTCCTGACCATGTCGGCTTCGGAGGCGAAGTCGAGGTTCACCTGCACGGTGCAGGTGCGGTACATCATCTGGGTCCCGTGCGTACCGACGCGGCCCATGTAGTCGGTCATCAGGCGGTAGCGCCCCTTGGGCATCACCGGCATCTGGTCATGGGTCCAGACCGGAGCAGCGCCGATCCCGAGAAAGCCGATCCCGAGCGGGTCGGCGATGGCCTTCACCTCGGCCATGTGGGTGGCAAGCTCGGCCGCCGTGTCGTGCAGCGAGGCCAGCGGCGCGCCCGAAAGTTCGAACTGGCCCCCCGGTTCGAGGCTGATATTGGCCGCGCCGCGCCTGAGCCCGATGATGTTGGCGCCTTCGTGGACCGGCGCCCAGCCGTGGTCGCGGACCAGCCCGTCAAAGAGGGCGCGGATGGACCGGGGGCCGTCATAGGGCAGCGGCAGGAGGCTGTCGGTCAGGAAGCCGAATTTTTCGTGTTCGGTCCCGATCCGCCATTCCGTGGCCGGCTTGCAGCCACCGGCGATGTAGTCGGCCATCTGCCAGGGATGTTCGATCAAGCCTCCGCCGGATTGGGGAATCGACATTCGGGGGGCTCCGTCTGGTGGTCGTCGGGGGTCATCTGGTGGGCCGAAGCGCGGCCTCTGTCAATGGAGGCGGCGCCGGTCGGCCTGCCAGAGGGTGACGGGAAGGTCCGGCGGATCGGCCATGAGGTCGAGCATGCGTTCGGTCTGCAGGCCGGGCAGGGCCGCGAAGGCATCGAAGAGTGCGTCCGCTCCTTCGGCATCGACGGGGATCTGCAGGACCGCGCCGGAATGCGGGGTCAGCACCCAGTGCAGCGGCCGTCCCCCGGGGTCGAGCGACAGCCGCGCGAGGTCGTCGAGGTCGATCATGCCGCCGGTGAGCGGGCCCCAGTAGGCGATCCGCCGTTCGACGATCTGCACGACACCCGCCCCGCCGCCGCCGCGGCGGAAGCGCAGGCGCTGCAGCCCGGTCCAGACGATGGCTGCGCCTGCGACGATCACCGGCACGGCCAGCCAGCGCAGGACCGACAGACCCGTCGCCACCCACCAGAGGCCGAAGGCGAGCAGGGCCAGGCCCGCGATCACCTCGCGCCAGCGCCAGAGCGTGGCGCGCGCCTCGGGGCGGAGGAAATCAGCCATTGCGCGGCCTTTGCTGTCCGGCAAAGCCGGTCACCGAAAAAAGGCCGCAGGGCCGGAAGCCGATGGCGCGATAGGCCCGCGCCGCGGCGGGGCTGGCCGCAAAGAGCGTCGCAAAGGTCACGCCCGCCCGATCACGCGCCTCGGCGAGGTGGAGCGCGACCGCGCGGCGGGCAAGGCCCCGGCCGCGCAGGGCGGGCGGGGTATAGACGCTTCCGATCTGGACGGCATGCGCGGCCCGCGCGTTGAAACCCGTCATCGCCACGGGCGTGCCACCCTGCGTCAGGATGCGCAGGCTGTCCTCGGCCATGGCGGCGGCGACCTCTTCGCGGGCAAAGCGGGGATTCTCGTCCGGGCGGAATCCCAGCGCCTCGACCCGGAAGGCGGCCTGCCAGGCCGCTGCGACCGCGGGATCGGCATCGCGGGCCGGAACGAGGGTGAACCCTGTGCAATCGGGCAGGCGCATGTCGGAAAGCGGCAGGTCGAAATGCGGCTCGTCCCGGTCGACTATGGCGGGAGCCCCGGCCAGGCCGAGCGCGGCAAGGCAGGGGCGCACCTGATCGGCCGGGCCGGCGGCGCCGATCAGCGGGCCGGGGCACAGCGCGGCGAAGGCGGGCCAGTCAGCGCCTTCGGTCCATTGCGGCAGGACCATCCCGTCGCGCGTGACGGCGACGACCCCGCCCGGGGCCTGCCAGAGCCGGAGCGAGCGGCGGTCCGTTCCGTCGATGCCGAAGCGGTCAAGGTTGGACAGCGGGAACATCGACCCCGCAAGATGGGCGAGCAGATGGGCACGGATCGCCGCCGAATCGGCCGGGCCGGCGCGGCGCAGGCTCATCGCCAGTCCCCGCGGCTGACCTGCCAGAGCGCGAGTGCGGCGACCGCCGCGGTATCGGCGCGCAGGATGCGCGGGCCAAGCCGGACGGGCAGGGCATAGGTCAGATGCCTCAGCCGCCGCCGCTCGGCCGGGGAAAAGCCGCCCTCGGGGCCGATCAGGATCGCCGAGGGCAGGGGCACATGCGAGGCGGCGGGTCCGGGGCTGGCCTCTTCGGACATGTCCTCGTCGCAGAACCAGAGATCGCGCCCCTCGGGCCAGTGGTCGAGCAGGCGCGCCAGCGGCTGCACCGGGTCGACCGGCGGGACGAAGGTCGCGCCGCATTGTTCGGCCGCTTCGACGGCATGGGCCTGGAGACGGTCGGTGTTGACGCGTTCGGTATTGCTGTGGTCGGACGTGACCGGCAGGATGCGGGCGGCCCCCATCTCGACCGCCTTTTCGACGATGAAATCGGTGCGGGACTTCTTGACCGGGGCGAAGACGAACCAGAGGTCGGGCGGCAGCATGAGGGGACGGGTGCGCGCGGCGGCGGTGAGCGTTCCGCCGCGCTTTCCGGCGGTGGTGACGGTTCCGTCCCATTCGCCGTCGCGGCCGTTGAAGACCGTGACCGCCGCCCCGGGACCCAGGCGCATGACGGCGAAGAGATAGTTCGCCTGCGCCTGCGACAGGGGAACGGTTTGCCCCGGGGCAAGCGGGTGATCTACATAGAGGCGGACCTTCGACGGCATGGGACAGTGATATGCAGGGAACCGAGCCGGCGCCAGATGCCGGCGCCGTGGCCGATGCCCCGGCGGGCAACTGGGTCGACCGACGCGCGCCGGCCTGGCTCAGGCCCTGGCTGCGCCTGTCGCGGGCGGACCGACCGATCGGAACCTGGCTGCTGCTTCTGCCCTGCTGGTGGGGCCTGCTGCTGGCCATCATCCAGACCGGGCAGGCGGGCTGGTCCGATCTCTGGATCGCGGCCGGCTGTGCCATCGGCGCCTTCCTGATGCGCGGCGCGGGCTGCACCTGGAACGACATCGCCGACCGAAAGATCGACGCGCAGGTGGCGCGGACCAGGTCGCGCCCCTTGCCTTCGGGGCAGGTGAGCGTGACTGGCGCGCTGGTCTGGCTTGGACTTCAGGCGCTGGCGGCCTTTGCCATCCTTCTGACCTTCAACGGCGCGGCCATTGCGCTCGGCCTTGCCGCGCTTCTGCCGGTGGCGGTCTATCCCTTTGCCAAGCGGTTCACCTGGTGGCCGCAGCTGTTCCTCGGGATCGCGTTCAACTGGGGCGCGCTTCTGGGCTGGACCGCGCATGCCGGGTCGCTGGGCTGGCCGGCGGTCGCGCTTTATGCGGGGGGGATCGCCTGGACGCTGTTCTACGACACGATCTATGCCCATCAGGATGCCGAGGATGATGCGCTGATCGGCGTGCGGTCGACCGCGCGGCTTTTCGGTGAGGAGAGCCCGCGCTGGCTGCGCCGGTTCCTGGTGGCGACGGTCTGCCTGACCGGGCTTGCCGCGGCGCTGGCGGGGCTCGATGCGAATGTGCTTGCTCTGGTTGTGGCGCTGGGCGGGGCCTGGGCGATGGGCTGGCACATGACCTGGCAGCTGACCGCCTTTGACCCCGGGGACGGGGCCCGGCTTCTGGCCATCTTCCGGTCGAACCGGGATGCCGGGCTGATCCTCGCGCTGTTTTTCGCCGTCGCCGCGATGCTCTGATTGAACAGGCAGGCTGGCCGGCCTAGAGAGGCTTTCGAGCCAGAGGCTGCCACCCGGGACCTGATGCGCCTGTCCGCCACGATCCTTTCCGTGATTGCCTTTCTTGTGGCGGGTGTTGTCGCCGGCCTGGCCGCGCGTGTTGCGGTCGCGACGGTCGAAGAACGTTCGGTCAGCGCCGTGCAGGACGAGATCCGGCGTGACGGACAGGACTGGGCGCGCGTTCTGGGCGACGGGTTGCAGGTCATCATCGAAGGCGAGGCCCCCTCGGAGGCGGCACGTTTCCGGACGATGTCGCTTGCGGGCGGGATCGTCGACGCGAGCCGGGTGATCGACAACATCCATGTGGCCGAGCCCGCGGCAATTGCCCCGCCCGATTTCGCCATCGAGATTCTGCGCAATGACAGCGGCGTGTCGCTGATCGGGCTCATTCCCGCAGCGACCGACCGCGCGGCGCTGAGCGCCGGGATCGCCCGGATCGCCGGCGGGGCGCCGGTGACCGATCTGCTGCAGACGGCGGATTATCCGGTGCGGCCGTCATGGCGGGCCTCGCTGGACTTCGGGCTTGATGCGCTTGAGCGGCTGCCCCGGTCGAAGATTTCGGTCAGGGACGGGGAGGTCGCGGTCACCGCGATTTCGGACAGTCTGGCCGCGCAGCGGCGGGTCGAGTCGGAGCTGGCCCGGCGTGTGCCCGACGGGGTGAGGCTGACGCTCAACGTGACGGCACCGAGGCCGGTGATCAGCCCCTTCACGATCAGGTTCACCATCGACGAGCGCGGACCCCGCTTTGACGCCTGTTCCGCCGACAACGAGGCCGAACGGGAAACCATCCTTGCGGCCGCCCGGGCGGCGGGGGCGGAGGGCAAGCTTGACTGCCGGCTGGGGCTTGGCGTGCCGACGCGCAGCTGGGGTGCGGCGGTGTCGCGCGGGATCGCCGCGCTGGCCGAGATCGGGGGCGGGACGATCACCTTTTCGGATGCGGATGTGACGCTGGTTGCGGCCGAAGGCAGTGACGCCGCCGTCTTTGACCGTGTGGCGGGCGAATTGTCAAATGCCCTGCCTGATGTCTTTTCGCTCGAGGCGGTGCGGCCTGTCGCACCGGATGCGGGGTCGGATGGTCCGCCCGAATTCGTGGTGACGCTGTCGCCCGAGGGACGGGCGCTGGTCCGCGGACGGTTGCCCGATGCGCTGATGAACCGGACGGTGGCCAGTTTTGCGCGCGCGCAGTTCGGCGCGGACAGGGTGACGATGGGCACGCGGGTTGCGCCCGATGGCCTGCCCGAGGGCTGGACGGTCCGGGTGCTGACGGGGATCGAGGCGTTGTCGATGCTGTCCAGCGGTGCGGTGACGGTGCTGCCTGACCGCGTGACGGTCACGGGCGAGGCCGGGGATGCGACGGCGCGCGACGAGATTGCGCAGCTTTTCATCGACAAGCTGGGCCGGGGGGCGCAGTTCAGCATTGATGTGGCCTATGTCGAGGCGCTGGATCCGCTGGCGGGCATGCCGACGCCCGAGGAGTGCGTGAATGCCATCCGCGGGGTGACCGAAGGGCGCAAGATCACTTTCGAGCCGGGTTCGGCCACACTGAATGCCGATGCGCTGCCGATCATGGATGACATTGCCGAGGTCCTGCGGCTCTGCGGCGACCTGCGGTTGCGCATTTCGGGTTACACCGACAGCCAGGGCCGCGAGGAAACGAACCTCAGGCTGAGCCAGCAGCGCGCGGAATCTGTCCTTGATGCGCTGCGGCTGCGCCGTGTGCCGGTGGGCAAGTTCGAGGCTGTCGGCTTTGGCGAAGCCGATCCGATTGCCGACAATGCCACCGAGGCCGGGCGGGAGACCAACCGCAGGATCGAGTTTGCCCTGATCGGTGCCGAGGCCGGGGCTGCACCGGTCGCCGGCGAGACTGCGCCCCCCTGGCGACCGGAGACCCGGCCGCGGGCCCGGCCCGGAGAGCGGCCCGATCTGGCCACCGGCCCGGAGAGCCCCGCACCGCCGGAGCCTGCGGCCGAGGATGCCGCCGCGCTGGTGCCGGCGCCGGGCCCCGCCGGTGACACGGCGACCGCCCTTGCGCCCGCGACGCTGCCGGGCATCGCAGCGGGTCTGCCGGCGCCGGAGGTGGCCGCCGTGTCACCGCCGGACGGGACGGTTTCAGAGGGTGCCGGGCTTGCCGGGTCAGGCGGGGCCGTCGCGACGGGTCCCGGTGACGAAGCGCCGGACAACGGTGTCAGCCCGGGGCCAGGGCCGGATGTGCTGATCGAGCCGCCGGTCTTGTCGGTTCCGGCGCCCGATGGCGGCGCTGTGCCCGCAGGGACGGGGGCGGCACCGGTCCCGCCGCCGTCGCGCCCATCGGGTCTGGCGGGGGCAACAGAACGGGATGCGGCAGGAGGCCCGCCCGCGGACGGAAGTTTTGTCAACGCGATGGACAGCCCGCCGGGCAAGCGTCCGCGCGTGAGGGCGGATTCGGACGACGGATGACGGGATCGGCCGGGTCCGGCCTTCGGGGTGACACGGGCCGGGCGGGGGGCTATACCCGCGCCGGGACAAGGGGGCGGCAGCACATGAACAGGGCCGAGTTCATCTTTGCCACTGCGGTGATTCTGTTCCTGGCCTTTGCGCTGGGATGGTTTGCCAACTGGCTTGTCCACCGCTTCACCCGCGTGACGCAGGCCGATATCGGCGAACTCGACCGTCTGGCGCAGGCGCTGCACGATGCCGAGGAGACGCGCGACCAGGCGATCATCTATCTCCAGCAGCGGGAATCAGAGCTGAGCAACCAGCTCAGCCAGACCGAGGCGGAGCTGCGCGCGGCGATGGACGGGCTGCGGGAGGCGCGGCGCGAGGCCGCCGATCTGCGCGGGCAGTTCGAACGGCACAAAAGCTAGGCGCGCGCCGGGTCAGACCTGGGGCAGGTCGGCGATCAGCCGGTCGATGTCGCCGCCGCGCTGGTCGAGCATGGCCTGAATCTCGGTCCGCTCGGACAGGAGCATGTTCACGCCTTCGATGATGATGTTGAAGAATTTCGTCCGGCCCGAGGCATCCGAGACCCAGAAATCCACCCGGAAGGGTGCTTCGCCGACAAGGATCGCCGTCGTTTCGACCTCGACCCCGTTGGGCACGTTGCGGGCGGTCACGACCTGGATCTGTCCGCCGATGAATTCGCGGAAGCGCCGGCCGTATTTGCGCGCGATATAGGTCGAGAAGGCATCGGTATAGGCGGCAAGCTGCGCCCGCGAGGCCGACCGCGCATCGCTGCCGAGCGAATAGCGCGCGATCGTGGGCACGTCGGCATAGGCTTCGAAGATGCGTTCGAAATCGTCGAGCATGCGGGATTCGGACTTGCCCGAGGCGATCACGGCGTTGACGTCGGCCACCAAGCGGTCGACCAGCGTCTGGGCTTCGGCAAGGCCGACGGCGCGGGCGGCGGGTGCCCCGGCGGCAAGGATGGCTGCGGCGGCAGCATGGGCCAGCACGGCCCGGCGTGACAGGAGAGGTGTCATTGCTGGTCCTCGTAGGGATCGAAATAGTAGTCTTCATCGGCCGGTCCGGCGGCTTGCGGCCCGGTTCTGGACAGTTCGTAGCGGCGGTTCTGCAGATAGATCAGGCGAAGCTGCGCATAGCTGTCGGCGCTTTCCCAGACGCTGTCGAATGTATCGTCGAACTTGCCCCGTTCGACGATGATTTCCCCAACCTGGGCGATGGTGTCGGTTTCCAGCAGCTCGGACGTGGTGTCATTCAGCGGCGGTTGCACCCCGAACATCTGAAGGGGGTCGAAAAAGAAATCGACCACGATCCCGACGGCATCCCGTTCGGTCGAAGGCCCCAGACCCGGAAGCTCGAGATAGGCGCCTTCCGCAATGCCCCACACGGCAAGGGTTTCGCCGAAATCCGCATCCGATTCGACCACGCCGATCCGGCCGGCCGGGTCGAAAAAGCCGAGGACCCCGACCGTCGTGTTCAGGATGAATCGCAGCGAATTGCGGACCGTGCCCTTGACATCGCCTTGCAGGAGACTGTTGGCCGCCGCGTTCGGCAGGCCGGCATTGTCCGAGAAGTTGACGATCCCGTCCTTGATGATGTCGGGAAGGTAGGACACCGCCTCTCCTGCCGGGTCGAGGATGGCCTGGTCGAAGCCTTTGTTGAAGGCATGCACCTGTCTGTTGACCGGTTCGTAAGGGTCGTTGATCTCTGTTCCGGGGCGGGCCGTGCTGCAGCCGGAAAGAAGCACTGCCGCGCAGGCAAGCGCAGACAGACGGCCGGTGCGCGGCGGGCGGATGCGAAGGGAAGGGAGCCGGGACACGATATGGCAAAGGGCCTGGACGAAGCTTTCGGTCATCAAATAGCGGCTTGCGCGGAAATGGCCAATGGTGGAAGTCGCGGGCGCGGTCAACATCATCGCGATCCTCTGCAACGGGTGCAGACAGGGGGCCTGCGGCATGCGACACTGGGCGCTGCGGTTTCTGGCACAGGGCGGGCGGACAGCGATGGCAACGGGTGATCGTCAGGGGGCAGGCCGGGCCGAACTCAGGGCCGCGCGCAACGAAAGCCTCTGGCTTTATGTCGCCGTCGCGCTCTTCAGCCTGTTTGTCAACGTGCTGATGCTGACCGGCCCGCTCTACATGCTCAATGTCTATGACCGCGTGCTCGGCTCGCGGTCGTTCGAGACGCTGATCGCGCTTTCGGTCCTGGTCGCGTTTCTTTACGGGATGATGGGCCTGCTTGATTATGTGCGCGGCCGGGTGATGGGACGGGTCGGAGCGCGGTTTCAGGCCCGGCTTGACCGGCGGGTCTTTTCGGCGGCGATGCGCGCGACATCCTCCGGGCGTGTCCTGCGCCAGGCAGGGTCGGCGCTGCGCGATCTCGAATCGATCCAGCGGCTTCTGACTTCGCCCGCGCTCATGTCGGTCTTTGACCTGCCCTTTGCGCCGATCTTCTTTTTCGGGATCTTCATCTTCCATCCCTGGATGGGCTGGCTTGGCGTCATCGGGGCAGCGCTTCTGATCGCGCTGGCATTGCTGAACCAGTGGGCAACCCGCCGGCCGCTCGAGACGGCGAATGCCACCACGATGCAGGCCGAGATGCTGGGAAGCCAGATCCGCGGCGAATCGGACCTGATCCAGGCGCTGGGCATGCGCAATGCGGCCTTTGCCCGCTGGAACGAGGCGCGCGCCCGTTCGCTTGAAGCGGGGATCACGGCGGCGGATGCGGGGGGCACCTATGGCGCGCTGATCCGGACGATCCGCCTGTTCCTGCAATCGGCGATGCTGGGGCTTGGCGCCTATCTCGTGCTCCAGGCCGAGATGACGGCCGGCGCGATGATCGCGGGGTCGATCCTGCTGGGTCGGGCGCTGGCGCCGATCGAGAGTCTGGTGACCCAGTGGGCCGTGTTCCAGCGTGCGCGCGAGGGCTGGGACAATCTTGCCATCCTTCTGGGCGAGATCCCCGTCGAGAACAAGCGCACGGCCCTGCCCCGGCCCAAGGGGCGGCTTGTCGTCGAACAGGTCACGGTGATCCCGCCGGGCGAAAATGCCGCCACGCTGCGGATGGTCAGCTTTACGGTCGAACCCGGTCAGGCGGTCGGCGTGATCGGTGTCTCGGGCGCGGGGAAATCCACGCTGGCACGGGCGCTGATCGGGCTTTGGCAACCGGTTGCCGGCAAGATCAGGCTCGATGGTGCGGCGCTTGACCAGTACGACCCCGACGTGCTGGGCCAGTACATCGGTTATCTGCCGCAGCGGGTGGCGCTGTTTGACGGGACGATCAAGGACAACATCGCCCGCCTGTCGGGCGCGCCGGACGATGCGGCCGTGGTGCGCGCGGCCCAGCGCGCCGGGGCGCACGAGATGATCCTGCAACTGCCCGACGGCTATGACACGCGGGTGACGGCGTCGGGCGGGCGGCTGTCGGGCGGGCAGATCCAGCGGATCGGCCTTGCGCGCGCCATGTATGGCGATCCGGTCATGGTCGTGCTGGACGAGCCGAATTCGAACCTCGACAATGACGGGTCGGTTGCGCTGAACCTTGCCATCCGCGCGATGAAGGCCGAGGGCAAGTGCATCCTGATCATGGCGCACCGGCCGGCGGCGATCCAGGAATGCGACATGCTGCTGATGGTCGAAGGGGGGATGCGCCGCGCCTTCGGACCCAAGGACGAGGTGCTGCGCGAGATCACCAAGAACTATCGCGAGCTTGCCCAACCCGGCGGGACAGGGGGCGTGACATGAGCGGGGAGAAGACCGACCGCTGGTCGGCGCGGGGTCCGCTGATCGGCGGGTTCCTGGGGCTTCTGGTGCTGGTCGGCGGCTTCGGGACCTGGGCCGTCCTGACGCATATCGCCGGGGCCGTGATCGCGCCGGGCCGGGTCGAGGTGGACCAGAACCGGCAGGTCGTGCAGCACCCCGACGGCGGTGTTGTGGCGGACATCCTTGTCAAGGAAGGCGATGTGGTGGCCGAGGGTGATCTGCTGATCAGCCTCGACCCCTCCGAACTCGACTCGGAACGCGCCGTGGTCGAGGGGCAGCTTTTCGAGGTGCTGGCCCGGCGCGCGCGCTTCGAGGCCGAGCGGGACGGGGCGCCCGTGCTGGTCTTCGACCGGCTTCTGGCCGAGTCGGCCAACCCCGTTGCCGCCGAACTGATGGAGGGGCAGCAGCGGCTTTTCGAGGCGCGGCTCGAATCGGCCGAGGCCGAAAAAAGCCAGCTATCCAAGCGGCGCGACCAGATCGAAGACCAGATCGAGGGCATCCGCGCGCAGCAGGCGGCCACGGCCGAACAGTTGCGGCTGATCGAGATGGAACTGGCAGACCAGCAGAGCCTGCTTGATCGCGGGCTTGCCCAGGCGTCCCGGGTTCTGGCCCTGCAGCGCGAGATGGCCAACCTGACGGGGCAGGCCGGCGAGCTGACCTCGGCCGTTGCCCAGGCCGAGGGGCGGATCACCGAGATCGAGATCGAGATCCTGCGCATCGAGACGACCCGACGCGAGGATGCGATCACCCGCCTGCGCGACCTGCAGTTCAACGAGATCGAGCTGGCCGAACGGCGCCGCGCATTGATCGAGAAGCTGGACCGGCTGGATATCCGGGCGCCCGTGTCGGGCGTCGTCTATGGGATGCAGGTCTTTGCGCCCCGGTCGGTGATCCGCCCGGCGGACCCCGTTCTCTTTCTCATTCCGCAGGACAGGCCCCTGATCATCACGACGCAGGTCGAACCGATCCATATCGACCAGATTCACCCCGGGCAGTCCGTCACCGTGCGCTTTCCTGCCTTCGACCAGCGGCGGACGCCCGAACTGATGGGGCGCATCACGCTCGTGTCGGCCGATGCCTTTCAGGATGAACAGTCGCGGATGTCGTTCTATCGCGCGCAGGTCGAGCTTCTGCCGGGAGAGATGGAGCGGGTGCCGGGCGGGATGACACTGCTGCCCGGCATGCCGGTCGAGGCCTTCATCCGCACCGAAGATCGGACGCCCTTCGACTATCTGGTCAAGCCGCTGGCCGACTACTTTGCCCGCGCCTTCCGCGAAGGCTGAGACGCGCGGGAGTTGAAGCCTCCCGGCGCGCAGGCTAGCGTCATGCGGCAACAGGCGGCGGAGGGCGAGATGGCGGGACGGATCGAGGCGCGACTGGCGGAACTGGGCATCATCCTGCCCGATGCGCCGGCGCCGGCGGCCAATTACGTGCCCTTCGTGACCGTTGGCGACCTGCTCCATGTCTCGGGACAGATCTCGAACGGGCCGGCGGGGCTGATCAAGGGCCGACTGGGCGAGGGGATGTCGGTCGAGGAGGGCGCTGCCGCGGCGCGCACCTGTGCGCTGAGCCTGCTCGCCCAGGTCAAGGCGGCCTGCGGTGGCGACCTTGACCGGCTGGTACGGGTCGTCAAGCTCACGGGCTTTGTCGCCTCGGCCCCGCATTTCGCCGACCAGCCCAAGGTGGTCAACGGTGCCTCTGACCTGATGGTCGCGGTGCTGGGCGAGGCCGGGCGGCACGCAAGGTCGGCCGTGGGCGTGGCCGCCCTTCCCCTGGGCGTCGCGGTCGAGGTCGAAGGCCTCTTCCAGATCGGCTGATGCTGCCCGCGGCTTTCCTGGACCGGCCCATCGCCCACCG
>Ga0315902_10006210_pt1 | contig 16629 bp, 18 predicted proteins | sample LakEriMetagenome_9_FD_203523 | JGI IMG/M metagenome (GOLD analysis project Ga0315902, IMG submission 203523) | Freshwater fungal communities from buoy surface, Lake Erie, Ohio, United States - Buoy 12 MA117 | ecosystem: Environmental > Aquatic > Freshwater > Lake > Lake biofilm | place: USA...
AGGCGCAGTGCGATGCCCGGCTTGAGGCCGACCTTGCACGCTTCGCCGCCGATGTCGCCCGCGTGCTCGGCGATTGCCCAACCAGCCAGCGCCAGTTCGATGCCCTCGTCAGTTTCCACTACAACACCGGGGCGATCGCCCGGGCCACGCTGACCAAGCTGCACAAGGCGGGCGATTATGCGGCGGCAGCTGCCGAGTTCAGCAAGTGGGTCCACGCCGGCGGACGGCGGCTGGCCGGGCTGGTCCGCCGGCGCGCCGCCGAAGCTGCGCTTTACCGGGGCGATTAGGCCGCCGGATTGAGCATGCCGCGCCGCCCGGTAGCAATAAAGCTGCCGACCAGGATCGAACCCATCAGCAGGGCGACAAGGCCCATAGGGTCGATCGCAACCCTGCTGCCGAACTCGGCGATGATCGCCCAGACCAGCAGCAGCACCGCCAGCAAGGCCAACGAAAAGGCTCCGGACTCCCACGACACCAGCTTGAGCAGCTCGTCATACCGCGACCACTGCAGCCAGGTGAGGACGATAGCCATGGTCAAGGCCAGCGCCGTTGCCGAAATCGCCAGAACCGGCGGCACGGCCACGCCCGTGGCAGCCATGGCCAGCAGCAGCTGCGCAGCGCCGAAAGCCACGAAGACCGCGCTACTGGCTACCAGCACTGGCCGCTGGGCGCGGGCATCCTCGACATCCGCGACATTGAGGACTGCTGCGCTGATTTGCGGATTGGCTCCGGCTAGTCCAACGAACAGCCCAATCAGCAGGTAAATCAGCCCAACCCCGGCCAGTGCGAGCGCACCCGGCTGCTCCGCGATCTGGTCAAACCAGGGGCTGCGCGCCCCGAAATAGGCCACGGAATAGCCAACCAGACCGCCGATCGCGGCCTGCAGAATGATCTTGCCCAGTCCCTTGCGCGACGCTTCCATGTTCAATTCTCCGGTTCCCAGCGGTCAATGAAGATGTCCGGCACGGCGCAACCGAACAGCCTCGCCATGCGCAATGCCAACGGCAGGCTCGGATCGTACTTGTCGGTTTCAACCGCGTTGATCGTCTGCCGCGAAACACCCAGCCGCCGGGCCAGTTCGCCCTGGCTCCAGCCAGCCGCCTCACGCAGTTCACGCAATCGGTTTTCCAACGGTCGCACTCCTTGCCTGTCAAGAGCTCTTTACAGGCGAGTCGCCCTGCCTGTCAAGAGTTCTTGACACAACACGGCAATGCGATTGGCGCTTGAATTATCGCCCGCAGGGTCCGACATAGTGCGCGTTTAATCGATCCATTAAGGGAGATTCGAGGATGCGCGAGCGGCTCCAACACTACATCGACGGCAAGTGGGTAGACAGCGAAGGCGGTGCCCGGCGCGAGGTGATCAATCCGGCCACCGAAGAGCCCTGCTGCGTCATCTCGGTCGGCACCAAGGCTGACGTGGACAAGGCCGTGGCCGCTGCCCGCCGCGCCTACAAGACCTATAGCCAGACCACCCGCGAAGAGCGCCTCGCGCTGCTGAACCGGATCGTCGAGGAGTACAAGAAGCGCGCCGGTGACCTCGCCGTCGCCATGGCCGAGGAAATGGGCGCGCCGGTGTCCTTTGCCGGCACCGCCCAGGTCGGTGCCGGGATCGGCGGGTTCCTCTCGACCATCGCCGCGCTCAAGGACTTCAACTTCATGGAAGACGGCCCCGGCTACAAGGTGGCCTATGAGCCGATCGGCGTGGTCGGCATGATCACCCCGTGGAACTGGCCGCTCAACCAGATCGCGCTGAAGGTGGCCCCGGCGCTCGCCGCCGGCAACACCATGGTGCTCAAGCCTAGCGAAGAATGCCCGACCAACGCCGCAATCTTTGCCGAGATCCTGGACGCTGCCGGGGTGCCGCCGGGCGTGTTCAACCTGGTTCAGGGCGATGGTCCGACCACCGGCAATGCCATCTCCAGCCATCCGGACATCGAAATGGTCAGCTTCACCGGCTCGACCCGCGCGGGCATCGCCGTGGCGATCGCCGCCGCGCCGACCGTGAAGCGCGTCCACCAGGAACTGGGCGGCAAGAGCCCCAACCTCGTCCTGCCGGATGCCGATTTCGCCACCCAGCTGGCTCCGGTCGCCATGGGTCCGCTGGTCAACACCGGCCAGTCGTGCATTTCGCCGACCAAGGTGCTGGTCGCCAAGGACCGCGAGGCCGAGGCCGTCGCCTTCTACAAGAACATGTATTCGCATACCCCGGTGGGTGACCCGATGGCCGAGGGCAACCACCTTGGCCCGCTGGTCAACAAGGCGCAGTATGACAAGGTGCGCGACCTGATCCAGTCGGCGATCGACGAAGGCGCCAAGCTCGAAACCGGCGGCACCGACCTGCCCGCCGGCGTCAACCGTGGCTACTTTGTCCAGCCAACCGTATTCTCGGGCGTGACCCCGGACATGCGCATCGCCAACGAGGAAATCTTCGGTCCGGTCGCCACGATCATGACCTATGACAGCCTCGATCAGGGGATCGAACTGGCCAATGCTACCGAATACGGTCTGTCGGCCGCGATCACCGGCGATCCGGCCAAGGCAGCTTCCGTCGCCGGCAAGCTGCGCGCCGGCATGGTCGCGATCAACAACTGGGGCCCGACCCCCGGGGCGCCATTCGGTGGTTACAAGCAGTCCGGCAACGGCCGCGAGGGCGGTCTGGCCGGCCTCAAGGACTTCATGGAAATGAAGGCGATCTCGGGCCTGCCGGCCTGATCTCCACTCCATTACCGTAGTTGCGCAAAGCCCTCCCTCACGGGAGGGCTTTGTTGTTTAGGGCCTCAGGTGCCGACCAGCCGATGCACGGCTCAACCGGGCGCGTGAGCGCCACGAAGAGAAGCCAGCCATGTTGGGAACGCAGCAGCTTGCCAGATCCTGCTGCCGAGACGTTAAACCGGATCGCCGACCCGGTATTGGCCATGCCCGCCATGGGCACCGTCCTTGGTACCGCCATCGAGCGGCAGGGCATCGGCCCGGCGGCTGGCAGCAGCAGCGGCGATCAGGCGGTCCTGCTCGGCATCGGTGATCCGGACCCAGCCATTGCGGGCCAGCCGCTCAAGCGGGCGATAGCGGACCTTGTACTGCATCCGCCCGGCCCCTTCGACCCAATAGCCCAGATAGACATAGGGCAGGCCTTCTTCCGCAGCGCGGCGGATGTGATCGAGGATGATGTAGTTGCCGAGACCGGTCCGCGTCTCATGCTCAGGATCATAGAAGCTGTAGATCATCGACAGCCCGTCACCCTGCTTGTCAGTTAGGCAGGCACCGACCAGGCGGCCCGGGCGGCCATCTTCGGTCGGCTCGCGGTACTCGACCAGATAAGTGTCAACCGGGGTGTGCTCGACCATGTCGGCAAAGTCGACCTCATCCATGTTGGCCATCCCGCCGCCAGGGTGGCGGTAGCCAAGATAGCGCTGGAGCAGCTCAAACTGTTCGGCCGTTGACCATGGCCGGCAGAAAGTGGTGATCAGGTCCGAATTGCGCTTCAGGTTGCGCCGCTGCGTGCTTGAGCCGCGGAATTCCTTAGCAACGACCCGCACCGAAACGCAGGCAGAGCAATCGATGCAGGACGGGCGATAGGCGACGGTCTGGCTACGGCGGAAGCCGATCCGGCCCAAAGCATCGTTCAACGCATCAGCGTGCGGACCCTTAAGTTCGGTAAACACCTTCCGCTCGCTGCGCCCCGGCAAATAGGGGCACGGCGCAGGGCTGGTGACGAAAAACCGGGGAAAGCGAACGGGGGCGTTCACGAGTTGCGGTGGTCCTCTGCCGGGTGACTGTCAGGGACTATGCCTGCCCCAATCCGGCGTTGAAAGAGTTTTAACCACAAAACAGGGTAAACAGGCCATTATTATACACAGCCTGGACTATACCCTAGTGAACAGGACGGGTCAGTTCAGTTCGACCTGGTCGACCGAATAGCCCTTGGCCCGCAGCGCTGCCACCAATGCATCAAGCTGATCCTTGTCGCGCGCCTCGCACTCGATGTCCGTGATCAGGCCCTTGGCCGGAAGCGTGGTGAAGATCCGCTGGTGATAAATCTCGATGATGTTGACCGAATGCTTGTCGAACTGTTCCATCACCTTGAACAGCGCGCCGGGCCGGTCCTGCAGTGTCAGCCGCAACCGCGCCAGGCGCCCCGAACGAGCCAAATCGCGCAGCAGCACATTAGCCAGCAACCGCGTATCGATGTTGCCGCCGGTCAGGACAATGCCCACCTTGCTGCCCTTGAACAGCTCCGGATAGGCCATGACAGCGGCAAGCCCAGCCGCACCGGCTCCTTCGACAACGGTCTTCTCGATCTGGACCAGCAGCGCGAGCGCCGATTCCATCTGGCCTTCGCTGACCAGCACCAGATCGTCGAGCAGGTCGGCCAGCACTGCGCTGGTGAATTCACCCGGAGCCTTGACCGCAATGCCCTCAGCCAGAGTGTCACCGCCGGCAGGAAGGTTGGTGCCCTTCAGCCGGTTGTACATGGACGGGAACAACTGGGCTTCGACCCCGATGAGGCGGATGTCCGGCTTGATCGCGCGCGCCGCCACACCCATGCCCGAAGCAAGGCCGCCGCCACCGATCGGGATAACCAGTGTATCCAGCTCGGGCACGTCGGCGAGCATTTCGAGTGCGACCGTGCCCTGACCAGCGGCGATGTGCGGATCATCGAAGGGATGAACGAAAGTCAGCCCCATATCACCTTCGAGCTGGCGGGCATGGGCGTAGGCCTCGTCAAAGGTTTCGCCATAGAGCACCACCTTGCCGCCAACCGCCTCGGTCTGCATCACCTTCACCGTCGGGGTGGTGCGCGGCATGACGATAGTGGCGGGAATGCCCAGCCGGGTTGCGTGGTAGGACAGGCCCTGAGCATGATTGCCGGCCGAAGCCGTGATCACGCCGCGGTTGTTCTGTGCCCCGCCCAGCAGAAGCAGCGCATTGAGCGCGCCGCGCTCCTTGTAAGCTGCTGTAAATTGCAGATTTTCAAATTTCAGCCAAACCTCGGCCCCGGTGATCTGACTAAGCGTGATCGAATGATCGCAATCGGTGCGCACCACTTGCCCGGCAATTCGCTCCGCAGCCCCGCGAACATCGGCAACGGTGAGAAGGGCGGTGTGATCATTAAGAGCAGTGGCGGTCATGATGGCTCGGCCCTAACGGAAAGGCACCGTCCTTGCAAACCGCGGCCGGGCAAGAATAGCTGGCGGCAGGCCAAGACTGGATTGTGCGCGGATTAACCAATTCGCTTTGAGATATGGCCATTTATGAACGTTAGACAGCCTGATGCGGTCGCACGCGATGAGGTTTCTTGCAGATGGCTCGGACCGCAATTCCAGTGTTGGCCATTGGCACCGCGCTGTCGCTTGGCGCAGCACAACCGGCAGCAGCCGCCACGGTCCAGACCGCTAATGCCACCGCGCAGGTGCTCGAGACCATCCAGTACGCCGTACTGCTCGACATGAACTTCGGGCGCGTCGCCGTGAACGGATCGGCCGGCGTGGTGGAACTCGACCCAGCCAGTGGATTGCGCAATTGCGATCCGACGCTGGTTTGCGTCAGTGGCTTTGCCATGTCGGAACTGCGATTAAGCGGTTCGGATGCCAATGTGCAGGTCAACTTCGATCCGACGTTCCAGCTGACCGGTCCCGGCGATCCCATCATCGCGCAGCCACTGTTCCCGGGCGGGCCCGGAGCAATCGTCGCGATCTCGGGCGGTGAGGCGGTGGTTAACTTCGGCGCGCGGCTATACATCAATGCCGGGCAGGCTCCCGGCGTCTATTCCGGCGATTTCACCGTCTATCTGGAATACAACTAAGCCCGGGTGGCAAAGCCCGCCCAAGCCGCTATGACCAGCGGTATGAGCGAACCGAAACACGTATCGTTCCTGGGTCTGGGAGTAATGGGCGGCGCGATCGCGCGGCACATTGGCCAGGCGGGGCACAAGCTGACCATCTACAACCGCAGCCGCGAACGGCTGGAACGTTGGCAAGCGGCCAATCCGGGCCTGGCCGTGCATGTTGCTGCCACTCCGGCAGAGGCTGCAGAAGGCGCCCAGGCCGTGCTGACCTGCGTTGGCAATGACGATGACCTGGCCGATGTCGTACTGGGACCGACCGGGGTTTTCGCGACGCTGCGCAAGGGCTCCGTGTTCATCGATCACACCACGGTTTCCGCCCGGATCGCCCGGCAGATCGCGGTCGAAGCGCGGGACCTGCAGGTCCACTGTGTTGATGCACCCGTTACCGGGGGCCAGGCCGGTGCAGAGAACGGCACGCTCACAGTGATGTGCGGCGGCCGCGACGAGGCAATTGAGGCGGCACGCCCGATCATGGAAGCCTACACCAAACGGATCGTCCATGTTGGCAAGGCCGGAGCCGGCCAGACCACCAAGATGGTCAACCAGATCGCCTTTTCGGGCATCATCGCCACCCTTTCCGAGGCCATGCGTTTTGCCCAGGCTGCACACCTTGATCTCGACAAGGTCTACGAAGCGATTTCGGGTGGCGCCTCACAGAGCTGGCAGATGGACAACCGCTGGCACACCATGGCCAAAGATGAGTTTGATTTCGGCTTCGCGGTAGACTGGATGCGCAAGGACCTTGGCTTGACGCTGGAGGAAGGTCGCTCACTGGGCGTGCCGCTGGCCGTTACCGCTTTGATCGACCAGTTCTATGCCGAAGTGCAGGCGCTCGGCGGCGGTCGGCAGGATACCTCGGCGCTGGTCCGGCGTCTGCCCAAGCGGAGGGGCGCATGATGACCGTGCGATTATCAGCTCGGCCGCTTCGGGCCAGCGCAATGGCTCTGGCGATCACCCTCTCGCCAGCCCCTGCCCTCGCCGATATTCTGGTGGACAATATCGATGGCCTGACCATCGATGCCACTGGCGGGGTCGAACGCTTCACCGGATTGCTGGTCGGTGACGATGGACGCATCGTCCAGGTACTCAAGCGCGGCGATGAGCGGCCCGGCAAAGTCGATTACCTGGTCGATGGCAAGGGCCAGGTGCTTGTCCCTGGCATGATTGACAGCCACGGCCACGTGATCAGTCTGGGATTCGGCGCACTTACGCTGGATCTGTCCGCAACCCGCTCGCTGAGCGAAGCGCTGGCCAAGATTGGTGCATATGCCGAGGCCAATCCGGACCGGCCGTGGATCATGGGCCGCGGCTGGAACCAGGAGCTTTGGCCGGAAAGGCGCTTTCCCACCGCAGCCGAGCTGGACGCGGTGGTCGGCGATCGCCCGGTCTGGCTAGAACGGGTCGATGGCCATGCCGGTTGGGCCAATTCCCGCGCGCTTGCTGCCGCCGGGGTCACGGCGCTGACGAAAGCCCCCACTGGGGGTTCGATCGAGCGACTGCCGGGCGGCAAGCCGGCCGGGGTGCTGGTCGATAACGCCATGGAGCTGGTGACCAAGGTGGTCCCCCCACCTCGCCCCGAAGACCGCGACCTCGCACTGGCCAAGGCACAGGAAATCCTGCTGGCGCGCGGCGTGACCGCGATTGCAGACATGGGCACTTCGATCGAGGACTGGCAAAGTTTTCGCCGCGCCGGCGACAATGGCTCATTGCGCATTCGGATCATGGCCTATGCCGCCGGGACCGAACAGATGACGCTGATCGGCGGCCCGGGGCCCTCGCCTTGGCTCTATGACGACAAGCTGCGCCTGAACGGGGTCAAGCTGCTGATCGATGGTGCGCTAGGCTCGCGCGGGGCCAGCCTAAAGGCTCCCTATGCCGATGCTCCAACCAAGGGACTGCGGCTGATCAACGATACCCAGCTGAAGAACCTGATGAGCCGCGCCGCACTGGACCGTTTCCAGGTGGCGGTCCACGCCATCGGTGACGAGGCCAATACGGCCCTGCTGGCGGCCATCGAAGATATGGCCCAGACCTACACCGGGGATCGACGCTGGCGGATCGAACATGCCCAGATTCTCGATCCGGCAGACATTCCGCGCTTCGCCAAGGCCGGGGTGATCGCCTCGATGCAGCCCGTCCACCAGACGTCTGATCGGCTGATGGCCGAGGCCCGGCTTGGCCCGAACCGGCTGGGCGGAGCCTATGCCTGGAACAGCATCGCGACCAGCGGTGCCCGGCTCGCCTTCGGTTCGGACGTGCCGGTCGAGCTGGCCGATCCCTGGGCTGGCCTCGCCGCCGCGATCAGCCGTACCGGCCCCGATGGCCAGCCGTTCGGCGGCTGGCTGCCGCAGGAACGGGTCAGCCGCGAACTTGCGCTCGCCGCCTATACTGCGGGCGGCGCCTGGGCCGGTTTTGCCGAAGGCCGCTTTGGCCGCCTAATTCCGGGTGAGCGTGCAGATTTCCTGCTGATTGACCGCGATCCGATGCTCGCCAGCCCCTCCGAACTGCGCGAAACACAAGTGCGGCAGGTCTGGGTAGGCGGCCGGCTGGTGCATCAGTCCGGCAGCAGCACGGCGCGCTAGGACAGCGCTTCAGGGGGTGCCGGAGCGATTTCCGTGCCGGTCTCCGGCTCCGCCTTGCGGTCCGTAAACCTCATCACCAGCAAGGCGCTCTCGTAAAGCAGCCACAACGGGATCGCGAGCATCAGTTGCGAAATCACATCCGGCGGAGTGACGATCGCCGCCACCACGGTAATCCCCACAATCACGTAACGGCGGGCGCGGATCAGATCATCACGGCTGACAATCCCGGCCCGGTTAAGCAGGAGCAGCAGTACTGGCAGCAGGAAACTGATTCCGAAAGCCAGGATGAACTGCATCACCAGCGTGAGGTAGGCCCCTGTTTCGGGCAAGGCTTCCAGCGCCAACCCGCCGCGTTCGCCCTCAAAGCCCAGGAAGAAATGGAAGGCAGTCGGCATGACCAGGAAATAGGCCATCGCTGCCCCGGCCGTGAACAGCACCGGCGTTGCCAGGAGGAACGGCAAGAAGGCCTTCTTCTCTTTCGCGTAGAGCCCTGGTGCAACAAAGGCCCACAGCTGGTTGGCGATGATCGGAAAGCAAATCATGAAGGCCGCAAACAGCGCCACCTTCACGTTGACGAAGAACGCACCGTAAAGCTGGGTGTAGATCAGCTTGCCCTCGCCCGGTGGAAAGGCGTTGGTCAGCGGCCGGACCAGGAAACCGAAGATGTCGTTGGCGAAGTAGAAGCTGACGAAAAACGCCAGGATCAACGCCAGGATGCAGCGCACCAACCGCGTCCGCAGCTCGATCAGGTGATCAAGCAGCGGGGCCTGGGTTTCGTCGATTTCCTTGATCTTGAGTACCATGGTCAGGCCGCAGGGTCAGCTGGCTTGGCGGCCTTGGAGCGTCGCTTTGGCAACGGTTTTTCGGCCGGTTCGGCAGCGGGAGAAGGCGCCGCTGGTGGATCGGCGCTGCGGACCGTACCCGGATCCTGTCCGATCAATCCCGCTTCGGCCGTAGCGTCTGCAGCAGGGAATTCGCGCATGATCGCTTCATTCTGTTCGCGCCATTTCTTCTCCATCTCGGCCAGTTCGGCCTCGCGGATCATGGTCTCAACCCCGGCACGAAAATGGCCGGACACGCGCCGGACCTTGCCGATCCAGCGCCCCGCCGTGCGCAGCGCCAGCGGCAGGTCCTTGGGGCCGATTACCACAACCGCTACAATTGCAATAAGCAACAGCTCGGAGGCGCCGATATCGAACACGCGCCCGCCCTCGCCTGCTTACTTCTGTTCGGTCTTGGTCGCCTCAGTGGCGGCCGGCGTTTCAGCCGGCGGAGCAGGAATCGCAGCCGGCGGCGGGGCAGGCTTGGTCTCCTCGTCAGCAATGCCCTGCTTGAAGCTTTTCACGCCCTTGCCAAAATCACCCATGATTTCGGAGATGCGCCCGCGCCCGAACAGCACCAGCACGACCAGCAGCACGATCACCCAGTGCCAGATAGAAAAACCGCCCATTCAACCGACTCCGTCTCGAGGTCTGTGCCCCACACGCCCTATCTAGGCGCTTTCGTCCTCGCTTGCCAGTCCGGCATCGGCGGAATCGGCGTCGCTTCCGGCCAGTTCCATCGCATCGATCAACGCATCCTCGACCGGATCGAGCAGACCAGCCGCTTTGAGCTCGTCCAGTCCGGGCAGATCGCGCCGGCTTTCAAGGCCGAAATGGGTAAGGAATGCGGGCGTAGTGGCATAGATCACCGGCCGCCCCGGCACTTCGCGCCGCCCGACAATCCGCACCCAGCCGGCCTCCATCAGCACGTCCAGCGTACCCTTGGCAGTCTGGACCCCGCGGATCGCCTCAATTTCGGCCCGGCTGACCGGCTCATGATAAGCCACGATCGCCAGAACTTCGGTGGCCGCGCGCGACAGGCGGCGCACTTCCTCGCGCTCGCGCCGCAGCAGGTGCGCCAGATCCGGTGCGGTCTGGAAATGCCAGCGCTTGCCACGTTCCACGAGCTGAACGCCGCGCTGGGCATAGGTTTCCGCAAGTTCGGCCAGCGCCGCCTTGACGTCGGCCCCGCCCAGATGGGTGGAGATTGCCTCGGCGCTCATTGGCTCCTCGGCGGCAAACAGCGTTGCCTCGACCGCGCGGACCAGATCGTCAGGCCGGGTCATGCCTTGATCCCACGCAGCATCAGCGGGCCAAAGGTTTGCTCCTGCTGCAATTCCGCCTTGCCCAGCCGCGCCAGTTCCAGCGCCGCGACAAAGCTTGAGGCCATGGCTGAACGCCGCAACCGCGGATCGGCATGCGGCGGCAGGAAGTCCTTGAGCTCCATCCAGTCAAGGTTGACGCCCAGCATGGACGAGACGCGCGACAATGCACTGTCCAGCGTCATGACCATGCGGTCGCGCACCATATGAACCACCGGTTGGGTGCGCGCCTTGACCTGGCCATAGGCCTGGACCAGTGCGAACCAGTCACACTGCCATTTGGCCTTGCGATCGATGCGCAAACCTTCCGGCGCACCGCGCAGGAATACGTCACGGCCCAGCCGGTCGCGGGCCATGACGCGAGCTGCCGCATCGCGCATCGCAGCGAGCCGCTGGAGCCGAAGTTGCAGGCGGAGCGCCAGTTCTTCGGGGCTGGGATCTTCCTGTTCCTCACGGGGAAGCAGTAGTGCCGATTTGAGGTAAGCCAGCCACGCCGCCATCACCAGGTAATCGGCCGCGAGTTCGAGCCGCAGAGCCTCCGCCCGCTCGATATAGGTCAGGTACTGGTCAACCAGCGCCAGGATCGAGATCCTGCGCAAATCCACCTTTTGCCGCCGCGCCAGATCGAGCAGCAGGTCAAGCGGCCCTTCCCACCCGTCAAGTTCCAGGTAAAGCGCGGCATCCTCGGTTGCGGCGGCGGCGGGACCATCCCACTCGTCGTCCGCCAGCGTGACTGCCGGGGCGTCGTCCACTTCGCTCACGCCCTTAGCTCCGCTGTTTCAAGCAAGGCCAGCAACGCATCGCGCTTGGCCGCAAGCTCGGCCTGGTCGGCGGTGGGCCGAGGCGCGCGGATGGCATCCAGCGCGCGGGCATGCCGCGCGGCGGTTGCAGCGGACATGGTGCCCAACCGAGAGCAGATGCCGGCCATATCGTCCATTTTCGCCCAGCAATTGAGCGCGATGTCGCAGCCGGCACGGAGCGCCGCTTCAGCCCGGTCCGGCACGGTGCCGGACAGCGCCTCCATGTCCAGATCGTCGGTCAGCAGCAGGCCATCGAAGCCGATTTGCTGGCGAATGATCTGCTCGATCACGAAAGGCGATTGGGTCGCCGGATGATCGGCATCCCAGGCGGTGAAAACGAGGTGCCCGGTCATGGCAATCGGCGCGTCGGCCAGCGCCTTGAACGGGGCGATATCGCTCTCCAGCTCGGCCGCGCTGGCGGTAACGGTCGGCAGTTCCTTGTGAGTATCGACCAGCGAGCGGCCATGCCCCGGGATATGTTTGATCGTTCCGACCACCCCGGCGTGCGCCAGCCCATCCAGTACAGCGCGTCCGATTGCCGCCACCCGCAGCGGCTCAAACCCGTAAGCGCGATCACCGATCACATCGTGCGCCCCGTGCTGCCGCACATCAAGCACCGGGGCGTGGGTGCAGGTGATGCCCACTTCGTGCAAATCATGCCCAAGCGCCTCAGCATTGGCGCGGGCCGCTTCAATCGCAGATGCGGGAGCTAGGTCGAACAGCCGGTCAAACACCGCGCCAGCCGGATAGGCCGACCAGACCGGCGGCTTCATCCGCGCGACCCGCCCGCCTTCCTGGTCAATCGTGATCAGCAGCCGGTCGCGACCGTGGATCGCGCGCAGATCATCGGTCAGCGCGCGAACCTGTTCGCGGCTTTCAATATTGCGACCGAACAGGATGTAACCGGCCGGATCAGCTTCACGGAAAAACGCCCGCTCATCAGCGGTCAGGTTCAGTCCGGAAAGGCCGAAAATGGCGGGTGTCATGGACGAAACGTCGCAGGATCGCGCGCGCCGTGCAAGCGCGCGCACCCCGCAACGTGTGGATTACCGGTTACTTGACCTGGCAGGGGACGCCAGCAGCCTTCAGTCGGCCGCACAGGGCATTGGCCGAGGCGGCATCGGGCGCGATCGCCTGCAGACGATAGATCGTACCGTTGTCCGCCGTGCCCGCCACCACGCGGTGCGACACGCCGCTCAGCACACCGCTGGCCTGGGCGACCAGTTTGGTCCAACCTTCCTGCGCCTTGGCCTGGGAGGAGAAGGCACCCACCTGAACGCCCACACCCCCGCCGGTTACAGCCGGGGCTGCGGCTGGAGCAGCGGGGCCAGCCTTGGCGGGAGCTGCCACCGGCACTTCTGGCGCCGCAATCGGTGGCGCGGCCGGACCGCCGAGCTGAGCCGGACGATTCTGGCCTTCGGACACGGCGAAGCTGGAATCGCCCGTACCGTCAAAGGTCTTGCCACCGGGATTGGTCGGTGCGGTCTTGTAAGGCTGGCTCGGCGCCGGCACTACACTGCCATCGGCAACAAGCGCCGGATCGGAGTTGCGGTTGCTCGCCCACCAGATACCGCCTACGACCGCGCCCAGCACAGCCAGGGCGATCACGAACAGGCCCAGCATCTTGCCCGTGTCATAGCCGTCAGTTTGCTCGGCCTCGTCATCGTCCTCGGCACTTTCCAGCCAGGGCAGACGCTCTTCATCACCGGTCAGCTCAAGCTGTTCGGTCTCAAGGCGTTCATCGGCCGAGCCATCCCAATCGTCGTGGTCCGCACCATACCGGCGATCATCGTGTTGCCCCACCATGGCTACATTTCCTCCACTGCCTCAACCCCAAGCAGGTTGAGTCCGTTGCGGACAAGTTGCCCGATCTGGCTGGCAAGATAAAGCCTTGCCCCAGTCAGAGCCGCATCCTGTGCCACGATGAAGCGCTTTTCCGGCCGGTCGTTGCCGAGATTCCAATAGCCGTGGAAGGCGGCGGCAAGGTCGCCCAGGAAGAAAGCAATGCGGTGTGGCTCACGCGCTGCGGCGGCGGCCTCGACCAGCCGCGGGAACTGCGCGGCCTGTTTGACCAATGCCAATTCTTCTTCACCAAGCTGGCTCAGGCCTTCCGGCGAGGGGCCGAAACCCTCGGCTGCGGCCTTGCGCAGGGTCGAACAGATCCGCGCATGGGCATATTGGACGTAGAAGACCGGATTGTCTTTCGAGGCTTCAACCACCTTGGCGAAATCGAAGTCCATCTGCGCTTCGGGCTTGCGAGTCAGCATAGTGAAGCGGACCACGTCCTTGCCAACTTCGCGCACCACATCGGCCAGCGTCACGAAGTTACCGGAACGCTTGGACATTTTTACCGGTTCGCCATCGCGCAGCAGCTGAACCATTTGCACCAGCTTGACTTCGAACGGGGTCGGCTTGCCGTCCGCTCCGGTCATTGCCGCCACCGCTGCCTTGATCCGCTTGACCGTGCCGGCATGGTCTGCACCCCAGATGTCGACCAGTGCGTCAGCGCTCTGGGCTTTCTGGAAGTGATAGGCGAGGTCAGCCCCGAAATAGGTCCAGGACCCGTCGCTCTTCTTGATCGGACGATCCTGATCGTCACCGAACTTGGTCGAGCGGAACAGCGGTAGCTCGACCGGCTCCCAGTCTTCGGGCGTCTTGCCTTTGGGGGCTTCCAGATGGCCATCATAGACCAGATCGTGCGCCCTGAGCCACTTTTCGGCCTCTTCGGGCTTCCCGGCCGCCTGCAGCTCTGCCTCGGAACTGAACAGGTCGTGGTGGATGCCGAGCAGGGCCAGGTCGGCCTTGATCATCTCGAGCATCGCGGCCACGGCGCGGGTGCGAAACAGCACCAACCAGTCGCCTTCCGGCGCGGCCGCGTATTTTTCGCCGAATTCGGCCGCCAGCGCCTGCCCCACCGGTATCAGGTATTCGCCAGGATAAAGCCCCTCCGGGATCTCGCCCACGGCTTCACCCAGCGCCTCGCGGTAGCGCATATGTGCCGAACGGGCGAGCACGTCGACCTGCCCCCCGGCGTCGTTGACGTAGTATTCGCGGATCACCTTGTGTCCGGCGAATTCGAGCAGCGCCGCCAGAGCATCCCCCACCACAGCGCCCCGGCAATGGCCCATGTGCATTGGTCCGGTCGGGTTGGCCGAGACATATTCGACGTTGACGGTCGTACCCTGCCCGGCGTTTGAACGCCCATAGTCCCCGGCCAGCGCGGCAATCGCGCGCAGTTCCGCAAGCCAGGCGACCGCATCGACCCTTAGGTTGATGAAGCCCGGTCCGGCAATTTCGGCGCTGGCGACGGAAGGCACCTTCGCCAGTTCGGCCACCAGCGCTTCGGCCAAGGCACGGGGGTTCATGCCAGCAGGCTTGGCGAGAACCATTGCCGCGTTGGTGGCCAGATCGCCATGGCTGGGATCGCGCGGTGGCTCTACCGTGACGGCAGAACGGTTAAGCCCCGGCGGCAGGGTGCCGGCCTGTTCCAGCGCATTCAGCGCGGCGGCAATATGCCCGGTAAATGCGTTATAGATGCTCTTGGTCTCGGTCATGGATTCGGCTCATGGCTGGCCCCTGGGGCCATAAAACAAGTGCGCCCCTACCCGCTGGGCAGAGGCGCGGCAAGGATTCGGGATGCGCCGCAGCGCGCCCGCATCATCGCGTGGCGTTGAACGTCAGCTGATCCTGGGTCAGCTGGAAACCGACTAGCAGTTCGAACGAGGCCCGCTGGACGGCGGCACGCACTTCCGGCCGCGATAGCGGATCGACCGCGGCATCGGCATCGCCAGCGCGGCGCTTGCGCGTGATCAGTTCGCGGATATCGGCGGGCAGGCTGGCTTCGGCCTTGTCGACATAGGAACTGGCCGTACCGCTGGCCTGAGCCCGCTCCTGCCCGTCAGCAAAGTTCAAGGTGACCGTACCGACCCGCTTGGTCACCACGGCACTGCCGCCGCGCAGCACGGTGGCAAAGTAGGGCAATTCGACCTGGCGCGCGCCGCGCACATCGGTGCGGCGGGCCAGCACGTCAAAGGTGGCAGCGGTGTAGACCTTTTCGCCCGTATCATTGCAGGTCGACCGGACATTGGTCAGCGCGGCAACCACATCGATATTGTCTGCCGTGGTCGAACCCGGGGTACGGAACAGGGTGACATCGCCGGTATAGTCCGGCACGCCGACGGCCGGGCATGCGCTGCGCACGGCCGTGATGCCAACGCCTTCATCCACCACCAGATCCCCGGTCCCGCGGCATCCGGCGAGCGCGGCGGCGATGGCAACGGCAGCAATCAGACGGGTGCGAGCAGTCATTCCGGGATGTTCCTAAGCATGTGGTCAACTTGCCCTAGCGGCGTGAAAGCCAAAGCGCTAGTGGGGCGAATATGAACGCCCCCTTTCCGAGACCCGACAAGCCCGCCCTGCGCCTGCTGTTGGCCGCCCCGCGCGGCTTCTGCGCCGGGGTAGACCGCGCCATCGAAATCGTCGAACGGGCGCTGATCCGTTATGGCGCGCCGGTCTATGTCCGGCACGAGATCGTCCACAATCGCTACGTGGTCGATGGACTGCGGGCCAAAGGCGCGATCTTTGTGGAGGAACTGGACGAGGTGCCCGATGGCGCGCCAGTGGTGTTCAGCGCCCACGGTGTGCCCAAATCCGTCCCGGCCGCCGCCACCGAACGCGGGCTGGATTGGCTCGATGCCACCTGCCCGCTGGTCAGCAAGGTGCACCGCCAGGCCGAACGCCAGATCGAAGCCGGGCGGCATATCCTGTTCATCGGCCACAAGGGCCATCCTGAAGTGATCGGTACCTTCGGACAGGTACCCGACGGCAACATGACCCTGGTCGAGACGCTGGACGATGTGGCCAGCCTGGACTTTGCCGAAGGCATCCCACTGTCGTTCCTGACGCAGACCACGTTGTCAGTGGATGACACGGCGGAAATCGTGGCCGCGCTCCAGGCCCGTTTCCCTCAGATCGTCGGCCCCAAGGCCGAGGACATCTGCTATGCCACGTCAAACCGCCAGGCAGCGGTCAAGGCGATTGCCGGCGAATGCCAGCTGGTGCTGGTGATCGGCGCACCCAACAGCTCCAATTCGCTGCGGTTGGTCGAAGTGGCAGAGCGCTGCGGCGCCGTCGCCAAACTGATCCAACGCGGCGCGGAAATCGACGAGGCCTGGTTTGCCGGGGTTAAGACGATGGGGCTGACTGCGGGTGCCTCCGCTCCCGAAACGCTGGTCCAGGAAGTGATCGACCGGATTGC
>Ga0315902_10006211_pt1 | contig 16629 bp, 13 predicted proteins | sample LakEriMetagenome_9_FD_203523 | JGI IMG/M metagenome (GOLD analysis project Ga0315902, IMG submission 203523) | Freshwater fungal communities from buoy surface, Lake Erie, Ohio, United States - Buoy 12 MA117 | ecosystem: Environmental > Aquatic > Freshwater > Lake > Lake biofilm | place: USA...
GCCACCGCCCTGGCGGCGCTGGCGGCCTTCTACAGCGTGCGGCTGGCCTGGCAGTCGCGTCTGTTCAACGACATCTCCACCTCCAACGACGCCACGCCGCTGTGGATTCCGCAGCTGTCGATGGCCGTGGGCAGCACCATTTTGCTGATCGCCTTCATCGACGAACTGGTTCTCGAGTGCCGCGGCCTGCGGCAGGCGCCGGTCTCCGACGAGGCCACGCGCAACGAGTAGCCGGCCAGCGCCGCAGCACCAGCCCCTCATGTCCGACCTCGGCATCACCGTCCTGCTGATCGTCACGCTGTTCCTGATCCTGGGCAGCGGGGTGTGGATCGGCCTGACCTTGTCCGGCGTGGCCTGGATCGGCATGCAGCTGTTCAGCTCCCGCCCGGCGGGCGACGCGATGGCGGTGACGATCTGGGGCTCGGCGTCGAGCTGGACGCTCACCGCCCTGCCGCTGTTCGTGTGGATGGGGGAGATCCTGTTTCGCACGCGGCTCAGCCAGGACATGTTCCGCGGCCTGGCGCCGTGGATGCAGTCGCTGCCGGGGCGGCTGCTGCACGTCAACGTGGTGGGCTGCGCCATCTTCGCGGCGGTCTCGGGCTCCAGCGCCGCCACCTGCGCCACCATCGGCAAGATGAGCCTGCCCGAGCTGAGCAAGCGCGGCTACCCGGACGGCATCTCCATCGGCTCGCTGGCTGGCGCCGGCACGTTGGGCCTGCTGATCCCGCCGTCGATCATCATGATCGTCTACGGCGTCAGCGCCGAGGTCTCGATCGCCCAGCTCTTCATCGCCGGGGTGCTGCCGGGCATTCTGCTGGCGCTGCTGTTCTCGGGCTACCTGGTGGTCTGGGCCTGGCGCCACCCGGAGCTGGTGCCGCCGGCGGATGCCTCGATGAGCCTGGCTGAGAAGCTGCGCGAGTCTCGCCACCTGATTCCCGTGGTGCTGCTGATCGCTGCCGTGCTGGGCAGCATCTACAGCGGCGTGGCCACCGCCACCGAGGCGGCCGCCGTGGGCGTGGTGGGCTCTCTGGTGATCTCCGCGGTGCAGGGCTCGCTGAACTGGCAGACCTTCAAGGAGTCGCTGCTGGGCGGCACGCGCCTGTACTGCATGATCGCGCTGATCCTGGCCGGCGCCGCCTTCCTGACGCTGAGCATGGGCTACATCGGCCTGCCCCGCCACCTGGCCGAGTGGATCGGCACGCTGGGGCTGAGCCAGTTCGAGCTGCTGCTGGTGCTGATGGTCTTCTACGTCGTGCTGGGCTGCTTTCTCGACGGCATTTCCATGGTGGTGCTGACCATGGGCGTCATCCTGCCCACCATCCAGAAGGCGGGCATCGACCCCCTGTGGTTCGGCATCTTCATCGTCCTTGTGGTGGAAATGGCACAGATCACCCCGCCGGTGGGCTTCAACCTGTTCGTGCTGCAGGGCATGACGCGGCGCGAGATCGGCTGGATCGCCCGCGTCACGCTGCCGTTCTTCCTCCTGATGATCGCCGCGGTGGGCCTGATCTACCTGCTGCCTGAGCTGGTGACCTTTCTGCCCTCTCAAATGCGGCGCTGATGAAGCACTCGGGGCGGGTTCCGAGGGTTCCGCGACGCGTATAGTCCGAATTGAGCGGTCGCGCGCCCCTTTCGCAGGGGGCCACAAGGACGAACGCCACAGAACGACCCAGGGAGTCTCTTGATGGCAGACCCGTCTTCGCGCGGGGACGTGGTGCTGATGGCGCAAGACGTGCAGGAAGTGGATGTCGCCCAGCCGGTGCGCGCCGAGCCCTTTGCATGGCCGACTCCGCCGTTCGCCAACTACCCCGCCCCCGTCTGGCACGCAGAGCCTGAAGTCTGCGAGATCGAGGGCCCCACGGGCAGTGCCCGCAAGGTGCGGCTCATCGCGCTGGACCCGACTGCCGGGGTCGCCTTCATACAGGCGCCTCCTGCGCGCACCACGATGACGGTGCGCTTCTCCCAGTTCCGCCGCCTGGTCCTCACACGACCCCTGCAACCCCTCACGCCTGTGCCGGTGGTGCGGGTGGGCGAAGGGAACCTGGCGTTGACCAACGGCCCGGCGCTGAGCTACGAGGTGAGGCTGCACGGCGGCGAGGTGCTGCGGGGGATGACGGTCGGCGACGTCTCCGACGCCTACGGACACTTCCTGTTCGAGCCGGTCGACGACATCGGTTCGGTGCGACGTATCTTCCTGCCGGCTCACGCCGTCGAACACCTGCAGGTGGGTGAGCGCATCGGGCAGGTTCTGATCGACCAGAACCAGATCGCCCCGGAGCAGGTCGAGATCGCCGCCGCCGAGCAGCGGCGGCTGCGCCTGCAGCGCGTGGGCGACCTGCTCGTGGACCGCCAGATCGTCGTCCCCGAGCAGCTTGAGGAGGCGCTGGAGCGCCAGGCCAGCATGCCCATGGTGCGGCTGGGTGAGGCCCTGCTGGCGCTGGGCCTGGTGGACCAGACGCAGCTCGACGAGGCCCTGGAACAGCAGCGCAAGGACCGCGGCGTGCCCATCGGCGAGTTGCTGATGCGCAAGGGCCTCATCACCCGCGAGCAGCTGGCCAATGCGCTGGCGCGCAAGATGGGCTACCCGGTGGTGGACGTGATGCGCTTCCAGGTGGAGGCCGAGGCGCTGTGCCGCGTGACCTATTCGCTGGCCAAGCGGCTGCAGGTCCTGCCGCTGGTGGTGCGCAACGGCCGCCTGATCGTGGCCGTGGAGGACCCGTCGCGCACCAAGGCGATGGACGAGATCGAGTTTGCCGCCGGCTGCAAGGTGGTGCCGGTGATCGCCCTGGGCGGCTCGGTGCTGGCGGGTATCACCGCGGCCTACCAGAAGCTGGGTGCCGAGGTCTGGAGCTCGAAGTCGCAAGGCGGCGAACTGCCCTCTGCCGGCAATGACGCCGGCGGCGCCGACTCCATCGAGCTGCTGGCCTCGCTGGAGCAGGGCTCGGGCGATGCGACCAATGAAGACGACAAGCAGATCGAGCAGTCCGACAACTCGCTGGTCAGGCTGATCAACTCGATGATCGTCGAGGCGCACAACCAGGCGGTCTCGGACATCCACATCGAGACCCAGCCCAACAAGGAGAAGGTGCGCATCCGCTTCCGCCGCGACGGCATGCTCAAACCCTACCTGGAGCTGCCGCACACCTACCGCGCCGCGCTGATCGCCCGCATCAAGATCATGTGCGACCTCGACATCTCCGAGCGTCGCAAGCCCCAGGACGGCAAGATCACCTTCAACCGCTTCGTGGCCGGCAGCCGGCTCGAGTTGCGCGTGGCAACCATCCCCACCTTCAACGGGCTGGAGGATGCGGTGCTGCGCCTGCTGTCTTCGGCGCGGCCCATGGCGCTGGACGACCTGGGCTTGTCACCGCGCAACAAGGCGCACGTCAAGTCCATCGTGCAGCGGCCCTACGGCATGTTCCTGTGCGTGGGCCCCACCGGGTCGGGCAAGACCACCACCATGCACGCGGTGCTGGGCTACATCAACGTGCCCGAGCGCAAGATCTGGACGGCCGAGGACCCGGTGGAGATCACCCAGCCCGGCCTGCGCCAGGTGCAGGTGAACCCCAAGATCGACTGGACCTTCGCCAAGGCGCTGCGCGCCTTCCTGCGTGCCGACCCCGACGTCATCCTGGTGGGCGAGATCCGCGACCAGGAGACCGCGCAGGTGGCCATCGAGTCCTCGCTCACCGGCCACCTGCTGCTGTCCACGCTGCACACCAACAGCGCCGCCGAGACAGTGACCCGGCTGCTCGACATGGGCATGGACCCGTTCAACTTCGGCGACTCGCTGCTGGGCGTGCTCGCCCAGCGCCTGGTGCGTCGCCTGTGCACGCACTGCCGCACCTCGCGGCCCATGACCGACGAGGAGCGCGACGAACTGCTCGCCGACTACATGAACTCCTTCCCGCGGGGCGAAGCGCCTCCCGCCGAGGAAGTGCTGGCCGAGTGGGCGGATCGCTTCGGCGAAGACAGGAAGCTGATGCACTATCACAGCGTGGGCTGTGACAAGTGCGGCAACACCGGCCTGCGCGGGCGAGCCGGCATCCACGAACTGCTGACTGTCGGGCGCGAACTCAAGCACCGCATCCAGACGGGTGCCCGGGTGGAGGAACTTCAAGCCATCGCCATGCGCGAAGGCATGCACACCCTGCGACAGGACGGCATCGAGAAGGTGCTGGCCGGCGTCACCAACATCTCCGAAGTGCGGGCCTCGAGCAACGCTTGAGCGAGGCCTGAGCAAGGCCTGAGGGCGCTCTCAGCCCCCGCCGCGCTGCATGTACAGGTCGAAACGCCGCATGAAGTGCAGACGCTGGGTGTCATCCAGCCCTTCGAAGGCGAATTCAACGTGCAACCGCGGCAGCGTGATGCCGGCAATGCGCCGCGGCTCGCCGGTGCGCCAGTTGAGCCTGAGCGTGCCTTGATCCAACTTCAGGCTGAGGCAGCCGCCTTCGGGCTGCAGGGCCTCGCGCCCCACGGCGGCAGGCAGCCACATCAGCCACTCGGCCTCGGTGCAGCCCATCTCGCGCTCGAAGCGCGCCGGGTAGTGCGCCTGCATCGGCCGGGCCTTTGCGTGCTTTGTCTCAGCCGCCGGCAATCGGCGGCCAGATCGCCAGCACGTCGCCCTCGACCAGGGTGCGGGTCAGCCTCTCGTCGGGCGGGACATACACGCCGTTGACCAGCACCAGATGCACCAGGCGCTCGGGCATCCCGTAGGGCTCGATCACCTGGGCGATGCTGGCTTGCGGCGGGATGTCGACCTCGACACGGTTGTCCCGCCGCGCCGACTCCGGCAGGTACTGGGTCAGGCTCGCGTAGAGCTTGAAGGTGATCTTCACTTGGCTTGCCGTCGCCGCGCTCAGCGCCCGGGCACCAGGGGACGGTCGCCCTGGGCCTGGGCCGAGGCGAGGTAGGCCTCCATCAGCAGTGTGGGGTCGGCCAGCAGCTTGTCCTTCCAGGGCCCCAGCTTCACGCCCCCCTCGACCAGGCCGCGCATCACCCCTACGTGCTCAGTCCAGCCGATGGCATTGCAGCCCACCATCGTGTCGCCGTCGAACTGCAGGCTCAGGTGGCGGCCCCCGGTGCGCGCATCGGGCTCGGTGAGTTCGACATGCTGGCCGCCGGCCACGCCCTCCCAGTTGCCGAAGCTGGCCGAGATCAGGCCCAGGGTGTCCAGCACGTTGATCTGCGTGACCCCGCGCAGGGCCGTGGTGCGGCCGACCATGTTCATCGCCGCCACGCGCGCCTGCTCGGCTGCGTTGGGCTGGATGGCGCTGACGATCGTCTTGCCGCTGACCTTGTCGAAGGCTTCGGCGCAGTCGCCCGCGGCGTAGACGCCGGGCACATTGGTCTGCAGGTGCTCGTCGGTGAGCACGCCCAGCAGGCAGCGCACGTCGGACTTCTCCAGAAAGCCGATGTTGGGCTTGACGCCGGTGGCGCTGATGATGAGGTCGGCCTCGATCACCTGAGCGTTGGACAGGCGTGCCTTCAGCGGCGCACTGCCGCCGCCCTCGATGGCCTCCACCCGCGCGCCGGTGTGGACCGCCACCCCCTTGGCTTCGCACCAGGACTTGATCATCCCGCCGGCGGTGGGGCCCATCATCCGCGGCACCATGCGGTCTCCCATCTCCACCACGCTGAGCTTGACGCCTCTGGCCGCCAGAGCCTCCATGATGATGCAGCCGATGAAGCCGGCGCCCATCTGCAGCACCCGCGCGCCCGGCGTGGCCCGGGCCATGATGGCGCGCGCGTCGGCCAGCGTCCAGCAGGGGTGCACACCGGGGGAGTGGATGCCGGGGATGGGCGGCGAGGCCGGCGACGAGCCGGTGGCGATGAGCAGCCGGTCATAGGCCAGCGTGCTGCCGTCATCCAGGCGCACCTCGCGCCTGACCGCGTCCACACCGGTGGCCCGGCCGCGCTTGAGGGTGATGCCCATGGACTCGTAGTGCCCGGCCCCATGCCGCAGGTGCGTGCCCGGCTCGGCGACGTTGCCGATCAGCAGGTAGGGAATGGCCATGCGCGAGTACGGCGGCTCGGGCTCGTCGCCCACCAGCACCACCTGGTGCGAAGGCTCCAGCTTGCGGAGGGTCTCCGCCGCGATGACGCCGGCGGGGCCGGCACCGAGGATCACGTGCTTCATCGTCGACTTCCTGTTCCACAAACGAGGAAGGCGGTGCGTGCACCGCCTTCCGGCTCCGGGTGCCGCAGCCCCGGCGATCTGAAGGCCCGGGGGCTCAGAGCCCCAGGCGGGCCCGGGTGTCGGCCTTGATCTGGCCGTCGGCGTCCCAGCCGCGGGCGGCGTAGTACTTCGGCAGCATCTCGGGCAGCTTGCTGACCAGGCCCTTGGCCGGGCCGGTCTTGGCGGGCTCGTTGAGCAGCCGCGGCGGCAGCGTGTCGTCCTTGGAGGTGAAGCCGGCGCGGTTGTTGAAGTCGCGCTCCATGTTCCACACGCGCTCGCCGATCTTCGTCAGGTTCTCCAGCGTGAACTCCGGGCCGCAGGCGGCTGCCACCTGCGGGGCCACATCGGCCAGGCCCCAGGCGAAGCTGGTAAAGATGCAGATGCCGGCAGAGTCGAAGGCCGCGGTGGCGTCCTGGAAGGCGATCACGAGCTCGGGCTTGCCTTCGGCCACCAACGGATCGGTCTTGACCGGGATGCCGAGGATCTCGGAAGCCACGGTGTAGCTGCGCAGGTGGCAGGCGCCGCGGTTGCTGGTGGCGTAGGTCAGGCTCATGCCCTGGATGCCACGCCCGTCGTAGGCCGGGAACTCCTGGCCCTTGACGCTCATCGACAGATCCGGGTGGCCGTACTTCGCGCACAGCCGCTTGCTGCCCTGGCCGATCTCCTTGCCGAAGCCCTCGCCCCTGGCGGTGATCTCGGCGAAATGGGCCAGCGCCTGGGCGCTGCCGAAAGGCGCCTCGATGCCGAGTTGCTCCTTGGTGAGTACGCCCATCTCGTACAGCTCCATCACCGCGCCAACGGTGGCGCCGAAGCTGATCGGGTCCATGCCGTGCTCGTTGCACAGCAGGTTGGCGTACTGCAGGGCTTCCAGGTCGTTCACACCGTTGGCCGCGCCCAGCGCCCAGGCCGCCTCGTACTCGAGGCCGCCGCTGGCGCCCCAGTACTCGGGCTTGTTCACCACGGTGAAGTGGCTCTGGTCCATCTTGCTGATGCGGCCGCAGGCGATCGTGCAGCCGAAACAGGCCTGGTTGGTGACCAGGTGCTTCTTGCCGTCGGTGGCGCGCGGCGTGGCCATCGCCTCGGCGGAGATGTCCTTGGCACCCTCGAACTGGCTGTCCCTGTGGTTGCGCGCGGGCAGCGCACCGACCTCGTTGATGACGTTCATCAGCACCTGGGTGCCATAGGTCGGCAGACCCTGGCCGGTGACGGCGTTGTCGGCGAGGATCTTCTTCTTCTCGAAGGTGACCTGCATGAAGCCCTTGGGGTCGGCGATGTTGCCCACGCCCTTGGTGCCGCGCACGGCAATGGCCTTGAGGTTCTTCGAGCCGGCCACCGCGCCCACGCCAGAGCGCCCGGCGGCGCGGTGAAGTTCGTTGACGATGGCGGCGAAAAGCACCTGATTCTCGCCGGCCTTGCCGATGGAGGAGATGCGCAGCAGCGGGTCCTGGTGGGCCTTCTTCAGGGCCTCCTCGGTGTGCCACACGGTCTGGCCCCAGAGGTCACTGGCGTCGCGCAGCTCGGCGTGGTCATCGCTGACGAACAGGTACACCGGCTTGGGCGAGCGGCCCTCGACGATGATCATGTCCCAGCCGGCCTGCTTGAGCTCGGCGCCCCAGTGCCCGCCGGAGTTGGAGCAGGCGATGGCGCCGGTCAGCGGGCCCTTGGTGACCACGGTGTAGCGGCCACCGGTGGAGGCCATGGTGCCGGTCAGCGGGCCGGTGGCCCAGATCAGCTTGTTGTCGGGCGACAGCGGGTCGACCTTGGGGTCGATCTCCTCGACCAGGTACTTGCTGGCCAGGCCGCGCGAGCCCAGATAGGCGCGCGCCCAGTCCATGTTGAGGGGCTCGGCCTTGACGGTGCCGGCGGTGAGGTTGACTCGGAGGATCTTTCCAGCCCAGGACATGTGTGTTTCTCCTTCAGGCGGCTGCGTTCTGGTTGCCGAGCTTGTCGGCCCAGGCCTGCATCTTGCCCAGACCGGTCCAGTTGGCGTCGACGTAGGTGATGGCGCCGGTGGGGCAGGCCGTGGCACAGGCCGGGTCGCCGCCGCACAGGTCGCACTTCTGCACCTTGCCGGTCTCCTGCACGTAGTTCACGGTGCCGAAGGGGCAGCTGATGGTGCAGACCTTGCAGCCCACACAGGTGGACTCGTTGACCACCTTGGCGCCGGTGGCCTTGTCCACGGTGATCGCCTCCACCGGGCAGGCGTGCAGGCACCAGGCCTCGTCGCACTGGGTGCAGGTGTAGGGCACCTTGCGACCGGTCGCGTGGAAGTCGAACACCTTGATGCGCGAGCGCGCGGTGGCGAAGGTGCCGTAGTTCTCGTACGAGCACGCCATCTCGCACTGGAGACACCCGGTGCACTTCTCCGGATTGATGTGCAGCGATTTGTGCATGAGGACCTTTCCGAGCTGAGTCAGGGGGACGCGGGCACACCCGCCCGCGCCGGCCATATGAAATCATGTTCCGACCCGGGCCGGCTGCATACCCCGGGTTGTCCCGGGGTTGCCAAATGGGCCATGGCCCGTCCGAGTGCGCAAGCGCTCGCCTGGCACGACCCGGTTAGCATCGTCCGCGAGGACCCCGATGCTCGACCCTGCTTCGCGCCTGCCCTTGCGCGCCCTCATCGACTGGCTGGAAGACGGCCTGCTTGAGCGGGAGGAGGCCGCCCGCCTGGCCCTGCTGGCGGCACTGGCCGGCGAGCACCTGCTGCTGCTGGGCCCTCCGGGCACGGCCAAGAGCGAGCTGGCACGGCGGCTGCACCGCACGCTGGCAGGCACCCGCTACTTCGAGCGGCTGCTGACGCGCTTTTCCACCCCCGAGGAACTGTTCGGGCCGCTGTCGCTGAAAGCGCTGGAGGACGACCGTTACGAGCGGCTGACCGAGGGCTTTCTGCCCACCGCCGGCGTGGCCTTCCTGGACGAGGTCTTCAAGGCCAACTCGGCCATCCTGAACGCGCTGCTGACCTTGCTCAACGAGCGCGAGTTCGACAACGGCACCTGCCGGCTGCGCGCGCCCCTGGTGTGCGCCGTAGCGGCCAGCAACGAGGTGCCGGTGGATGAGGCCCTGCGCGCCTTCCACGACCGCTTCCTGCTGCGGGTGCCGGTGCAGCCGGTGGGCGACGAGGCCTTCGCCGACCTGCTGGCGCTGCCGCCCGTCGCCACGCGGCCCGACCCGCCCGCGGTGCTGGGCACGGCGCAGCGCGAGGCCCTCGCCCAGCGCTCGGGCGAAGTGGCGCTGGGCGATGCCGTCGTGCAGGCCTGCGCCGCGCTGCGTGCCTGGCTGGCCGAGCGCAAGGTGGTGGTGTCCGACCGCCGCTGGCGGCAGTGGATCCGCCTGATGCGGGTCGAGGCCGCCGCCGAGGGCCGCGAGGCCCTGGATCTGCTGGACCTGTGGACGGCGCCCTATGTGGTCAGCCCCGAGCCCGCGCTGTCGGGCGAGGTGGCGCACTGGTTCGAGTCGGCGCTGCACGGCGTGGGCGAGGCCGCGGCGCCCTGGCTGACACGCGCGGTGGAGGCCTTCGAGCGGCAGCTCGACATCGAGGTGGCAGCACCCGCCGAGGACGGGGGTGCGGGCAGCACGGGCGACGAGGCCGGCAAGCTCGCCCTGGCGCGGGCCATCGGCCAGGGTGACACCGGCGAGGCCATGCCCAGGCTGCGATCGGAGCGCCTGGAATCAAAGCTGCGCCGGCGCTGGAGCCCCGTCCATGTGGCGGCCCGCGTCGCGCAGGTCGACGGGGTACTGGCCCAGGCAAGCACGGGTCTGGAGGAGGCCCAGCAGCGCCAGGCGCAACTTCACGACAGCCTGCGGCCCAGGGTCTTCCTGCCGCCGGGGCTGGCGGCCCGCCTGTATGCGGCCCGCGAGGGTGAGGTGCGGGTGCTGGACGACCTCTGCACCCGCTTGCGCGCCGCTCGGGCAGGCTTTGCCGCATTGCCCGTGGACGAGGCCCTGACGGCCGAGGTGCCCGAGCCGGTGGCGGCCTGAGCCGCGATGCCCGCCGCGATACCCGCCGCGATACCCGCCGCGATGCCCACCGCGATGCCCGCCCTGATGCAGCCCCAGCGGCCGGCGATCGACGCTCCCTACGACGGCCTGGCGCCCCTGCCCCGCACCGTCTGGCTGCCGGCAGTGGTCACCAGCGCCGGCAATGCGGCGCCGCGCATCGGGGACACCGCCCGCTGGCTGGCCGCCCTTGAGCAGGGCGAGCTGCCCCCGTCCGAGGCCGATTTCGGCGACCCCGCTGCAGCACCTGCGCTGCGCGCCGCGGTGGGCGAGCTTGGGCTGCCCGCCCTGTGCCGCGGCGTGCCGGCGCTGGCCGAGCAGGTGTTGCGCACCCTGCTGTGGCACCTGGACCGCATCGTCGACCACCAGCCCCGGCTCAGCCGCGAAGAGGCCATCGACGAAGTGACGCGCGAGTTCCGGCTGGCCTGGCGCGACGAGCGCGCCTCGCTGGAAGAGGACCTGGCCCTGCTGCAGGGCCTGGGCGACCTGGAGGGCCTGCGCTGGGACGAGCTGCACGGCCACCTGCACAGCCGGCCCTGGGCCGAGGCACGCCAGGCCGCCGAGCGGCTGCGCCGGCTGCCGCAGCTGGTGGACCTCATCCGGCGGCTGGGCCGGGCTGAACGCGACGCGGCTGCCCTGCCCGCACCGGCCCCGCAACCCGAGCCCGCCGCGGCGCCCCCCGCGCCGCTGGCCGCCGTGCACACGCGGCTGCCGGATGCGCCAGGCGAGATCACCGGCATCCGCTTCACCTCGCGTATCGAGTCGATGCTCGCCGCCGAGGCCGCGATGTTGCGCCACCCCACCGGCCGCCGTCTGTGGCGCGCCCGGCACGCCGAGGCCCGGCTGCTGGGCTGGCAGACGCAGGCAGAACTGGTGGACTGGCGGCCCGATCCGCTGGCGGCCTCCAGGGCGCCGGTGTCGGCCGCGCCGCCGCTGCCGCTGGCGCGTGGGCCCATCATCCTGTGCCTGGACACCTCGGGCTCGATGCGCGGCGCCCCCGAGCGAATTGCCAAGGCGGTGGTCCTGGCCGCCGTGCGCGCCGCGCACGACAACGGCCGCGCCTGCCTGCTCCTGGCCTTCGGTGGGCCCGGGGAGGTGGTGGAGCGCCCGCTCGGCGCCGACGCTTCAGGCCTGCAGGCCCTGATGGACACGCTGGGCCAGGCCTTCGACGGCGGCACCGACGTGCAGACCCCGATCGAACGGGCGATCGAGCGCGTCCACCACTCGGCCTGGCGCAGCGCCGACCTGCTCATCGTCAGCGACGGCGAATTCGGCTGCATGCCGGCCACGCTCGATCGGCTGGACGAGGCCCGCGAGCGACTGGGCCTGCGCGTGCACGGGGTGCTGGTAGGCGACCGCGAGACCATCGGGTTGCTGGAGGTCTGCGACCACATCCACTGGGAACGCGACTGGCGGCGCTTCGCCGAGGCCGGCGAAGCCAGCGAGGCGGCTGCACGGCGCGACTTCTCACCGGTGCACAGCAAGAGCCTGACGGCCCTGTACTTCCCCAACGCCCTGTCGGCGCGGGCGGCGCGGCACCACAACTGAACCGGGAGGCTCAGCCCAGGCTCAGACGGGACAGGCCGGCCCCGCGCCCGGCGCTGACGAGCCGTCCTTCTTCTGCGCCAGCGGCACGGCGTTGCGCACTGCCACCAGCTCGGCGGCGATGGACACGGCGATCTCCGCAGGCGTGCGGCTGCCCAGGTGCAGCCCGACCGGGCCGTGCAGGCGGTCGATCTGCTCGGCCGTCAGTTCGAACAGGGCCAGCCGCTCGCGGCGCCTGGCGGTATTGCCGCGCGAGCCCAGCGCGCCCACGTAGAACGCGGGCGACTTCAGCGCCTCCAGCAGCGCCATGTCATCGAGCTTGGGGTCGTGGGTGACGGCCACCACGGCGCTGTGCGCATCCAGCCGCATCTGCAGCACCAGGTCGTCGGGCATCTCGCGACTGAAGTGCGTGCCGGGCACGTCCCAGGTGAGGTGGTACTCCTCGCGCGGGTCGCAACAGGTGACGTCGAAGTCCAGCGCCAGGGCCATGGGCGCCAGCGCCCGCGACAGCTGCCCGGCGCCGATGATGAGCAGCCGCCAGCGCGGCCCGAACAGCGCCCGCAGGACACGGCCATCGAAGGCAAAGGCCTCCCCGCGGGCCGCGCTCTCCACACGCACCTCGCCGCTGTCCAGGTCCAGCTGGCGGGCCACCAGCTCATGGGCCGCCGTCCGGCGCAGCACCTCGTCGATCCACGCCGTGTCGCGCAGGGGCTCCTGGACCAGGCGCAAGGTGCCCCCGCAGGGCAGACCGAAGCGGGCGGCCTCCTCCTTGGTGACGCCGTAGGTCACGAGGCCCGGCCGACCCACGCGCTCGCCCTTGCGCACGCGCTCGATGAGGTCGTCCTCGACGCAGCCGCCCGAGACCGAGCCCACCACCAGCCCGTCGTCGCGCAGGGCCAGCAGCGCGCCAGGCGGGCGTGGTGCCGAGCCCCAGGTCTCGATGACGGTCACCAGCCACACCGCCCGCCCCTGGCTCACCCATTCGCGGGCCTGAGCCAGCACCTGCAGGTCAAGACTGTCCATTGCGCTCCCCATGCATTGCGGTGGCTGCGGCCTGGCGCAGCGACTCGACGCTCCACGCGCCGGAAAGATCGTCCACCCACGGCAGCAGGGCCCGCAATCCGGCCGCGCGAGGCTCGAATCCGGCATACCGCTTGAGCGGGTTCCACCACAGGACGCGCCGCGCGCGCAACCGCAGCAACTCGGCCTGCTCGGCCAGGGTCTGCGGGTCACCGCGGTCCAGCCCGTCGGACACCAGCAGCACCGTGGCCGGCCGGGTCAGCAGTTCGGGCGCCCAATGGCGGTTGAATTCCGCCAGGCCTTCGGCCAGTCGCGTGCCGCCGTGCCAGTCGGGCACGCGGCGTGCCGCCGCGTGCAAGGCGTCCTCGGTTCGCGGCGCGCGCAGGGCCGCGGTGATGCAGGTGAGCCGGGTGCCGAGGGCGAAGACCTGTACGCGCCGGCCCGCGCGCAGCCACTGGTGGGCCGGGTGCAGGACGAACTGTGCGTAGCGGTCCATCGAGCGCGAGACGTCCACCAGCAGCACCAGCGCCGGTGGGGGCCGCCGCGGCCGCACGAACGCCGGGGTGAGCTGGTGCGGACGGTGAGCGAGGGCTCGCAAAGTGCGGCGCAGGTCGATGCGGCCGCGCGAGGCGGTCTCGAGCCGGCGCTGAGTCGAGGGCTCCACCGGAAAGGGGGTGCGCCTTGCCAGGGCACAGGCGGCGGCGAAGTCGGCATCGTCCAGCGCGCGCAGGTCCGACTGGCGAAGGCGTTCCAGGGGGGAGAAGCCCATCCCTTCTTGCCGCGGGGGGGCAGACCTTGGCTTCACTGCGTCGCCCTGCCCCTGACCGAGGGGCTGTGCCGGGCCCTCGCCCGACTGCGGGCTCAGCCCCTCGGGCTGGAGCGTTGCTGTTCCTGGCTCGGCAGCTTCATCGCGCGATGCCGTCGACACCACGCTCTGCCACCACGCATCGAAGACCTGATCGAAGAGGGCCTCGTGCTCGCGTCGGTCGAGCAGCGTGGCAGCCAGGGCCGCGCGGGCGTCAGCGCGTGACAGGGTGCCCGCCGCAAGGGTGTCCGTGCCTCCAAGGGCACCGGCAGTCTCACGCGCGAGGCACTCGCAGGCCAGAGTCGCGCCGCGCAACCGGTCGGGGCCCGCCTGAAGTCCGTGCCTGCGCAGGGTCCGGCCCAGGCGGACCACATCCTCGGCCGTTGGAGACGCCGACATCAACGGCATGCGGGTCAGGGCGCCGCGCCGGCGGGCTCGGCCGGGACCAGCCAGCCATCGAGCTGTGCGTCGGGGCGGGCTGCCAGATCGGCCAGGTCGGGCTGTCCCTTGAGCAGCACGCCCGCCGTCTGCCGAACCGAATCGGACGCCAGCCGGTCGGTGCCCAGGGCCTGCAGCGAGCGCAACCAGTCCAAGGTCTCGGCCACGCCGGGGGGCTTCATCAGGTCCAGGCCCCGCAACTGCTGCACGAAGGCCACCGCCTGCTGCGCCAGCGCGGCGTCCACCGACGGCAGCCGCGCCTGCACGATGGCCAGCTCGCGTTCGGCATCGGGGTAGTCCACCCAGTGGTACAGGCAGCGGCGGCGCAGCGCGTCATGCACCTCGCGGGTGCGGTTGCTGGTGATCAGCACCACCGGCGGCGCCTCGGCGCGCACGGTGCCCAGCTCGGGGATGGTGATCTGGTTCTCGGCCAGGGCCTCCAGCAGGTAGGCATCGAAGGGCTCGTCGGCACGGTCGAGCTCGTCGATCAGCAGCACCGGCGGCCGCGGACGCGTCAGGGCGCGAAGCAGTGGGCGCTCGATGAGCATCTCACGCGAGTACAGGCGCTGCAGCACAAGCTCGCGGTCGAGGTGGTGGGCCGCCTCGGCCAGGCGGATCTCCATCATCTGCCGCGCCACGTTCCACTCGTAGGCCACGTGGCCGGTGTCCAGGCCGTCGTGGCACTGGATGCGGATGAGTTCGGTGCCGAGCACGGCGGCCAGCGCCTTGGCCAGCTCGGTCTTGCCCACGCCCGGCTCGCCCTCGAGGAACACGGGTCGCGGCAGGCTCAAGCCCAGGAAGATCACCGTGGACAGCCGCCGGTCAGCGACATAGCCCTGCGCAGCCAGCGCCGCCTGCACCGCCTCGATACCGGCCGGGCGGCCGGGCAAGGTACTCAACGCGACAGCGCCGCCGCCACCGCGCGCGACGCCATCACGGAAATCATCGCGGCGCGGTAAGCGGCGTTCGCGTGCAGGTCCTCCTGCAGACCCGCCGGGTCCACCACCACGGCCCGCGCCGCTTCGGGCGTGAAGCTTGCCGTCAGCGCCGCCTCCATCGCCGGCAGCCGGTGCACACGGTCGCGCGCGCCAGTCACCGCCACGCGCACACCGCCGGGCCCCTGGGCCACGAAGACGCCCACCAGGGCAAAACGCGAAGCGGGCTGTCGGAACTTGGCATAGGCCGAGCGCTGCGGCACCACAAACCGCACCTCCAGCACCAGCTCACCCGGCTCGAGGGCGGTCTGGTAGATGCCGGTGAAGAAGTCCTCGGCGGTGATGGTGCGACGGTCGGTGCGCACCTGCGCCTGCAGCGCCAGCAGGGCGGCGGGGTAGCAGGCGGCGGGGTCGGCGTTGGCGATCGATCCGCCCAGGGTGCCCCAGTGACGGACCGCCGGGTCACCGATGCCACCGGCGAGTTCGGCCAGCCCGGGGATGCGGCTTCGCACGGCCGGCGCGTCGGCCACCGCCTGGTGACGGGTCATCGCGCCGACGACCACGGCGTCGCCCTCGATGCGCACCCCCTGCAGGCCCTCCAGGGCCGACAGGTCGACCAGGCGCTCGGACGACGACATCCGCAGCTTCATCGCCTGCACCAGGCTCTGGCCGCCGGCGAGGTAGCGGGCATCGCCCTCGCAGGCGGACACGGCGTCTTGCGGGGTCAGCGGGCGCAAGTATTCGAAGGGAACCATGGTTTCATCCTAACGGGCTTCGCCACTGGAAGGCGGGCGCTCGGACACTGCACCGGCTACGCCGCGCACGAGCGAAAGCCGCAGAACAGGTCGTCCCTGGCAGGGTGGGCGTAGCGCCGGGCCCCGGGGTGTGCGGCGCGGGGCACCGTCCAGGACGAGGCACCGCGCAGCACCCGCCATGACGGATCAGGCCCCGGCTCGGGCCAGCCAGCCACCCGCCCCGCAGGAGCGCCGTCGAGCGCACGCGCTGAGCTGGCCGTCCACTCCCACACATCACCCCAGGCGAAGGCCCCTGCAACGGCGCTGCGCCCGCGCACCCACTGCGATTCCAGCGGCAGACTGCGCCCCGCCCAGCGGCACCAGGCGCGCGCCTCGTACCAGGACACATGGGCCACGGCCTGCCCGGCCGGTGCGCGCTGCAGGCGGCCGTGCCGCTGCACCACCACCGCACCCTGCCACTGCTCCACGCCGCGCGGCGCGCGGCGGCCGCTGGACTGCAGCCACTGCCACCCGTCCTCGTCCCACCAACGGCGGTCGTCGTAGCCGCCATCGGCGACGAATTCGCCATAGCGCGCCCAGCTCACGGCCTGGGCATCGATCTCCAGGGGCGGCACGTCGACCCTTTCCTTGCCGCGCTCGGAAGGCGGGACGCAGCCCGCAACGGGCGAGCCCAGGTGTGCAGGGCCGGGGGGCACGAGCAGGGGCGCACGGTCTCGGCGCGCAGGGGGCGCGGCGCAAGGCGCCGCAGCGTCCAGCGGGTCCACCTGCAGCCACTGGGCTGCCACCGCCATCCGCTCGGCCAGGCGGTCCTCGTGCAGCAGGGCAACGCGAAAGCCGTGCAGCGCCTCGTCGGTGGACGCGGCCGACTCCAGCAGCTCCAGCGTCGCCTCCAGCGTCTGGGCCAGGTAGGCGCGCAGCGTCGCGAGGTCGGGCAGGTCACCGCCCGCCTCAGCC
>Ga0315902_10006212_pt1 | contig 16627 bp, 14 predicted proteins | sample LakEriMetagenome_9_FD_203523 | JGI IMG/M metagenome (GOLD analysis project Ga0315902, IMG submission 203523) | Freshwater fungal communities from buoy surface, Lake Erie, Ohio, United States - Buoy 12 MA117 | ecosystem: Environmental > Aquatic > Freshwater > Lake > Lake biofilm | place: USA...
CGCTCATCGACACGAGCGCAGCAGTGACCGGGCTCCCCGCAGAGCGCAGCACCGGCGTCACGGTGTGGCTCACGGCCCCCGACGATGTCATCACGATCGAGCGCTCCCCCGCGACTGACATGGCCGACATGTCCGACATGGAGACCGATGCTGCATCCGGGACACCGCCGGCATCCGGTGAGGCAACGCCAACGGCAGCGTCCGGCGGGCCATCGGAATCGCGTGTGTCCGGCTCGACGGGCGATCTTCCCGCGGACGATTCAGCGTCGACGCCAGCCCAGGTGACTCTCCGCATCCTCGCCGTGTCCGCTGATGGTCAGCCGCTGCCGTCGACAGAGGACATCACCGTGTCCGTCCCGCCTGGGCGCCTGGTCGCGGTCGACATACCGCGACCTGAGGGCGCCGCATGGTTCACCGTGGTGGCGACGGTCTCGACGGGTGAGGTCGTCATCGCGCACCGGGCGGTCCGCCGCAACAAGGACGGCTCGTTGGTCACCGGCTATCCGTGGCGCCCGCTCCGGACCACCGTGGTGGTCCCGCGGGCCGTGCCCGCCCCCGGTCTGGCCATCTCGGGCGGCTAGGCCGCCCCGGTCAGCCCCGGCGTGGCTTCCCCGACGGTGCGGGATGGAGCGGTAGCGTCCCGAACCGTGGGTTATCGACGTCGCTGCTCCCGCGTCACGTGCGGACGATCTGCCGACTCCACCCTCACCTATGTCTACGCCGACTCCACGGCAGTCCTCGGTCCGCTGTCCACGACGCTCGACCCCCACGGCTACGACCTGTGTGAGATCCATGCGGGGCGTCTGACGGTGCCGCTGGGCTGGCAGGTCATGCGCATTGAGCCGGACCCCGAGAGCCTGCGGCCCTCGGGTGACGATCTTGAGGCGCTCGCCAATGCGGTCCGCGAGGCCGCTGCGGCGAGTGAGCGCAGCGCCACGCTCTTCGACGAACTCGAGTCGCGCACGGCGGTCGGTGCCGAGGGCACGCGCCGGGGGCACCTGCGGTCCCTGCCCGCCGGTTACGATTCCGAAGGGTGACGCCGGTGGCCGGTGCATCCGGCACTCCATCGTCTCGGGACGGAGCGGGACTGGATGCCGTCATCAAGGCATACGACGTCCGCGGGCTCGTCCCCGAGCAGTTTGATGCTGACCTCGCCCGTCTCTTGGGTGCGGCGTTCGTGGAGGTGCTCGGGATTCGCGCCGAGGAAGGTGGCGCCGGGGCTGTCGTGATCGGGCAGGACATGCGCCCGTCGGGCGACGACCTGGTTGCGGCCTTCGCCGAAGGTGTGTGCAGCCACGGTTGCGATGTGATTCGCATCGGCCTCGCGAGCACGGATGGGCTCTACTTTGCTTCCGGTGATCTCGGACTTCCTGGCGCGATGTTCACGGCCAGCCACAATCCCGCGCAGTACAACGGCATCAAGCTGTGTCGTGCGGGGGCAGCGCCTGTCGGCCTGGAGACGGGCTTGCGCGAGATGCGCGACCTGGTGGAGGCGGGTGTCCCGGCGTACTCCGGCCCTGCCGGCTCGGTGACGACGCGAGACACCATGCCTGCTTATGCGGGTTTCCTCCGCTCGCTCGTCGATCTGTCGTCGGGTCGTGAACTCTCCGTCGTCATCGACGCCGGCAACGGCATGGCCGGTCTCACCGCCCCGGCCGTACTCGAGACGGTCGCTGGCCTGCCCGAACTGCCGTTGCGCATCACTCCTCTCTACTTCGAGCTCGACGGGACCTTCCCGAACCACGAGGCGAATCCGATCGAGCCCGAGAACCTTCGCGATCTACAGGCTGCCGTCATCGCGGCAGGCGCCGATATCGGCCTGGCCTTCGATGGCGATGCCGATCGTTGCTTCGTCATCGACGAGCGCGGTGTCGCTGTGACGCCCTCGGCGATCACCGCACTCATCGCTGAACGGGAGCTGCAGCGCCGACCGGGATCGACCATCATCTACAACTGCATCAGCTCACGAGCCGTGCCCGAGGTGATCGCGGAATCGGGAGGAGTCGCCGAGCGCACGCGCGTGGGGCACTCCTTCATCAAGGCACGCATGGCGGAGACGGGCGCCGTCTTCGGTGGGGAGCACTCGGGTCACTTCTACTTCACTGACTTCTGGCGTGCGGATTCGGGCATGCTCGCAGCGATGCACGTCCTCGCTGCGCTTGGTTCGGCGCCGGAGGGCACCACCCTCTCGAGCCTTCTGTCCCGTTATGACCGATACGTCGCGAGCGGTGAGCTCAACTCGGTGGTCACGGACGCGGCCGCTGCGCGCGATCGAGTCCGGCAGGCCTTCACGAGCCGACCGGATGTCTCTTTTGATGACCTCGATGGGATGACCGTCTCGACACCCGATTGGTGGTTCAACCTCCGCCCGAGCAATACCGAACCCCTCCTCCGGCTGAACGTCGAGGCGGTGGATGCTGGCACCATGGAGTCCGTGCGCGACGAGGTGCTCGCCATCGTCCGCGAAGCCTGAGGAGGCCTGCCATGACGGAGACCCTGGGTCTGGACCCGCTGCTGCTGGAGATCCTCGCGTGTCCCTGCGAGGTCCATGCGGCGCTTGAGGTCGATGGCGACCGGAGGCTGCTCGTCTGCTCCTCGTGCCGCCGGGGATTCCCTGTTCGCGACGGGATCCCCGTGATGCTGCTCGACGAGGCTGTCCCTCCGAGTCCCTGATGCCCCATATCGTTGCGGGCGCCCTCAAGGAGTACGACTGGGGGATCGTCGACGGTCTAGCGCCGTGGCACGGTGCCACCGGCACGCCCCAGGCTGAGTTGTGGTTCGGGACGCATCCGTCGGGGCCCACGCCCGTGGTCGCCGGCCCCGACGAGGGCCGTCTCCTTGTCGATCTCGATGAGCACCGCGGTATGCCGCTGGTCAAACTGCTCGCCGCCGGCACCCCGCTGTCCATCCAGGTGCATCCCGACGCAGACACGGCCCGGCGTGGCTGGGCCGCCGGCTCGCCGCTCTTCGCGGATGACGCGGAGAAGTCCGAGATGCTCGTGGCCATCGAGCCCTTCGACGTCCATGCCGGGTGGCGCGATCCCGAGGACGCCGCCGCCCTGCTCGCGGCCGCGGGAGCACCTCCGGATGTCGTGGACCTGGTGAGGCGAGGCGATGCCGTGGCCTCCGCCCGCCGCCTCCTGGAGATCGACGCGACGGAGCGGGCCGTGATTGCGCACCATCTCGTCGATGCCGCGTCCCGCTGCGGCTGGTCGGTCGAATCCCTGGTGGCTCTCGAGCGTGTCATCGCCGCATTCCCCGGGGATCCGGGTGTCCTCGTCAGCGTTCTGCTCGACCACGACGTACTCCACCCCGGCGAGGCAGTGGCGGTGTCCGCGGGAATCGTCCACTCCTACGTCGGCGGACTGGGCATTGAAGTGATGACCACCTCCGACAACGTCCTTCGTCTGGGTCTCACGAGTAAGCCGATCGCGGTCGATGAGGCCCTTGAAGCGGTCATCGCGCAAAGGATTCCGCAGCGGCTGAGTGCAGGGCTAGAGGAGTCGCTGGCCCCGACCGGGATGCCCTTCGATCTCGCGGTCTGCACGGCTCCACGGGAGCTCCGCTCAGGCCGGCACCGCCTGGTCCTCGCCCTGCGTGGGCCGGTGCGCATCGTGAGCGGTCCCGGAGCCGGCACGGTGGTGCCCGAAGGTCGTGCGGCCGTGTGGTCGCCGGATGAGGGCGACGCGACCGTGGTGCCCGAGGGCCGCGCCGTCATGGTCACCGGGTCTTAGCCGCCCTCCGGTCTCAGCTACCGGGGTACGCCGGACTCGATCCGCGCGGTCCCAGTCGCCAGGGACCGGAGGTGTAGGTCCAGATGCGCCCGTCCGCAGTCGCGGCAAGGATCGGCGAGCCCGGGGCTGCGGCAATGCGCAGGGTGCCGGGAGGTGCTCCGAGCGAGCGCACCTGCCAGCGACTGATGTCGATCTCGAAGACCCCTGGCGCTCCCGCGCCCTCGATGCCCAGGGCCACCAGTCGGTCATCGTCAGCCCAGGCGACATCGCTCACCGTGGTGAGCCGGTTGTCCACGCGCACCGGCGATTCCACGCGAAGCGCGCCCTCGCGCACCGTGATGATGGCGAGCATCACGAAGGTCCTCGGGCCGCGACGGATCGTGAGTGCCGCGCGCGTGCCATCGCGGCTGATCGCGATGGACTCGAGGACGGCCTTCGGGTGCAGGCCATCGACGGGCACGATCACGGCATTCCCCTGGGGGTCGACCCGTTGCAGCGTGCCGTCAGGTCCCACGACCCATGCCTCATCGCCGCGGCCGAAGGAGGGGCGTGATTGACCCGGATCCACGGGGCCGGAGATGAGCGCGGCACCCGGAGCGATGGCACCGAGCCACAGTTGCGCATCGGTGTCGAGAGCGGCAATGAGCCCTCCCGTGAGGGACACGGCCAGGCCGTCCAGGGGCGGGCTGCCGAGCCCGGCTCCGCCAGGGATCGGCAGCGGCGGGGTGCGGTCGAGATCGATGACGCGTCCGCCGAGGATGCCGAGTGGGGAGTCGCCGCCCGGCATCGCATTGGGGTCGAAGGCGGGCCACGCATCCACGGGCTGCGGATTGGGCGTGTTGTCGACATCAAGCACCTGTCCGCCAGCGTTGAGGTCGAGGAAGCGCACTCCGGGCACCTGGCGCAGGGTCCACGTGAGCTGGGCGGAGAACGCCCGCCGCGTCTGCGCATCGGCCAATCGGATCTGGGGGTCGAGGTCGACGCGGGCGATTCCATCCACGACGGGCACCGCGTCGACAGCCAGCGTGGTGCCGTCGGGGAATCCGGTGCGCACCGCAGGGGCAAGCCACTCCGTAGGACCGCGCAGCAGGGCTCGCGTGAGTGCCGTTGCCGCAGTGGGTCCGTCCACGGGGAAGTAGCGCGGGTCGGGCACGAGGGTCGAGAAGGTGGGGTCGAGGAAGTAGACCTCGAAGGCGCGGAAGGCGCGTTCGACGTCGGACCGTGCGAGGAGGAGACCCTGGGGCGGGGTGGCAATGCGCCAATTGCCGCCCACGAACTCCATGCTGAAGAACTCGCTGATGAGTCCGCCGGGAGCGCCCACCTCGTAGCGACCCTCAGCGTCGATGGAGCCCACCTGTGTCGCCGTCATGTCGACGGCCGTGACACCGTCGGGCACGATCGTGGGCACCCCGTCGTAGACGCTGACACTGCGCGAGGGGTCCCACATAACCGCTGCCTCGGGCGTGAGGTACTGCCGGGCAACGGCGTGATCATCCTCGAAGGAGCCGGAGGCCTGGAGGAAACCCGAGACGATCTGCGTGGGCGTCATGTCCGGCTGCGGCGGTCGGGCGATCACGCGGATGACCTGATCCGTGCTCTCCACGCCGACTTCGACGCCCTGCTGAATCGGTCCACTCGTCGGGATGGATGCGCAAGCGGCCAGCAGCGGCGCGGCAAGGAGGACGAGTGCGGCCCGGAGCGGCCTCATGTGCGCGCTCCCGTGACATCCGTCGGCTCATTGATGCCGTCGGGGTCCACGGCCTGCTCGGCGGAGTCTGCTGCATCCTCGCCGGGCACGAGGGGGAGGGGGGAGCGATCAAGGACCACCTCCGCACGACACGGCAGGGTCAGCCGGAAGCAGGCCCCCTCGCCGGGGGCTCCCCAGGCTTCCAGCCAGCCGGCGTGGAGGCGGGTGTCCTCGAGAGCGATCGACAGTCCGAGTCCTGTGCCCCCGGTCGTGCGTGCACGGGCTGGGTCGGCCCGCCAGAAGCGATCGAAGACATGTGCGATGTCGTCGTCGGACAGGCCCACGCCGTGGTCGCGAACCGTGATGGCGACAGCGGAGCCATCGCCCGCCACCGTCACATCGATCGGCTGGCTCTCGCCATGCTCCACGGCGTTGTCGATGAGGTTGCGCAGGATCCGATCCACGCGGCGGGGATCGCACTCCACGAGGCACGGATCGAGCAGTGCGGTCACCTCGATCGCACTGCCTCGGCGTTCGGCCAGGGGGCGGGCGGATTCGGCGGCGCGCCGCACCAGGGCGACGAGGTCGACGTTCTCCAGGTCCAGCACCGCGGCGCCGGCGTCGTAGCGGGAGATCTCCAGGAGGTCGCCGAGGAGGTTCTCGAAGCGATCGAGTTGGTTCTGGAGCAGTTCGGCGGATCGCGCGGTGGGCGGATCGAGCTCACCGCGGCTCTCGAAGATGAGGTCCGCGGCCATACGAATCGTGGTGAGGGGCGTGCGCAACTCGTGTGACACGTCGGAGACGAAGCGCTGCTGTACGGCGGAGAGTTCCTCGAGGCGATGGATCTGCTGTTCCAGGCTTGCTGCCATGTCGTTGAAGGCCATGGCCAATCGGGCGAGATCATCTTCGCCGCGCACCGACATGCGCTCGCGCAGGTGACCTTCGGAGAATTGCTCCGCCACGCGTGCGGCTGAGCGGACCGGGGTCACGACCTGCCGGGTGACGATGGCTGCGACGGCTCCGAGGAGGATGACGAGCAGCACACCCGTGCCGATGACGGTGCTGCGCACGAGGTCGAGCGTGCTCGCCTCGTTGGTGAGGGGGAAGAGGTAGTACAACTCGTAGGTGCCCACGTCCGTGACCGCAAGCGGTGCGCCGACGATGATGCCCGGTGCACTGCGCCCGTCGAGGTAGCGGATCTCGGTGTAGGTCCAGGATTGGCGCTCGGTGAGGAGCACCGTCTCGCGCAACTCGGGCGGCACGCTGGCGTCGGAGACGAGGTTGGTGCCGCGCTCGGGTGCGGTGCCCTCCGTCTCACCTGCGAGGAGCAGTACGTCGTACTGGGGAGGGCTGCCCGCGCGGGCAGCGAGCGATGCCACGATCGTGTCGACCACGCTGGCCGGCGATGCCGCACTCGTGCCGGATGCCGCGGCAGCCGAGATGCGCTGAGCATCGGCGAGGCCCACGCTCGCCTCGGTCACCGCCGTCCGCTCAGCAGAGTCCAGTAGGCCCGACGTCACGCGCGACAGGAGGAGGAAGCCGAGGATGGTCATGACCACGATGGAGAGGACGAGTGTGGTTGCGGTGACCCGCAGGAGCAGGGATCGACGCCACAGGGTGATGAGGGATATCGGGGCCGAGGGAGCCCTCGGAGTCGGCGGACTCGTCGGGCCGCTCGTCATGGCGGGCCGGCCTTGTATCCCACGCCACGCACGGTAAGGACGATCTCGGGATGTTCGGGGTCGTGCTCGACCTTGGCCCGCAGTCGCTGCACGTGCACGTTGACGAGGCGGGTGTCGGCAGCGTGGCGATAGCCCCACACCTCCTGCAAGAGCACTTCGCGCGTGAACACCTGCCACGGCTTGCGCGCGAGGCACACGAGCAGGTCGAACTCCAGCGGGGTCAGCGGGATGATCCTGTCCGCCCGACGCACGACGTGTCCGGCGACATCGATGGTGACATCGCCGATCTCGAGCGTGCCTGTCGATGGCTCATCACTGCGACGCACGCGCGCGCGAAGGCGGGCGACGAGCTCCTTGGGCTTGAATGGCTTGACGACGTAGTCGTCGGCTCCCGACTCGAGCCCTAGGACGACGTCGATGGTGTCGTTCTTGGCGGTGAGCATGACGATGGGAACGCCGGATTCCAGGCGGATGGCGCGACACACGTCGATGCCGTCCATGCCGGGGAGCATGAGATCGAGCAAGATGATGTCCGGTCGGGAGTCGCGGAAGGCCTGGAGCGCCTCGCCCCCGTCAGTGCAGAACACCGGGTCGAAGCCCTCGCCACGCAGCACGATGCCGAGCATCTCGGCCAGTGCCACGTCGTCATCGACGACCAGGACGCGTCCCCTCACAGGCCCATCGTGTCATCCCAGGAGCAGGAATGCTGCCCCTGGCAGGTTGTTGACCGCGTGCGCCACGATTGGCGCCCCGAGGCTGCGGGTCCTCCACCTCAGGATCCCGAGCACGAGGCCGCTCGCCAGGAGGATGGGAGCGCGCTGCGGCTCGAGGTGGAAGAGGCTGAAGGCGACCGACGTGATCGCGATCACCCAGGCGGCGTTGAGCCCGAGCTTGGCCAGAGCGTTGTACGCCATGCCGCGGAAGGCGATCTCCTCGGCGATGGGCGCGCCAATTGCCACGCACAGGGCGAAGGCCACCACGGCGAGCATGGGCCCTTCCTTGCTGAGCTCCTCGCCCACCTCGCCGGCTGCCGATGTGAACTCGCCGAAGATGGCCTGGATGATGAGGGCGATGGTGCCGCCGGCCACGAGGGCCGCGACTCCCCCGATGAGCCCCCAGCCCACATCGCGCCAGGTGAGGCGCAGGCCCAGGTCGATGCGTGGGCCGTTGCCCTGGAAGGCAGTGGTGAGCAAGGGCCAGCCGGCGAGCGCGATCCAGGGGAGCGTGGTGCCGAGGAGCAGCAGCCATACCAGGGGCAGGCCCAGTGCCTCACCGCCCAGGGCGACGGCCAACGAGATTATGACGAATCCGAGCAGGGGGATGATCGCGTCTGGGATGCCCCAGCGGGGGGCGACGAGGACGCGGCCCTCCGCGAGGGCGATGTCGACCGTGACGGGACAACCGGGGTAGTCCGCGGGAGTGCGAGAGCGCAGGACCGGAGACTGCGACATCATCCGGTCCTGCGCTCTGTATGCATGCTTGTCGATTAGTAGCGGTAGTGCTCGGGCTTGTACGGCCCGGCGACATCCACGCCCATGTACTCCGCCTGGTCCTTGGAGAGCTCGGTCAGGTGCACGCCGAGGGCGTCGAGGTGCAGGCGCGCGACCTTCTCGTCGAGGTGCTTGGGGAGGGTGAAGACCCCGATGGGGTACTCCTCAGGGCGCGTGAAGATCTCGAGCTGGGCGAGAACCTGGTTGGTGAAGGAATTCGACATGACGAAGGACGGATGACCTGTCGCGTTGCCCAGGTTGAGCAGGCGTCCCTCGGACAGCACGATGATCGAGTGGCCGTCAGGGAATGCCCACTCGTCGACCTGGGGCTTGATGGTGCGACGTTCGATACCGGGCACGCGAGCCAGGCCGGTCATGTCGATCTCGTTATCGAAGTGCCCGATGTTGCCGACGATCGCCTGGTGCTTCATGTGTGCCATGTGGTCGGCGGTGAGGACGTCCTTGCACCCGGTCGCGGTGATGAAGATGTCCGCGCTGTCGAGGACGTCCTCGATCGTCGCGACCTGGTAACCGTCCATGGCGGCCTGCAGTGCGCAGATGGGATCGACCTCGGTGACGATCACGCGCGCACCCTGGCCACGTAGCGAGTCAGCGCTGCCCTTGCCGACGTCGCCGTAGCCGCAGATCACGGCCACCTTGCCGCCGATGAGCACGTCAGTTGCCCTGTTGATCCCGTCCACGAGCGAGTGTCGGCATCCGTACTTGTTGTCGAATTTCGACTTGGTGACGGAGTCGTTGACATTGATCGCCGGGAAGAGCAGGCGACCTTCCTTGTGCATCTCGTAGAGGCGGTGCACGCCGGTGGTGGTCTCCTCGGTGACCCCGCGGATGCCCTCGCCAATGCGCGTCCACCGCTGCGGGTCCTCGGTGAGTGAGCGCCGCAGCACCTCGAGGATGACGGCGTACTCCTCGGAGTCGGTCGGATCGGTGCTCGGGACCACTCCGGCAGCCTCGAACTCGGTGCCCTTGTGGACGAGCAGCGTGGCGTCGCCACCGTCGTCAAGGATCATGTTGGGGCCGGCGCCGTCGGGCCACAGGAGCACCTTCTCGGTGCACCACCAGTACTCATCCAGCGTCTCGCCCTTCCAGGCGTAGACGGGGACCCCGCGCGGATCCTCGGGCGTGCCGTCGGGTCCGACGACAACGGCTGCGGCCGCGTGGTCCTGGGTCGAGAAGATGTTGCAGGAGGCCCAGCGCACCTCGGCGCCGAGCGCCACAAGGGTCTCGATGAGGACCGCCGTCTGCACGGTCATGTGGAGGGAGCCGGTGATGCGTGCACCCTTGAGCGGCTGACGCGGGCCGAACTCCTCGCGCATGGCCATGAGGCCGGGCATCTCGTGCTCAGCGAGCCGGATCTCATCGCGGCCGAAGGCGGCGAGGGAGAGATCGGCGACCTTGTAGTCGGGGGCTTGGGAAACAGACATGGAAGTGCACCTCGAAAAAGTGGAGTGGCCGGCGGACGGCACGAGGCTTCGATGGTCCGGCGGGCGTGGGAACAGACTACTCCTCCTTCCGGGGTTTGCGCACAGGCGCGGTCCGCGCCCCTCATCCACGAGCCTCCGGAGGGCCGGTCGCTGGCTCGGCATCCCGTGGCCCACTGGGGGGATGGGATTCACACGCGACTCAGGACTCGCACGCGTCCGCTGGGCCCCTGTGGCACGCCTCGTCGGCACCGCCCTCGGAGATGTCGTCTCGCTCGGCGCGCCGGGGACGTGCGCGGGTTGCCAGCGTCCTGGGTCGGCAGTGTGTGCGCCCTGCGAGGCGCATCTCCTCGGTCCCGCGCGCCCGCATGCTCCTGCGCCTACTCCGCATGGGTGGATGCCGACGTACGTGGCATCGGACTACGAAGGCATCACGCGCGCGATCATCACCGCGTGGAAGGAGCGCGGGCGCCGCGATGTGGCCGTGCACCTGGCGCACGCGCTCTCCGTCGCGATGCGTGCGGTCATCTCGGATGAGGATGCACGCGCTGAGCACAATGCCCCGCACCTGACCGTCGTACCCATCCCGTCATCCCCCGCCGCCCGCAGGCGTCGGGGTGAGGACGCATGGGACCGAGTAGTGCGGCTCGCGATCGCGGAGGTCTCCCGAGACTGCCGGATCGACGTCGCGCGCTGCCTGCACCTCACGCGGCAACCCCGCGATCAGGCCGGCCTGTCTGCGCAGGAGCGCAGGGCGAATCTCGCGGGGGCACTTGCCTGCAGGACTGCGCCGAGGACTCCCATCGTCCTCGTCGACGACATCGTGACGACCGGCGCCACGCTTGCAGAGGGTGCCCGAGCCCTGCGTGCGGCAGGGGGCGAGGTCCGGTGGGCTGCGGCGATGGCGGCTACCTCGCGCTCCATCGGGTAGCCGGCTCCACCAGACTGGTGGGGTGCCTGCTTCACGCGAGACAGATCTCATCGCCGCTGTCGTGGCAGCGACGCCGGTAGTGCGCCGCGGCCTAGGAGCAATGCTGGTCGACGCCGGATGGGACGTCATCGAGGAGCCCGCGGGCACCAACATCCGACCGAGCGTCGTGGTGTGGGAACTCCCGGGTCTGGCCACGTCCGCGGACGTGACCCGCATGCGCGACACGTGGGGTGGTGTGCCCCTGCTGGTCGTCGTCGGGGCGGCCACGCCGGATCTCCTGGGTGGGCTTGTGTCCGCGGGCGCGCGCGGAGCCGTGGAGCGCGACGTCGACGAGGCCGCACTCGTGCAGGCAGCCCGCGCGGTGGCGGAGGGTCGCACGGTGGTCAATGCGGGCGCGCGTGCTGACGGTGCGGGTGGCCGACCGCCGGCTCTGACCCGACGCGAGGCCCAGGTGCTGTCGCTGCTGTGCTCCGGGAGCACCAATCGGGAGATCGCCGAGGCCCTCGTGATCAGTGACAACACGGTCAAGAACCATGTGCGGCGTCTCTACGAGAAGCTCCAGGTGCGTTCGCGCACCGAGGCCGTGGTGCGCGCAGCTCGCTGGGGGTTGGTGCGCATCGACGGTGAGGGCTCGCTCTCAGGCACCTCTGCACCTGCCGGGACGGGCTAGGGGGATCGGACTGTCTAGGATGACCTGGTGGGCATCCTGGACAAGATCCTCCGCGCGGGCGAGGGAAAGACGCTCCGCACCCTCGAGGGCATCGCCCAACAGGTCAACGCCATCGAGGACGACTTCGTCGCCATGACCGACGAGGAGTTGCGGGGCCTCACGGCTGAGTACCGTACCCGGCTGGACAACGGTGAGACCCTTGACGACCTCCTCCCCGAGGCCTTCGCCACGGTGCGCGAGGCGGCACGCCGCACCCTTGGCCAGCGCCATTACGACGTCCAGCTCATGGGTGGCGGGGCGCTGCATCTGGGCAACATCGCCGAGATGCGCACGGGTGAGGGCAAGACCCTCGTCGCCACGTTGCCCTCATATCTCAATGCACTCTCCGGCAAGGGCGTGCATGTCGTCACCGTCAACGACTACCTTGCCGAGCGTGATGCCGAGTGGATGGGCCGCATCCATCGCTTCCTGGGCCTGAATGTCGGAGTCATCCTGGCGCACATGACGCCCGCGGAGCGTCGTGAGGCCTACGCGGCGGACATCACCTACGGGACCAATAACGAGTTCGGCTTCGACTATCTGCGCGACAACATGGCCTGGTCCACCACCGAGATGGTCCAGCGCGGACACAACTTCGCGGTGGTCGATGAGGTCGACTCCATCCTCGTCGACGAGGCTCGGACTCCGCTCATCATTAGCGGACCTGCCGACCAGCCCACCAAGTGGTACTCCGAGTTTGCGCGAATCGCCCGTCTCCTCAAGATCGATGAGGACTACGAGGTGGACGAGAAGAAGAAGACGATCGGTGTGCTGGAATCCGCGATCGACAAGGTCGAGGACCAGCTCGGCATCGACAATCTCTACGACATGGTCAACACTCCGCTCGTCGGATTCCTCAACAACGCCGTTCGAGCCAAGGAACTCTTCAAGAAGGACCGCGACTACGTCATTCTCGACGGCGAGATCCTCATCGTCGACGAGCACACCGGTCGCCTCCTCAAGGGTCGGCGCTACAACGAGGGACTCCACCAGGCCATCGAGGCCAAGGAAGGCGTGGAGATCAAGGCGGAGAACCAGACCCTGGCAACGATCACACTCCAGAACTACTTCCGCCTCTACGACAAGCTCTCGGGCATGACCGGCACGGCGATGACCGAGGCCAACGAGTTCCAGCAGATCTACTCGCTGGGCGTGGTGCCTATTCCGACCAATCGACCGATGGTGCGTCTGGACGAGCCTGATCTCGTCTACCGCACCGAGGACGCCAAGTACGCCGCCGTCATCGATGACATCGAGGAGCGCCACGAGGCGGGGCAACCCGTGCTCATCGGCACCACGAGCGTGCAAAAGAGCGAGGTCATCTCCCAGGAGCTCAAGAAGCGTGGCGTGCGCCACGAGGTCCTCAATGCAAAGAACCACGAGCGCGAGGCCTCGATCATCGCTGAGGCGGGTCGCAAGCAAGCGGTGACCGTCGCCACCAACATGGCTGGTCGAGGCACCGACATCATGCTCGGTGGCAACCCCGAGTTCCGTGCCGCGCAAGAGCTCGAGCGTCGCGGGCTCGACCCCGTCGAGGATCCCGAGGCCTATGAGAAGGCCTGGCCTGAGGCCCTGGCTGCAGCGCAGGCGTCCGTGGAGAGTGAGCACGAGGAGGTCATCGCGCTCGGTGGCCTGTATGTGCTTGGCACCGAGCGTCATGAGTCGCGACGTATCGACAACCAGCTCCGCGGCCGCTCCGGCCGCCAGGGTGACCCTGGTGAGACTCGCTTCTACCTCTCGCTCGAGGACGATCTCATGCGCCTCTTCAAGGCGGAAATGGTCGACGCCTTCCTGCGCAGGTTCAACGTGCCGGACGATGTGCCCATCGAGGCCAAGATGGTCACCAACGCCATCCGGTCCGCGCAGACCTCTGTGGAAGCCCAGAACTTCGAGATCCGCAAGGACGTCCTGAAGTACGACGATGTGCTTAATCGTCAGCGCCTGGTGATCTACGACGAGCGTCGTCAGGTCCTCGAGGGTGCCGACATTCACGATCAGGTGCGTACCTTCCTCGATGAGGTCGTCGCCGAGTACGTCACCTCCGCCACGGCCGAGGGCTATCCCGAGGATTGGGACCTGGACCAGTTGTGGACGGCGCTCAAGCAGCTCTACCCGGTGGGCATCACCGTCGAGGAGCTCGAGGAGCAGTCCGGTTCCGGGCGGGCGGGCCTCTCGGCAGAGTTCCTCACCGAGGAGCTGACCAATGACATCCACCTTGCCTACGACCGGCGGGAAGCCGAGCTGGGCGAGGAGGTGACTCGCGAGCTGGAGCGCCGCGTCATCCTCTCGGTCCTCGACCGCAAGTGGCGCGAGCACCTCTACGAGATGGACTACCTCCGCGATGGCATCGGCTTGCGCGCCATGGCCCAGCGAGATCCCCTGATCGAGTACCAGCGCGAGGGCTACGAGCTCTTCACCGCGATGATGGAGGCCATCAAGGAAGAGACGGTCGGCTACCTCTTCAATGTCGAGGTCCAGGCACCTCCCACGGTCAGCGAGGAAGCGGCCCAGGCCGCGGCCGTCGTCACGGAGGCGCCCGCGTCGGCTGCCGTGCAGGCGATCGCGGCTGCTGCCAACTCCGCGAAGGCAGCCAAGGCGGCACCCGAGATCACCGCCAAGGGGCTCGGCCCCGCGCGCCCGCAGGTGCTTGAGTATTCCGCGCCCTCGGCCGATGGAGGCGTGGCTCACGAGACCCTTCAGGCCGACGGCGAGGAGATCGAGGTCGATCCCAACGCCAGCCGGGCCGAGCGCCGTCGTGCGGAGCGGGCTAATCGCAAGCGCAAGTGAGTTACCTTCCATGACCGAGTGGCTCGTGCCCGAGAGGCCTGTCTTCGTGGGCGGCACGGGGCGCAGCGGCACCACGATCGCGGGGCGCCTCCTCGGTCGACACCATGACTTGCGCGCGACCAACCCGCGTGAGCTCCGCTTCATCGCCTCGCGTGGCGGTGTCGCCGACGCCTTTGCGGGCCAGGTTGCGCCACAGCAGGTCGTGGATGCGCTCTGGGAGCACTGGTATGTGCGCATCAAGCCATCGGGTGCGCGCTCGGGGCTTTTCCGCCGACTCGGTGAGCAGGAGATGCGGGCTGCCTGCGACGCTTACGTGGCGGGATTCGTGGACGATCCGGCGCGTGCATCGCGCCACTTCGCAGAGTCGATCGTCTCTTCGGGGAAGTGGGCGGATGCCCAGGCTCGCGGCGAGGGCAAGGCCCGGTGGGTCGACACCACCCCGGCCAATGCCCGCGCTGCCGACCGAGTGCTGGCACTCTTCCCCGACGCCGTCGTGGTCCACATGATGCGCGATGGCCGTGATGTGGCCGCCTCCTTCGTCTCCAAGCCCTTCGGTCCGACGGACGTCTTCACTGCGCTGGAGGAGTGGCGCGAGCGGATGATCGATGCCGCGCGGGCTGAGCAGGCGTGTCCTCCCGGGCGATTCCTCCGCGTCGACCTGCACGAACTGACGGTTACCGATCGCGAGGCCACGCTCGCGGCCCTTCTCGAGGGGATCGGCGTCGGACCAGATCGTCGTCTGTCGCAGTGGTTCGACGCCCACGTCCTGCCCCAGCAGGCGCACATCGGCAGGTGGCGTCGCGACTACGACGACGCCACGGCTGCCCGGATCGATGCCCGCTACGACGAGATCCTGGCGGAGTTCGAGGCTTCGGACGTGCCCTATCCGCAGGCTTAGGTGATGGGCCGGGTCTCCGGCCGCCCGAGCAGCCACCACGCGAGTGCTGCCGCAATTGCGGAGGCGAGGCCGCCGAGCAGCCCCCACCAGGTCGAGGTCAGCAAGAGTGCCAGCCCCGCGCCGACGATCGCGTAGCAGATGGCGACCACGCGCGCGGCGGTCCGGCGATGGGCAAGCGATGCGGGGCGGGTGAGCGCGAGGACCACGATGAAGGCGAGCGTGGCAATGGCGGCAATCGGGCCGAAGAAGAACACCGCGGTCTGCAGCGTCGCGATCCCCGCGACTTCATCGGGAGTCGATGCGCCCGCAGAAAAGACCGCGAGCACCAGGCCGACGAGGGTGGCCGCGACTCCAAAGGCCGCGAGGCGCAGCAGTGCTACCCCGGCCTGGGTGCTCATGCCGGGATACTCACGTCGAGGGCGGCCCGTAGAGCTTCAATGACACGGGCACGCAGCCGCCCACCGTGCTCGGCGAAGTCGCGTTGATGCTCGACGTACTCTGCGCGTCCCTCGGGACTCTCGATGGGGATCGGGGCGTAGCCCAGTTCGCGGAAGTCATAGGGAGATGCGCGCATATCGACGGCGCGCACCTCGCGTGCGAGCGCGAAGCAGTCCGCCGTGAGCTCGGAGCCGATGACGGGGTAGGAGCGGAAGCACCACTTGTAGAGGTCCATGGTGGCGTGGAGGCAGCCGGGCTGCTCGTCATCGGACTGACTGGATCGCGTGGGCTGGATGACGTTGAGCGGTTTCGCCTCGGCGGTGTAGAAGCGGAAGGCGTCGATGTGCGTGCAGCGGAGAGGGGCGGACTCGACAACCTCGGCGATCGCGTCAGGCGACAGGCGGAGTGGCCAGGAGGCGTGGCGTACGGCGTCGGCGGGCTGGCGATAGACCATGGCCCACTCATGCCTGCCGAAGCACGCGTAGGCCGGCGGTCGCGATGCTGTCCCTTCCATCAAGCGCAGACAGGCACGCATCACCTCGGTCGGCAGCGCCGCGGGGTCCACCCGGGCGCCCACGTCGTCGACCTGGTAGCCCCGGAGGTCACCGAACTGCACCACGCCGCCGGTGAGGAGTACGCCAGCCCCGGGATGCCAGCGGGCGAGTTGTGCGGGACGCCACGAGTAGTAGTCGAAGAGGAAATCATCGACAGGGTGTCGCTCACCCTGCCGGCGGCGCTCCAGGCGCGGAGTGATCCACGGATCGACGCGCGCGGCATGGACCGCCTGGCGTTCGCGCCAGGTGACCTCGGGCATCGTCGTCTGGGTCAT
>Ga0315902_10006215_pt1 | contig 16619 bp, 11 predicted proteins | sample LakEriMetagenome_9_FD_203523 | JGI IMG/M metagenome (GOLD analysis project Ga0315902, IMG submission 203523) | Freshwater fungal communities from buoy surface, Lake Erie, Ohio, United States - Buoy 12 MA117 | ecosystem: Environmental > Aquatic > Freshwater > Lake > Lake biofilm | place: USA...
TTTCCAACGTGTCACCGCGGGGCATCACCTGCCGGGAATCGTTCACTGGGTCGAAAGGGGCAGTCCCTCGGCATGGTTATTCACGAACAGGTGGAAAATCGATGCCACGAATGCATCCCCGGTGGCTGTTTCAGAGAACCTCTTCCACTTCGGTGTAGAGGAAGGTCACACCACCGGTGGCGTAGTTCGGAACATCTGCCACGGCGGCCTGTCCCTCGGGGGAGGCGAGCAAGGCTTCAAATTCTTCGCGACTCTCCATGTAGAGATCGGCGACGTAGTAGTAGGGGGACGGTTGACCGGTGGGAGTGCCGGCGACCTTGCCAATCGTCCATTTTTTCAATCCCTTCATCTTTCGGGCGATCGGGATATGCGCCTCCTCGTAGTATTTGTCGAATGCCTCCGGATCCTTGGGATGGCCATACAGGACGAGCAGACGAATCATGAGCGCGCGACTCCGGAAGAGAAGAAGTGAAGCCGACGTTTTAGACCGTCGTCCGAACCCTGTCGAGGATCCGTGTCACGTGGACTGCAGGTCCTGAACCGGAAATTCCTCCGACTGGCGTGAACTCTGCACGCCAGACTCGCGGCCACCGGCCTCTCATCAAGCCGCGTTCACGACGAACCCAATTTCGAAAGCGGCACGACGAGGCTCCAATCGGTTCCCGGCACCCGTCTGCCGGTGACTCCCCCGCCCGCGCGTTCGGAATGTGCTGGCGGGAAACTTCGCGCCCTGGTTGGCAGAGCGATCAGTCCTGCTGTTCCGCCCGCTTTTCGGCACGCTCCCGCCGTGTCGGCTCGCGTTTCGCCGGATAACTGACATGCATCCCCACCGGGGTTGGACCATGGGCCCGGACTCCCACGGCCACCCCTCCCACAGCCATGCCTCCGACCGCCACTCCCCCCACCACCAGTGGGGCGAGGGCCACGCCTCCGATGGCGGCCAGCAGACCACCGGCGATTCCCCCGAGGGAACAGACCCCAAACGACAATCCGCCGATGGTCACGCCTCCCCGGGCGATTCCGCCGATGGCGATCACGCCGTCGGCACGGTCACCGACCGCCAGGATTGCCTGGGCATGCCCGTAGCGTTCCCCCAGTTCGGGGTCGGGGCCAGAGGCAATCTCCCAGAGGGGCAGGCCCCAGAATTCGCGCGTTGATCGGAGTCTGACCCGCCGGCGGGCACGCCGGGACCGCAACTCCAGCCGCCGGGTCCGGCGGGCTTCCCGCCGCGACTGACGTGCCGCCCGCAATTCCTCCCGACGCTGACGCCGTCGTTCGCCACGCAGCGCGGGATCCGTGGGCAGGAATGCGTCGTCGCTGGCTGGCAATTGGCGCTTGAGATCGTCGAGTTCCGCCTCCAACTGCGACAGGCGACGTTCCAGGTCTTCCAGGCGGTCCGACATCTGCGATTCCCCCAGAGGTGCTGGTCTCTAATGGCGGAAATGACGCCGGCCGGTGAAGATCATCGCGACCCCCAACTCGTTGCAGGCGGCGATGACGTCGGGATCATTGCGGCTCCCGCCAGGCTGAATGGCGGCGAGAATCCCGGCCTGGGCCGCCTGGACCAGGCCGTCGCGAAACGGGAAGAAGGCATCGGAGGCCACCACCCCGCCGGCACTGCGGCCCGCCGATTTCTGGGCCGCGATCTGGACCGAATCCACGCGACTCATCTGCCCGGCCCCCACGCCGATCACCGACCCCTCCCGGGCGAACACAATCGCATTCGACTTCACGTGCTTGCAGACCTTCCACGCGAACCGCAGATCGATGAGTTCCTGCGGGGTCGGCTGCCTTTCGGTGACCACCTTCCACTCACTCTCGGGATCGGCCACGTCGTCCGCCTGCTGGACCAGCAGGCCGCCGGTCACCCGTCGGTAGTCCAGGACGCGTTCGCGGGGGGCGAGCATTTCCGGGCATTCCAACAGCCGTACATTCGCCTTCCACTTCGGCTTGGTCGTCAGGATCTGCAGTGCTTCGGGCTCAAAGCCGGGAGCGATGATCGCCTCGACAAACCGATCGGGCAGACAGAGTTGCCCGGCGGCGGCGGCATCCATGGGCCGATTGAAACCGAGGATCGACCCAAACGCACTGACCGGATCGCCCGCCCACGCACGATCGAGAGCCTCGGCGACAGTCGCCGCAATGGCCGCCCCGCAGGGGTTGTTGTGCTTCAGGACCACGGCGGCCGGATCCTGGAATTCACGCACCAATTGCAGCGCGGCATCCAGGTCGAGCAGGTTGTTGTACGAGAGTTCCTTGCCGTGCAATTGCCGGGCGGAAGCCAGCGTTCCCGCCGCGGCCCGGGGCTCGACATAAAACGCCCCCTCCTGCTGGGGGTTTTCGCCGTACCGCAACTTTTCGCCACGACGTTCAAACAGCGGGGCAAGGGTTTGGGGGAAGAGTTCTTCGGGATGCACCACCCGGGCGAAGTAATTGGCAATCGCCCGGTCGTAGCGGGCCGTCGCCTCGAAGGCCTCGCCCGCCAATTCCCGCCGCAGCTCGTGGGTCAGGCCGTCGGCCTGCAGGGCGGCCAGCACCCGCTCGTACTGCCGGGGATGGGTGACCACGGCCAGGTGTTCATGATTCTTCGCGGCCGAACGAATCATGCTGGGGCCGCCGATGTCGATGTTTTCGACCGCCATTTCCCAGGTACAGTCGGGACGGGCGACGGTCGCCTCGAACGGGTAAAGGTTGCAGACCACCAGTTGGAACGGCAGGATGCCATGTTCACGCATCGACTGTGCGTCGGAGGCGAGGGTCGGCCGTCCCAACAGGCCACCGTGGACCCGGGGATGCAGCGTCTTCACCCGACCATCCATCATTTCGGGAAAGCCCGTATATTCCGAGATGTCGGTGACCGGAAGCCCACTGTCGAGGAGCGTCTTGCGCGTTCCCCCGGTTGACACAATTTCAAAACCGAGCTGATTCAGACCTTTGACAAACGGGAGCAGACCCGTCTTGTCACTGACAGAAATGAGGGCCCGGAGTCGGGAACCATTCGCAGACGACATGCGGCAACCGAGAGTTCGTAAAAACAGGGGATCGGCAGCGGCCAACCCCCCTGTGTGGCATTGACCAGAGCGAGCCGAAACTATGACAGGTTTCCCGATGGAGTTCCACCGGCCACCCCCGATCGAGCCGTGCTTCGAAAGTCGGTTGCCGCGCCGAGTGGCCTGGGATTCTCACCTTCCCCGATTCTCGTCTCTGGGATGAGATCTCTGGGATGAGATCTCTGGGATGAGATCTCTGGGATGAGATCTCTGTGGCGAGAACCGTGGGAAGCACGGAGAGAGAGTGACAGGCGATCGGGAGGCAGGGTCGTCGGACGTGACGACGAACACTGGCGATGACTTTGGCGGCGGACAGTCCCCTGACATCGACTCGGAGAGTCGATCGACTTTGGGGACTAGTTCTCTTCCTCGGTCATGTCCGCTTCCGCCTCGGGCGGAGAGTTGTCGTCGGTCTCCAGCGTCGGATCGGCATCCGGAGGAGCATTGTCATCCGAAATGTCGGACTTCGGCGCGGGCACCTTGGGAGCCACTCCCGGAGCCATGGGCTGCAGTTCCGGCCGGCGATAATAGTTCGGGAACTCGGCCCCCTGCTCACGCACCGCCATGACAAGTCCCGATTCCGTTCCCAGGTAGATCCGGTCGGTCATGAAGTTGACGACCCGCAACGAGAATGTGCCGAGGGGCACGCTTCCCACCGTATCTCCCGTCTTGCGGTCCAGCACCCGCAGGTGTCCCCGGTTGTCGACCGTGTAGAGCCGAGTTGGCGACGCGGTCAGAACCTGGGTGATGTCGGGCTTGGCCCACAGACGCTCGCCGGTCGCGGCATTCACCCGGTAGAGACGCCCGTATTCGGGAATCACAAACAGATCATCGTTGATCACCAGCGGATCCTTCTTGATCACGTGACCGGTGGTGAACTGCCACGCCATGCGACCGCTGCGGGTGTCGATCGCATAGACGTTGTAGTCTTCCGATGCCAGGATCATCAGGTCCTTGTAGCGAGCGATGGGGGCGCTCAGGGCGGCATCGGTCTCGAACTGAAACGCCATCTTCCGGTTCAACGCGGCCAGCGAATAGACCGAACCGTTTTTGCTGGCAAACAGGACGTTCGAACCCTGGATGATCGGCGGCGAGGTCACCCGCTCTGAGGTGCGGTAGCGCCACATCTGTGCCGCATCGATGAAGCTGTTCAACCGCCCCTGCTGGTGCAGCGAAAGAACCTGCTTCAGGTCAAAAGCATACAGGCTGCCATCGAGACACCCCAGAAAGATCTGGTCATCATTGACGGCGACCGGGGCGCTCGGCTGGCTCGGCAGCGGGAAGGTAAACGCCACATCCCCCTTGTCCCGATTGATCGCCGTCAGTCGGGCCCCCGAAATCACGAAGACATAATCATCATTGAACGAACCGGCATAGGCCGGGGCATCGACAGCCCCCACCAGCGTGTACCACTTGAGACGTCCCGTCTCGGCATCGAAGGCCGAAGTGATGCCCGACGACGATTGTGCGACAACCAGGAACTCGTCGGCGGTGAGGTGCGTGATCCGGTCGCGCTGCCGGTTGGTGACCGCATGCCCCCACCACTCCCGGGTCAGCCCCAGTCGATTGAGGGACGATTCCGGGATCAATGGCGAAACGCTGCGACGGATCCCCTGAGCCTCGACTGCCGGCAGACAGCAGCTCCAGGCAAGAGCCACCAGCAGGAAACAACGAACAACAGGCATGTTGTGAGACTCCGCACAAACCGCAGGCTGGGGCTTAGCAGAACAGGTCGACGACCCGAGGTTCACTTCCCGAACGTCCCGTATTCTACGGGCGGTCTCCCAGCGCAGGCCAGCACCCCGCCGGGTACAGACACCGGAATCCCGTCTCCCCCCTATCGAGCATCGCCGCCGTCGGGGACCACCTATTCTCGGGGAGGGGGTCGGCACCCCGATGACTGCCACAGCTGGCAGTCCGTGAAAGACTCCTACAGCACCTACAACCGGCGCGCTGCCCCTGAGGTCGGCCCCCTTCCGGGGGACTTGTGGCACAGAAATCGAATGGGATACACTTGAACAACAGCGGGGTGGTCCGACTCCCGACAGCCGGCGAAAGACTGCGGACTGCAGACTTCCGGCAGGGAGACTTCAGACTGTCGCGCCCGATCCGGTGCGGTCGGCGACCTTCGAGTCATGCCGGCCCCACCTTCACGTCATCCCGTCCCTCCGACACTTCCATCTCACCGCTCAGGGTGTGGTCATGCGAAATTGCTGGATTTGGGGCCTCTCCCTGGCAGCGATTCTTCCCACCGCGGTCGCCGCGGACGTTGTCCAGCTGCGTGCCGGGGGCAAGCTCGCCGGTGAGATCCAGGGACCCTCACGGAATGGCGACACGACTCCCATCACCGTGAAAACACTGTCGGGAGCCAGTGTGACCGTGGCCCCCGAGTCGGTCGAATCGGCCCGCAGGCGCAAGATCGCCTACGAAGAGTACGAACGGCGGGCGGCGGACACCCCCAATACGGTCGAAGACCAGCTGCAACTGGCCGACTGGTGCAGGAACAATGGGCTTTCGAACCCCCGCCGGTCCCACCTCCGGCGGGTGCTGGCACTCGATCCCCAGCATGCGGCCACCCGCAAGGCGCTGGGGTACACGCGTCATGGCGGCCAGTGGATGACCCACGACGAATTGATGAGTTCCCGCGGACTGGTGAAGCACAAGGGGAAATGGGTCCTGCCCCAGGAGGTCCCGTTCATCGAGCAGGCCGCCGCCGAGACGGAAGCCGAAAAACAGTGGTACAAGCAGGTCCGCAAGTGGTTTGGCTGGATCACCACCAGCGATGATCCCGCGCGTCAGTCGGAGGGCTTGGCCGAGTTGCGGAATCTGCGGGAGGCGACTGCGGCCCCAGCCGTCATCCGGACGTTTCAAAAGGCGGGGCCGGAACCACTGCGATTGCTGCTGGTCGAGATCCTGACCAATCTCGACGGCCCCCGCGCCTTCGACCGGTTGATCGAACTGAGCCTCATGGATGATTTCGACTCGGTGCGCGACGCCTCTCTGAGGGGGGTCAAACGCCGGGGATCGACGGCCGCCTTTCCCGCCTATCTCAAGGCACTTCGCAGTGAAAACAACCGACTCGTCAATCGGGCGGGAGCGGCCCTGGGGCAGATGGGAGACGATACGGTCATTGACCCACTGATCGAGGCGCTCGTCACGCGACACCAGTACAAGATCCGCGTGCCCGCCAACATGGTGGGCCAGACTCCGGATGGGCGAATGATCCAGGCTGTCGATCCGTCGATGCTTCCCCCCGAGATCGCGCAGCAACTTGCCACAGGACAGCTTCCCTACGGAGTCGCCTTCGACAACTCGTCGTCCGTCGGCCTCAAGCAGCCGATGCGACCGGTCGTGGTGAAGCAGGACGAGAAAAACACCGCGGTTCTCGAAGCCCTGACCCTGTTGACCGGCGAGAACTACGGGTTCGATGAAGGGGCCTGGCGGCGCTGGCGAAGCAGCCTGAAATCCTCAGTCGTCTCGCCACGCAGCCGCTCGAATCCCTGAACCTCCGCCGAGACTCGCCGCCGTGTCTTCCCCCACCGACCTGCGTCGCCTGCTCCGGCAGACCCTGGAACTCTACCGCGGGATGGGCCTGGAGCAACTTCCGCTCGTCGCACTGCCGTCCGTCCCCCCGGCCTCGGCCGCCACACCGGCCTCTCCCCCCAACGCGGGAAACGCATCGGCGGGTGTTCGCCCTCCCCCTCGATCCCATTCGGGCCCCGCAGCCCCCTGGGAACTGTCCCGCCGGCCCCCTGCGTCTCCTGCGGAATCTCCGCCGTCACCCCCCTCTGCGCCCGCACCTCTTCCCATGGGAACCCCCTCCGTGAGTGACACTTCGTCGGCCCGACGCCCAGCCGCCGTCCCGCTTCCGTTGAACGCCAGTCCCGACGAACGAAGTTCGACACTCAAGATCCTGCAAGAGTCGGTCTCCGGATGCGTCCGCTGCACCGAGTTGGCGTCCACCCGCAAGAACACTGTTTTTGGGGTCGGCAATCCATCCGCGAAAATCCTGTTCCTGGGGGAGGCTCCCGGTGCCGATGAAGACGAACAGGGGGAACCGTTCGTCGGTCGGGCCGGGCAATTGCTGAATGACATCATCACGGCCTGCCAGCTGAAGCGGGAAGAGATCTACATCTGCAACGTTCTCAAGTGCCGTCCTCCGGGCAATCGCACCCCGCTGGAAAGTGAATGCACCAACTGCCGGGAATTCCTCGACGGACAACTCGCCGCGATCGATCCCGAATTCATCGTCTGCTGGGGGACCACCGCCGCCCAGAACCTGCTGCAGACCAAGCAGCCGATCGGCAAGCTGAGACAGCAATTCTTTCGACATGGACGGGCCCGTGTGCTGTGCACCTATCACCCGTCCTACCTGTTGCGGAACCCCCCGGCAAAGAAGGATGTCTGGGAAGACATGAAATTCTGGCGGCTGGAAATGGGGATTGATCTCGGGAATGCCAGGAAAGCGGGTTCGTAGTTCCCATTCCTCGGCAATTCTGTCGTGACCCGCGGCGGGAACCGGTGAACCGCGACAGGTTCCGTCGGGTTTTCCGGACCACATTTGCTTCCCCGAGTTGTGAGGCCCGACCATGCGGACTCGTCTCGTGCAGAACCGTCTCGTCCCATGGGGGCTGTTCCTGGTTTTGGCCGGCGCGATGGCCGCCTCTCCCTCCCGTGCCGACAGACCCAATCTCGTCTGGATTGTGGTCGACGACATGTCGCCCCACTTCGGCTGCTATGGAGAACGTCTGATCTCCACACCGAGGATCGATGCCCTGGCGGCCGGGGGGATTCGATTTGAGAACTGCTTCACCACGGCTCCCGTCTGCTCTCCCTGTCGCAGTGCCCTCATCACGGGGTGCTATCAGACGACGATCGGTGCCCATCACCACCGCAGCGGACGAGGCGAGCGGAAGATCACGCTTCCCGACGGAGTGGAACCACTCCCGGCGATCCTGAAACGGGCGGGATACTACACCTGCCTCGGTGGTCCATCGGTGACAGGGACCCATCGGCTGGGCAAGAGCGATTACAACTTTGAATGGGATCCCGCCATCTATGATTCGAACGACTGGGGGGGGCGTCAGCCCGGCCAACCCTTTTTCATGCAGGTCCAACTTCATGGCGGAAAACTGAGGGAAGGGGCCGGGTGGAAGGAACGGGCTCAAGCCCGGCTGGGCGAACTGGTCGACCCGCGAGCGGTCACGCTGCCCCCCTGCTACCCCAACGACTCCATCCTGGCCGAGGACTGGGCCCGTTACCTCGATGCCTGCCGCTGGACCGATGCCGAGGTTGGAGAAGTCGTCGATCGACTGCAGCGGGAGGGGCTTCGGGAATCGACGGTGGTGATCGTGACGACCGACCATGGCATCAGCCACGCCCGTGGCAAGCAATTTCTGTATGACCAGGGGCTGCGTGTCCCGCTCATCCTGAATGGACCAGGAATCGCCAAAGGACTGCTGCGGAGCGACCTCGCACAGTTGATCGATCTCGCCCCCACCACCCTGGCACTGGCTGGATTGCCAATTCCCCCCCGGATGCAGGGAATGAACCTCCTTGCGGAGGATCGCCCGGAACGGTCCATGATCTTTGCAGCACGCGACCGCTGCGATGAAACGGTCGACCAGATTCGATGCATCAGGACTCACCGATGGAAGTACATCCGCAATGGATTTCCAGGCCGGCCGCTCCTTCAGCCCAATGCCTACAAGGATGCCAAGCCAATCGTGCAGAGACTGCGGGAGCTGCAGACCGCGGGCACCCTGACTGCCGAACACGAACAACTGCTGTTTGCCCCGACCCGCCCGCGGGAGGAACTGTACGACCTGCAGCACGATCCGGACGAACTGCGGAATCTCGCCGGCGATGCAAGATCGGCGGCCGACCTGGCCCGGTTTCGGGAACTCTTGACAGCCTGGCAGACGGAATCGAACGATCTCGGTGCCACCGACGAACCCCGGGACATGTACGAGAGTGACATGCAGGTCTACCTCCAGGAACTCCCCCCCGAACGTCGATCGATCGTGGAGAGGAACATCGGCCAGATGCAGGCCTGGGCGCGAGACGGACAATAAACCGCGGGGCCAAACCGGCCTGTGGAGCGCACCACCTGCCAACCCGTCACCCCGGTGACAGAGACACCCTTTCCATCGCCGGAATCGGCACCTTGGGGCTTGGCAAGAGATTGATTTCCTGACCTCACCGGGATACCGTCGATGTCTGGAGAATCCGCGAAGGGCTGAGCGTTTTCGGAGGGGGCCGACCGGTGAGCACGGTCGACTGCCGGGGGATCCCGAGACGTGCGGCTCGCCACGACTTTTCAACCCCGCGTGATTGAGACCCGGTCGGAGTGAGTACGATGCGTGGAATGCTGACAGTCCTGATCATTTCCCTGACGTTCCCGGGCTTCGCACTGGGCTACCAGAAGTCCGACAAGAAGTCGAAATCCAAGGGAAACGCCTCGGAGTATTCCGTCGGTCAGGAGGTCGAGGTCGATTATTACAACAAGTGGCGCCCGGGTGTGGTCGTGGCCCTTCCCAACTCGGGGAGGATCCAGGTCGAATTCGAATTCGACCCACTGGGCGAAGTGAATGGTTCGTCCAAGAACAAGCCCGACGAGAGCAAGAAAACCAAGGCCTTCTTCGAAGCCGATAAGGTGCGCCCCTCCAAGGGAGGAGGAACTCCCAAGAAGACAGGCAAATCGGCCGAGGGACCCCGGAAGGGGACCGCCGGGGGCAAATCGACTCCCCGGGGAGAACTGCTCGACTGGACCGACAGCACCGGCAAGTTCAAGATCAAGGCCCGGTTTGGAGGACTGGCCGACGACAAGGTCACACTCGTCAAAGACGATGGCAAAACCGTCACCCTGGCCCTCGAGAAACTCGATGCCGAGGGACAGGAACGAGCCCGCAAGCTGGCCGCCGGTGGCGATGAAAATCCGTTTGAGACGGGCGACGAGAATCCGTTTGCCGGAGACGAACCAGAGGGAGACAAGAGCAACGCGGATCCTGCCGATCTCGGGTTGGTCGAAGCCAACTGGGAGGGAGTCCAGACACTCCGGACCGACATTGAGGGAGACTGGAAGTATTCCGCCGATCCGCTCCCGTCTTCCGGCACCCCGGTCAAAAAGTCGATTCCACTCCACGCCAACAAGAACCAGGATGCCTTCTTTGAGAAGCCGGTGGGAGTGGCGCTGCATGCCGACACCCTGAAAGGGGCGATGTTCATGCAGGATGACAACCCGCGGCGCGAGAAAGTCGCCGGGCTGCAGATGTTCGACCTGGCCGAGGGGAAGGCGGGCCCGTTGACCACCCTCAAGATGCCCCACCTCCCGATGGACATCTCGCCATCCGGAAAGCGGGTGGTGGCCACGGCCAATTTCTTCATCCGGGCCGGTCGACAGGGAGTCCGGGAAGATCTGATCTCGGTCCACCAGTGGGAGGGGAAGGAGCTGAAGCCCGAGAAAGTCTGGAGCTACGTCCCTCCGGGGGACAACTTCAAAAATGATCCCAAGGTGGCTTTTTTCATCGACGAGGACCACCTGATCACGGTGTCTCCCTTTTCGAAGATGGCGGTGTGGAACATCCCCCAGGCCAAGGCGCTTTACACGGCCGACCTGTCTGGCCAGGGTGCTCCCGCCCTGAGCCCCGGGAGGAAGCATCTCGCCGTCGCCACCACCGAGGGGGTCTGTCTCTACGAAGCCCTCACGGGCGACTCGATTGGGCGACTCCCCGGCGGCAACCCCGGGCAGATCCAGGCGATGGCCTTCCGCTCCGATGGCAAGCAACTGGCCGCCCTGGCCCTCCAGCGACTGATGGTCTGGGATCTCGAAAAGGGAACGCTCGACCGCGACATCTACTTCACGAAACCGCAGGTCGCCAGTTCGATCGACTGGGTCAGTGAGGGCTACCTCCTGGTTGGTGGGCAAAACCTGATCGACCTCGAACGCCGGGTCGTGCTGTGGGAATACAGCCAGACTGGGGGCTTCCATGGCAAGAATGGGGCCCAGGTGGGAGACAGCTACTGGTACCTGCTGACCGCGAATGATCGCTCGGCACGCGCCATCTTCCCGGCGAAGCTGCCGCACAGTTCGGCCGTCCAGATGGCCCAGAAGATGAAGGCCGATGACATCCTGGCCATCAAGCCGGGGGCCTCGATTGCCATCCAATGGTCGGTCCAGGGAGATCAGAAAGAAGTCAATGACGCCTACCAGTCACTGATCCAGCAACTGCAGGACATCGGCATGACGTACGCCGAGAAAAGCCGACTGGTCCTGCAGGTCAGCACCGCCGCCGGCGAAACGAAGGAGATCCAATACCGGGGATTCGGCGGCTTCTTCGGCCGTGGTGGAGAGACCGTTCGGGTCACCGAGTACATCAGCAAGATCCAGTTTGTCGAGGACAACAATGTGATCTGGCTGGCCGAGGCCCACAGCGGTGCCCCGCACATGCTCTCTCTCAAGGAAGGGCAGACCGTGCAACAGGCGTTGGCGCAGTACCAGAAGCCCAACGTGAAGTTCTTCACCCAGGTGAAGCTTCCGAAATACGTGGCCCGGCCTCATCCCTCGGGTGCCTATGGCCACAGTGAACTCTCCGCCAAGGGAGTGGTCGACCGTCAGCAATAGGTCGCCCCCCTCTCCCAACTGCCGGGTGTGACACGACAGTCGGTTTGGCCACGGCCATCAAACCGCACGCAGGCCCGCGCAGCACCAGCCTGCGGGGAACGCACCATACCATGACTTCGCGGCCATGACTTCGCGGGGAGGCCAACCAGGAACGGCAAGTGCGGGGGGGCTCTTTTGCCGGTCGGGGTTGGAAATCAGTCTTCCGAACGATAGCTTCGAGTGAGGTGGTTGGCACCACTGGCCGCTGTCTGACAAGCGGTTGTCCCGAGTTCCCATGGAATGGATGTCGTCATGAAGCGATTGTCATTTGTCGCCACCCTGTGTGGCGGTCTTGTTGCCGCGGCTCTTCCCTCGTTCCCGCTCTCCGCCGACGAGAAGGACGATGCGAAATTGCCCCAGGTTCTGCTCAAGACCAACAAGGGGGAAATCGTCCTGGAACTGTATGAGGATGAGGCCCCCAACACCGTTGCCAATTTCATCAGCCTCGTGGAAAAGAAGTTCTACGACGGGCTCAAGTTCCACCGCGTGATCGAAGGCTTCATGGCCCAGGGTGGTGATCCGACGGGGACGGGGTCGGGCGGTCCCGGCTATCGCATCAAGTGCGAATGCGGCCGCAAGGATCATCGCAATCACGCCCGCGGCGTCCTCAGCATGGCACACGCCGGCAAAGACACCGGCGGCTCTCAGTTCTTCATCACCTTCGACAAGACCCCGCACCTTGATGGCAAGCACACCGTCTTCGGCCATGTCATCAAGGGAATGGATGTCGTCGACAAGCTCCGCAAGGGGGACGTCATCCAGGAGGCGACCGTCGTGTCCAAGCGCGACCATGACTACCAGCCCGAGACCCTGAAGAAGTAGTCTGACTCCGTCAGCGTCTGCCTCGTCTCAAAGGGCCGATCGGGATCTCCCGGTCGGCCCTTTTTTTGGGGCCGATCGTCGGCGAAGTCCGCAGCCACTGTTTGTGGAAACTGATTGTGGAAATCGGGCTCCGCATCCCGCGCCCCAGCCTGCCTGCAGTTTCCATTCGGGCGGGCAATCGGAATCCACAGGCGGAGAGAGCGTTCCCCCGCCAGAGGCTCCCTTTGAATGTGGAAACTACCGGCTCAAACCGAGACTCGGGAAGTGCCCGCAGAAACCACTGGGCGGACCGACAGCAGAGTCCCTTCGACAGAAGTGGAGCCCCACTTGGGTTGCCTTACGGGATCGACTGCTTGATCTCAACCGCGAGACCACTGCATTCCAGCTAATCCGCAGGCTGCTCGAGAGCCGGGACCACCTGGGCGGTCACCGGCTGAAGCCCCAGATTCTCACGCGGGGCGTTTTGCAGGAAGTGGAACAACGGTCCCGGGAACACTCCCAGAAGGACCACGGCCACCGCCGACAGAATCGCGGCATAATACGCCGAGCGTCCCCCGGTCGGTTTCGGAGCCCCCAGAGGCTCATGCAGGAACATCAGGGCAATCAAGCGCAGGTAGTAAACCCCGCCAATCGCCGCATTGAGCACGCCCACCACCGCGAGAATGGCAAAGGCGGGATGGAGTTGAAAGCCCCCATCCAGTGTCGGTTGCCGGACCGAGAGAGCACTCGCGAACACGGCAAACTTCCCCCAGAAACCGGGGAGCGGAGGAATACCCGCCATGCTGAACAGGAACAGCGCCATGGCCGTCCCCAGAACGGGATTCGTCTTGGCCAGGCCCGTCAGATCTTCGAGATGCTCGATCTGGCGACCGGGACGCCCCAGGTAAACAAGGCACGCGAACAGTCCGACACTGGCGACCGAGTAGGCCAGCAGGTACAGCAGGCTCGACTGCAATCCCCCGGGCAAACCCAGACCACCCCGCGCTGTCAGACCGAGGGAGGGGTGGGCCTGTTCCCAGAACCCGACGGCAATGCCGATGAGCATGTAACCCGCATGGGCCACGCTGGAGTAGGCCAGCATTCTCCGGACGTTCGACTGCAGCAGGGCCAGGCAATTCCCCCCCGTCATGGTGACCGCCGCCAGGATCAACGCCAACTGCTGCCCGGTCGCCTCAAAACCGACGGTCACCTGACCGATGAGTCGCACGAGGGCAAACAGGCCAGCTGCCTTCGGAATCACTGCGAGCAGCCCGGCATTGAATGCCGAGGTCCCCTCGTACACGTCGGGGGCATAGAAGTGAAACGGCACAGCCGCCATCTTGAACGACAACCCCGCCAGGAGGAAAACGATCGCGACCAGTCCGAGAGCCGAAGGGGCCGGAACAATCGCCTCGGGATTGATCGGGGCATACGTCTCAATCAGCACCCGGCGGATCGAATCGAACTGGGTGGAACCGGTCAGTCCATAGATGAACGCCATCCCGTACAGCAGCATGGCTGCCGAGAAGATGCTCAACAGGAAGTACTTGACCGAGGCCTCCTGCGACCTGGGGTCGCGGCGCCCGAGATACAGCAGCACATAGGTTGGGATGCTGATCAGCTCGAGGGAAAGGAACAGCGTGATCAGGTCGTTCGCCACACCCACCAGCAACAGGCCGTCCAGCATCAAGAGGAGCATGCCGTAGAACTCACCCGTCGGTCCCTCCTCGCTCGCCTGGTTCGACACCGACTGCAGCACAAACAGGGCACCGACCGCCAGGCAGCAGTACTGGAATCCAGCCGCCAGGGCCGAGGTGCGGACCGAAAGCCCGCTGTCGAGTCCGACCACCGGCGTGCTCGCCACGCTGGATCTCAGGCACAGGGCGGTGATTCCCAGCACGGCCAGGGCCGCCGGACCGAACCAGCGTCGGGGAATCGCGAAAGTTCCCGCCAGCATGAACAGGGCACCGGCCAGGGCCAGGACAACCTGCGGCAACAGGATGGTGAATGTTTCCGACACGGTGGCACTCAACGGGAAGTGGTGTTGTTCACGGACTGCTGATCGGGCCGGGAGGCCTGAACAGGACGCTCGCCGCGCGGGTTCTCTCTCTGCGACAGCATCACAGCGCCGTTTTCCTGCAGCACAGCGACAATCGGCTGCAGGGACGGCTGCATCCGGCGGGTGAAGAACTGCGGATACAGGCCGATCCAGAAAATCGGGACGATCAGCACACCGAGGGCACAGAGCTCACGCAGGTTGAGATCCGCCAGTGCGGTGTGGTGATGTTCATGCGCCTGGTGATGCGAGACCACGGGTGCCTGATGGTGCGACTGCACCGGCTCACGCAACCGTCCGAAAAAGGTCCGGCGGACAAGTGACAGCGTGTACCAGGCCCCCAGGATGATCCCGGCCAGCGACAGGGTCCCATACAACCGGTTGGTCGCAAACATCCCCATCAGGGAGGTGACTTCTCCGGTGAAGCCATTCAGGCCGGGGAGACCAATGCTGGAGAACGCGACCACCAGCAGGCAAAACGCCATCCGCGGGTACTTGCGGGCCAACCCCCCGTACGACGCGATGTCGCGGGTGTGGTACCGCTCGTAGAGCATGCCCACGAGGGCAAACAGGGCCCCGGTCGACAGGCCGTGGTTGATCATCTGCAGCAATCCACCGGTCAACCCCACCGTGTTGAAGGCAAACAGCCCCAGCAGGCAGAATCCCATGTGGCTGACCGACGAGTAGGCCACCAGCTTCTTGATGTCTTCCTGGGCAAGGGCCAACAGGGCCCCGTAGATGATTCCAATCACCGCCAGGATCGCCACCAGGTGGAAGTGGGCGACGCTCGCCCCCGGCACCAGGGGGAGAGCAAACCGGAGGAAGCCGTACGAACCAATCTTCAACAACACACCCGCCAGCAGGACCGAACCGGCGGTCGGCGCCTCGACGTGGGCCAGGGGCAACCAGGTGTGGAAGGGGAACAACGGGACCTTGATCGCAAACCCGGCGAACAGGGCGACAAAAATCCAGGGACTGACGTGACGCCAGTAATCGGCATTGCGGGGCGATGCGGCGATCTGCTGCTGGATGCTCGAGGTCAACTCGGGAATCGAGAAGGTCAGCGACGAGGAATTGCTCATCCACTGTTCCGACAGCACGATGAACAGCAGACCCAGGAAGGTCAGCACACTCCCCGCGAGGGTGTAGATGAAGAACTTGCGGGCGGCCCACCGGCGATCCGAGCCCCCCCAGATCCCGATCATGAAGAAGAGCGGAATCAGCGTGAACTCGAAGAAGATGTAAAACAGGATGATGTCCTGGGCCGAGAAGACACCAATCAAACCCGCTTCCAGCAACAGCATCAGGGCATAGAACCGGGCGGGACGCTCCTCGATCGCATTCCAGCTGACGAGGACCGCCGGGATCATCAACAACGCCGACAGCACAATCAGCCACAGGCTGATTCCGTCCACCGCAAAGGCCAGCTTGACCGGCGTGTCGACCGGTCGCTGCACCCCCGCCACAGGCTCCTCCACCGTGCGGGGCGACAGCCACGGGAACGACGACCGCATCTGCAGCGTCTGATCGACCAGTTGCTGTCGATCAACCGCATCGGCATTCGGCGGCAGCAGTTCCGGAACGCGGTAGCGGGAGACCAGCAGCATCGACAGCACAAACGTGAGAATCACGTTGGTGAGTGCCGTCCACCGCGCCTGGTCTCGACTCGCCGGTGCCGACAACAGCACCAGCCCCGCCCCCACAAGGGGGACCGCCACCATCACAAAGGGAAGGTAATCGATGGGAAACATCTGCCACTCAGGTTTGCTTGGACAACAGGGCCCACATCAGAACTGCCGTCGCCAGCATCATGGCCAGTGCATAGAACTGCACCAGCCCGTTCTGGATCGGACGGGGCAGCTGTCCGAGCAGGGAGGGAATGCGACTGACCCCGGTCACCAGGGCGCCGTCCACCAGCAGCCAGTCCGCAAACCGACTGACCTGGGAGAGCGCTTCCAGCGGCCGGACCACCAGCAGCTTGTAAACTTCATCGAGGTAGAACCGCTGCTCACTGAGCCGGGTGAATGGTCCTGCCAGGGCAGCCACCCGA
>Ga0315902_10006216_pt1 | contig 16617 bp, 10 predicted proteins | sample LakEriMetagenome_9_FD_203523 | JGI IMG/M metagenome (GOLD analysis project Ga0315902, IMG submission 203523) | Freshwater fungal communities from buoy surface, Lake Erie, Ohio, United States - Buoy 12 MA117 | ecosystem: Environmental > Aquatic > Freshwater > Lake > Lake biofilm | place: USA...
TTTAGCGTTTCTAAACTGCGTTAAATAGTTGCTGGCAGACGGCCCGGTATAAGGATCATTTACACTCCAGATACTTAAAGTGTTGAGCACAAGATTGATACTTTCATTCAAGTACAAAACTGAAACTTGGCTCATTACACCGGTCATATAAGAGGTCACATTCGCTACGCTTCCTTTGTTTTGAAAAACAGTATAATCGGTTTCAATAAACATTTTTACACAATTATCCGGATTGGAAGCACGATTCTCGACTTCTACTTCCAGTTCGCCAATCCGATGCAACTCGTCGTCTGTATGACAGGTAAATCCACCGGGCATCTCGAGTTTCGCTTCTTTATGCAATAAATGCTTCTTATCCCCTCGCCCAGTAACCATGGCAATGGAGTACTGTTCTTCTCCTCTTACAATCCAACCAATCACCTCTCCCTCAAATAGACTAAGCGAAACGAGTGATGAGGCATCACCTCGGACCATTCCCCAGAAATGTACTCCTTTGTCGACCGTTTCTACCTCCTCCCCAGTCTGAGCTAGTTGAACCTTAAACTGACTGGAAAAATTTTTTGCAGGTACTAAATCCAGCGTTACCACCGAATTATCCTCCCAAGGAAGCAAAACGCTCACAGGCTCCGTTGAATTCGAACGAACTTCTGATACCTGCCGAGCATCCCAATCTAACAAGATACCCCCCGAAGGTAAAGACGTTAATTCAGGGATGGCAGAAATTGGCAAGGCACTTTTATTAAAAAGCGAATACGATGGAACAGTGGCATTTTCATGCGCCTGAAGCACCATTCGTGCCACTGGCTTCAGTCCATCTTGAGCAGCCAACATATGGGCGGCCAACAACAAGCAATAGATGAGTAGTTTTTTCATAAATACAATTTTAAAATAGGTTAAGAAGAATGAAATAAAATCAAAAACAAACCTCAGGGATTTATTTTAATATCGCAAATAATATTTTGATGCCCCCCTACTTTCATTTTAAAATTATACCAAACTTGCAATACCTTAGCGCCCTTCCTTTTATCCTTATAAATTGAAAAATTAACTAATCAGTATTGCTTATGTCCAACATTAACGCTTCCCGATTATTTATCGCTAGCTGCCTAGCATTGGTTACCACTGCATTTGCCTTCGCTATACGTGCAGGGATCTTGGCAGAGGTTGCCACCCAGTTCGGCCTTACCGATACCCAATTAGGCTACATCAACCAAATGGCAATCCTAGGCTTCCCCATTGCAACCATCGTGGGCGGCTGGCTCTACAACGAGTTCGGCCCTAAAAGAATGGTGTGGCTTGCCTTCGTCACCCACGCCATCGGCATCCTAATGACCATCTTTGCGGGCGATTTTATTACGCTTCTCCTCTCCAATTTCTTCATCGGATTTGGTAATGGAACCGTCGAAGCGGCTTGCAACCCACTCGTCTCCAATATGTATAAGAATAACCAGACAACCATGCTCAACCGGTTCCACGTTTGGTTCCCTGGTGGAATATTCCTAGGTGCACTTATCTCCCAATTCATGGGACCTCAAGGAATGGGCCTTGCATGGCAAGTACAAATTGGGGTCATGCTACTTCCACTCCTTGCTTACGCCTACCTTTTTTATGGTCAACAGTTTCCAGACCGCGAATCATCTGGACAGGCTAGCCTTGCCGACAACCTCAAAGGTATTTTTACGCCCCTCTATCTGTTTATGATTCTCTGTATGGTGTTGACTGCCAATACCGAACTTAGTACTCAACAGTGGGTTGAACGGTTGTTAGGAAAAGCGGGCGCAGAGCCAATGTTAGTTCTAGCTCTTGTTACCGGCCTGATGGCAGTTGGCCGTTTCTACGCCGGCCCAGTAATTCACCGCCTTAATCCAGTGGGCGTTTTATGGGCCTCCGCTATCGTTGCAACCATCGGTATTTATTTAATGAGCATTGCCACTGGGCCAATGACCTACGTCGCAGCAGTCATGTTTGCAATCGGGGTTTGCTATTTTTGGCCTACCATGATCGGATTTACGGCAGAATATATCCCTAAGTCGGGCGCTCTCGGCATGTCCCTTATGGGCGGTGCAGGTATGTTTGCTACCGGAATGCTGCAACCAGTGGTTGGTGGATGGCTCGACCAATCAAAGGTCGACAACGCCGGCGAGATGGGATTCGAATACCAAGGCAATGGCTCCCCTGAAAGTATTAAATCGTTTTTGGAATCCATCCCAGCAGAAAGTATGAAGCAGCTCGAGTTGATGGCAGGACAAGAGACCCTCGTCAATATGTCTATGTTCCCAGCTATCTTAGTAGTAGCTTTCGGCGCATTGTGGTTCTGGTCTCGTAAAAAATAATTGCTCACTTACCCCTTCTATTAATGCACTAAACGGGCGGATAATTGACTTCAATTGTCCGCCCGTCTTTTTCCACACAAAAGAAAATCCCAAAATTGAATACTCGGCAATCTTAAAACATTCCACCCTTTGGACCTTATGGTGCCTTCAAACAATCAGGAACAATTAGTTGATCCATAAATCAAATGAACCCAATGGAGATTGGATCGTTTTATCCATCAACATCCTAAATAAGAAACCTAAAAATTACTTTAACTGCCTCAAGTCAACGTTATATTATGTTTACCGGAATTATAGAAACGATTGGAACCGTCGTACAAATCGAACAAGAACAAACCAATGTGCACTTCTCTATCCAATCTGCCATTAGCCGAGAATTAAAAATTGACCAAAGCGTAAGCCATGATGGGGTTTGCCTTACGGTAACAGCAATAGAAGAAACGAGCGATGGCCTACCTATGCACAAAGTAACTGCCATCGCCGAAACGTTAAAAAGAGCCAACCTAGGGCATTGGAGACTAGGATCTCAGGTAAATCTTGAGCGTTGCTTAGAACTGGGGGGGCGATTAGATGGCCATATGGTACAGGGACACGTGGATACAGTGGCAAAATGTATCGAAGTCACCGACCTTGGCGGCTCCTGGAAATACACGTTTGAATACGAGCCAACTCCAGAGCACTTACTCGTTGATAAAGGCTCCGTCTGTCTGAATGGCGTTAGCCTGACCGTGGTTGAGCCCTCCGGCTCCCAATTCTCAGTGGCCATTATCCCCTACACTTGGCACCACACCAATTTTAGTAAAATCCAAATCGGAGATCCTGTAAATATAGAATTTGATATTATTGGAAAATATATTTCTAAGTACCTTCTTCACTATGCACAAAATAAATTAGATAGCGTTTCTTAGAAATCCAAACACAGATGCCTGAGAGACCGTAATTCTCTCAGGCATCCCAAAAACTCGAGCTTACCCATTTACACTGAGCACCCGAATTTCTACCCGTTGATTCTTTTTTCGACCTTCTTCTGTAGTATTGGGCGCAATGGGAAGCGTTTTGCCATAGCCTTTAAACCGAAGTCGCTCTGCTGGAACCCCCTTACTCAAGAGCCACTCATACACCGCTTTTGCTCGATTAGAAGACAAATTATTAGCATAATTGTCGCTTGCCCTGTTATTGGTATGTCCGGCGACTTCTACTACCAACCGAGGATTACGAACTAAAAATTGATAAACTTCATTCAATGTGCCCACACACTCCTGCTTAATACTGTACTGATTGGCATCAAAATACAAATTCTGAATCTGAAGAATGTCGCCCTTCTTGATTTTATTCGGATCCGCCTCTGCTAAATTCTTTGTAGTCGCTTGCTCAGCTGCAGATGGAGCTGGCACATTTGCCGGACGAGGTTTGGACGGAATTGTATTTTTATCGGGAACAGGTTTGCGCTTCTCTTCCACCTGAGCAACTGGCTCTTCCTTTTTTTCATTACAATCAACCTCCTTTATCTGTTGAGCATTGTCTACCAATACATTCCCATTATAAGGAAATAAAAGAGGTGTCTTAAAAAATGCCTCAATAATGATAAATGAATAATTACCCCTTTGTGGCTTCAAGGGAATCAAATACCCTAGCCAACGAGTATTCACCACATAAGGAGTTGTATAAAGCAACTCCGCGCGATCACAATATCCATTTCCACCCCAAATCCGTACCTGTACCGCAGAAGCAAAGCTCATTTGCTTGTCCGGATTAGCAGAGGTCGGACTCGTGTATTCCTCAGCACGACTAAGGTCAATCGACCAATCGTAGCATTTCCCCGCCATCAAGGGCTGGCTCAATCGCTGCGCTACACTTTCGTAAGTTTCATTGTCGCGAACAACGAGGCCCAAATAGGAGGAACCATGACTAGGGGCCTTTAACACCCCAAAAAAGCCTGGTTGGATGTCTGGAGAAGTTTCAGTGGTCCCACCACAATCATACCAGCCCACAGGAGGCTTCCCCCCCCTTAAACCCGCACGTGGAGTATCCTCAAACGAAGGATTCTCCAAGTTAATCACAGCCAACTTGGCCTTCTGTGCGGTTGGAGAGGGTGTTTGAGCATTCAAAACCATCCCTACTATTGCCAAACAAAGAGAGAAAAAAACTTTAATCATAATCTTATTTTGAACCAATACCTTCAGAAAGATTGGATTTCAACACAAAAGTAGAGCATTTAACGGATATGAGGGCCGCTCTGGTATAATCAAACAATAGTTAAACGTTAATTTTAGTTCTCTCAACGTATTAAAGCCCCCAATTACCCTCATCTACACTTCCAAGAGTACAAAAAACAATACAAGAAACCCGCAGGAAACCTTCCGCTTTACCTTACAAAACAGCAATTGAACCCTCCACCCAAACTGACATAGGCACGAATCCCTTAGTGGTGGCAACTAAAAAAACCGGAACAGGAATGCCCTGAGAAGCACCTAACAAACTCAACAGGGTCTTTGTTGTAGAGGGATCGGTGAGGCGAACCACCTTTCTCTCCCTATCAACCAAGCACCAGCCCTCCTCCATGCGAGCGACTGTAAGGTCCCCCACCCACATCGGAACAAAATCAATCCATGGAAAATCAATTCTTATATCAGATAAATGAACTTCCGCAGCTGTCCAGTCAGGGAACACCTGAACCGATGCGATAGGGGAGGAACATTCCTCCAAATTTTCAGGAATGGCACGATCACTTTCTGGGAAAAAAGCCAATGTTGCCCGATACATTTTTCCAGGGAATAGGTTCGATTCAATAGGGGTGTTTCTAAATGCAAAATAAAGTACTAAGGCAAACTTTCCAGACTCCGTCCCATACAGCCAGTTTCGCTGAACCGTAATATCCTCCACTTTTTCAACCTGGCGACCAACTACTACCCACAAGTCTAAAACACGCATCGCAGAGGCATCCGATTGAACCTCCTTTGGTGTGGCACCCCAGCCAGCAACGGCTAAAAGCTGTTGCTGAATCCCCATAGAGTGCTTTGTCATTTGTATAAAACCTTTTGTCAGGCTCCAAAGTTGAGTTGTCCAATAGAGCGCCTCCTCTTGCCATTGGTGGTCATCTGAGTATCGTATATCCCGTAACCGTCGTAGCATACCTGCCGCTCCAGATGCTTGTGCATCCACCATCCTCGCTGCTGCATTTTCCCAAAATTGCCTTGGATAATCTGGATATGCAATCACACCTTTCCGAACCAAATCACAAAGCCATCGCTCCAGCTCCAAAAAACCATCCGTCATTTTGGCCATCCTTGCATCCTGACGCTTTATTCTATCCTTTGCCTTTTTTTCTGCAATTTTATCCATGAACAAGGTGGTTGAATAAGGGACAAAGATATACTTTTGCCCTTATTACTATGAAACATCTACTTTCCATCCTCATTCGAGCTGCCTTCACCTTCGTGGCATTTCTCGTGATTCAGTACCAAGTCCCTTACTACCTCCTTGCTGCTGGAGGGCTGGCAGCAGGATTCTTTATGCTCAAAACAGGAGAAGATCGCACCCTATCTATTGGTATTTTAACCGGAAGTGTGGCGTTTGGAGTCTTCGCCTTCGTAGTAGAACAGATGAAAATAGGTTGATGGATTGGCTAACCTCTTCCGTCTGGCTATTTGCAGCTGGATATACCGTTATCATGACCGTTTATTCAATCGGTTGGATAATGCAAAAGGAAGTACACCTCCCAATCAACAAGGTCCCTGTTACTCGCTTCTCCATCCTGATTCCCTGTAAAAATGAAGCTTCTAAAATCGAGGATTGCCTCCAGTCTATCTCGACCCTGAAGTATCCTTCGAACTTGTTTGAAGTTCTTGTGATTGACGACGGTTCAGAGGACGCCACCGTGGCCCTTGCAACGAACTGGATAAAGAGCACAAGCCCCCCTTTCCCAGTGCATATTCTTCATAATACCGGAGTAAATGGGAAGAAGCACGCCCTTACCTTAGGAGTTGAACAAGCTTCAGGAACCCATATTGCCTGCACCGATGCAGACTGCATGGTGCCTCCACAGTGGCTATCCTTTTTTGATGGAGTGTATCAGACAACACCTACCATTCAAGCAGTTGCCGGCCCTGTTCTTTTTCACCGGGAAAAAGGTGTTTTACAATGGTTTCAATCCCTCGACCTGATAGGACTCATGGGCATTACTGGAGCGGGAATCCGATTAGGCTGGCAGCACATGGCCAATGGCGCTAATCTTTCCTATCAAAAAAAAGCCTTTGCGTCGGTAGGAGGATACCGTGATAATTTTGAAATCCCTTCTGGAGATGATTTCTTCCTAATTCAAAAAATTGCCGCCAAATGGCCAAAAAGTATAATATTTCTAAAAAGCCCAGCTGCAGTGGTCAGAACGATGCCCGCTGCCGACTGGCGCTCCTTTTTTTACCAGCGACTCCGCTGGGGCAGTAAAAACGCAGCTTTGCCGGAATGGCCAGTAAAACTAACCTTGGCATGGGTGTTTCTTTTCTGTTGGTTACTCCTCCTAAGCCTGGACCCAATTGGATGGGCCATAAAAACCATAGTAGATTTTATTTTTCTAGGTTCAATGGCTCAGTTTTGGAAAAAAGAAAGCGCGCTTCGTTGGTTTCTTCCCGCCCAAATACTACATGTACTCTATGTGGCTATCCTAGGAATTGCCAGTCTTTTCTTCAAAAAGTATCCCTGGAAATGAGAAATACCTTTACTTTTGCCTTTAAACAAGCTTAAAAGCAACAACTATGGACGACCCCTCCTCACGAAGTCGGTATTTTATTCTAAACTCCTATGTTGGAGGCCACTCGTATTTCTTTCTCTTCCTGCTAGGACTTAGCGCATTAATTGCTTACTGGTTCATTCTACCCTTCTTTAGTTTCGTGTTCGGAACAGGAGTTTTCTCCGTGGTTATCACTGGATTGACTGTTTTTGGATTGGTTATTCCTTTCAGAAAAAAAATACTAAAACACCTTTTTGGGAAAGCCCCAGATGAAGGCGAAGCCGTTTTAATAGAGTATTTTTCTCAACAAAATCATCATTCCGGTTCTGCTCAAGAAGAAGACGTAGCCGCAGAATTAATTGAAAATGCGCTGCACCTCCAAGAAGTATCCGCCGCTGCATGCATGACACCTAAAGAACAAATCGTTTACGTTCCAGTAAGCACGGATCTCTCAACTGTACAGCAACTTTTTTCAAATACACAATTATCCCGAATACTGGTAACCAGCGACGAGCGCCTCGACCATATCCTTGGGTATATTCACGTTCAACAAATTTTTGAGCAACCAGAATCTATCCGAAAAATGATCATGCCGATTCGGTTTGTCCCAGCCGGAATCCCCGTTAACGAACTGCTGAACCGTTTCGTGAAAACTAGAACCAACATCGCCTGTGTTTCCGATGTAACTGGACGCCTTGCAGGGATTATCACCTTAGAAGATGTCTTGGAAGAACTTTTTGGCGAAATTGAAGATGAGTTTGACTAATAATAAGAGCCAAGCGTCTTTTTCAAATTACTTTTCTTAAAAAAATAGTAGCTTGCACCGCTTAATTGTACTCTTAAGCGATTAAAATAGCTTTTCAACCAATTACAAACCAGTAATTTATGCTACGCGCCGCCCTTCTGGATATGTACAATGGTGAGGATAATCGTGGAATTCCTATGTTAAAGGGAATTTTAAATGACTACTCTTCAGAACTCACGTTTTCCCAGTTCGATGTCCGCGTCAACCATGAACTTCCGGGCCTTGAGTTTGATATTTACTTGTTTTCAGGGGGACCAGGAGATCCCCTAGAAGAGGATAAGCCGTGGGTCCAACCCTTATACGACCTTATTTGGGCACTTTGGGAACATAATAAGGTGGCGGAACTAACTAATCAACCCAAGAAGTACGTATTCTTTATCTGCCACTCTTTTCAAATTGCCTGCCACTGCTTTGGCCTTGGCGTGGTTTCAGAACGGCGCCAAATGTCGTTCGGAACATACCCTGTTCATAAAACCCACGACGGCAAAGAGGAGCCTCTCTTCATGCCACTCCCAGACCCCTTCTATATAGCTGATTTTAGGAGATATCAAGTAACTCAACCCAATAAACAGCGTTTTCAACAAATGAACGCCCGAATCCTTTGCCTAGAAAAACTGCGGCCTCATGTTCATGATGAGCGTGCCTTAATGGCAATCCGATTCAGCCCAGAAATAATTGGAACCCAATTCCACCCCGAAGCTAATCCAGAAGGAATGCTTGCTCACTTTCTCCAGCCTGAGCGACAAGCAACCATCGAAAACGAATACGGCCATGCACGTTACCAACGAATGATCAGAGACCTCGCTCATCCGAATAAGATAGAGCTAACCTTCAACACAATTATCCCCAAGTTTATGGAACAATCCATCGCGGCACTTCAAAAAAACTACGCCGTCGTTTAGTTACTTATTCCTGTTTTTGTATAATATAGTCCAAACAAAAAGTAAACCAGTAATTCCTTCCCTTTCTTATCCATTTTTAGTCCGACATTTACAGCTGAATGTTGTTATACCGTTTTTTATGAAAAAAATACTTTTATTGCTCTTGTGTGCACCGTGGATGTTTTCCCTATCCGCACAATCCCCATTGGAGAAGTTTGATCCAACTCTACTGGAACGATTTACTTCAAATCCCTCCAGCCACCAAGAATTTATCGTAGAATTATCAGATCAAGTAGATACTAGAGCATTACTGGCTCGGTATGAATCTGAAAAAACACCCCTCACCACGCGCTCTCAAGAAGTAATCACCCTCCTCCAAACAACCGCAAACACCACTCAGCCAGCTCTTTTGGAAGAATTGCGGAAAATGGAAGGAGTAGACCAATCATTGGTTTACCCAGTTTGGATTGTTAATGCTGTTTTCGTTCGCGCTAACTATGATGCCGCTTTAAAAATAGCAGGATTACCTATCGTGGGAAACCTCTCCTTTAACACACCGGTAGAAATAGTTGAACCAGTAAAAGTAACTACTGCTGTCGCAACCCCAAATGGAACAGAACCCGGCTTAAGGGCAATTAAAGCGCCATTCATGTGGAAACTAGGCTACACAGGATATGGAAGAAAAGCCCTAATTATCGACACAGGAGACGACGGTCAGCACCCAGCCCTAATCGCTAACTTCTGGGGCAATAATGTTCCTACCAACCAAGCATGGAATGGAACCGGACTCCCAGAAGATTGTGCAGACCATGGAACACACGTAACCGGTACTGTCGTTGGACTTGATCGGAAGACAAACGACACAATCGGTGTCGCCTTCAACGCACACTGGATGGGTGGACCTATGCAGTTCCCCATCGGAGAGGAATTGGGCTGCCAAAGAGCGTTCTCGCAAACCGTCTTTAGCAATATACAAACGTTTCAGTGGGCACTTAACCCGGATGGAAACGCAACTACCATTACCGACCAACCGGATGCAATCAACTGCTCTTGGAGCTCCGGTAACTTTGGATGCGGGAATAACGTTGCTATCAATTTGCTTAATGCCACAGAAGCAGCAGGAGTCGCAGTTGTATTCGCTCAAGGGAATAATGGGCCAGATCCATCTACTGTTACATCCGGTGCTTCTATGAACATGGACCTAGTAAATACCTTCGCTGTTGGCGCTATTAACGGGGCAAATGCAAGTTTCCCCATCGCTAGCTTTTCCAGCCGAGGCCCAACCCCTTGCGGTGGTACTGGATCCCTACTGATCAAACCAGAGGTAGTTGCACCAGGTGTGAGCGTCCGATCCGCCTTTAATGGTGGAGCTTATGCTTCAATTGATGGCACCTCTATGGCAGCACCTCATGCCGCTGGAGCAATCGTCCTATTAAAAGAAGCATTCCCCTACCTCTCCGGAATCCAACTGAAATTAGCCCTGTATAATTCCGCAATTGATCTTGGAGTAGTAGGAGAGGATAACGCCCATGGAAATGGCATGATCAGCCTCGAAGCTGCTTATAACTGGCTCCTGAACGAAGGTAATGTTCCAGTAACCCCCGTTACATGGGAGCGAGATGCCCTTATAATCGACACAAAAGTAGCAGGAATATGCAAAGGCCCGGTAGTCCCTACGGTTACTGTAGAAAACGCTGGAACAGAAACTATCACCTCGTTAGACTTTTCTTATGGGCTCTTGAACGGCACACAAAGTACCTACACCTGGAATGGTGGCTTGGCCCCCAATTCGTTTACCTCTATCGTACTCCCCGGCTTAACAGGGATCAATCCTGGTGAGTATACCGTACAGGTAACTATTACTTCCGTTAATGGCACCACCGATGTACGCCCCCTGAATAACTCGTTTAAAAGAGTATTCAAAATGGCGAACGAAGACTACATTGTAGGAAAAGTCAATGACCTGCAATCCAGTATCTGCGGCGGAAGTCGAGTTCTGCTAGAAGCGACCTCTAGTATCGGAGCCAATGAACGCTTCCAGTGGTTCACCGCCCCTTTGACAGGTAATCCAGTATCCGAAACCAATACATTCCTCACGCCCACCCTCACTCAAAACACTACTTACTACCTAAGTAAAATATCCAACTATAAAGTTGGCAAAACAGCCATTACCGGCAATTCTACAACCAGTACCGGTGCAGCATTGCAATTTAATGTATTCCAGCCTATCGTGCTAAAAACAGTGAAGGTATACGCTGACGAAACCGGAAACCGCTTTATTCGTCTCCTAGACAGCGATGGAAACCAAATCACCCAAAAAATCGTCAACATCACTCAAACAGGGGAACAGAGAATTCCACTCAACCTTTCTATTCCAGTAGGTAATGGGTACCGACTAGAACTCTCGGGTGGTAAAGAGCTAAAGCAAACAACTACCCAACCCGGTTTCCCACACACTGTTTCAGGGGTCATGACCATTGTCAGAGGTATAACACCTGCAGGCAACAACACTACCCTCAACTACTACTATTTCTTTGACTGGGAAATAGATGTACCGTTTATCTGCGGTCGAACGGCCGTACCCGTGACAGTTAGTCCTTCTCCAACTGCTCCCGTTGTTTCAATCGGCACCTCTGCTGATACAATCGACTTGGCTACTACCAACACAATCACCTTCAACGACCAATCGGCCGATGTAGTAAGTCGTTATTGGGATTTTGGCAATGGGCAGACCAGTACCGAAGCCAATCCAGTCGCTACTTACTCCCAAATTGGGTCCTATAAAGTGCTCTTGGTAATTGTTACATCAAACGGCTGCTCTAATGTCACCGAAAAAACCGTGGTGGTAAAACAAACGTCCTCTTCCTGGGAGGCTACTAACGGGATCATATCCAATATTTCCATTTTCCCCAATCCTAGCTCTGGAAATATTTTCTTGCGATTTGAGAGCAATACTGCTCCTGAAAATGGAAGGCTCATTGTGACAGACTTACTCGGTCGCACTACCCAACTGCCTGAATTACAGTTGGCCGCTGGAGCAGATCTTGTTCAATTAAACGTAGGTAACTTAACAGCGGGGATCTATTTTGTCCGCCTGTATGAAGCAAATCAATTGGTCTGGTCCGGCAAGTTTATTAAACAATAAACCCTACCAGCAATAACAACTCTATGGAAGAGGCCGCACCCAGTTACCTGAGGGCGGCCTCTTTTTTTCCAACACCTCCACTTTAAATCAACTCATTAATGTGGCTGCGAATGGTTTTTGAAATTCGACCCAGTGGCAAATCATTCTCATCTCCTCCAAAAGGCTCTTCAATCTCCTCCGCAATCAATTCCAAACTGGCCAAAACATAAAATATGAATCCAACGATCGGCACTACAAAGTATCCTAGTGAAAAAACAAAGCCGAACGGAAGTGTAGCAACGTAAATAAGTATAAATTTTTTTATAAAAACACTGTAGGAATAGGGTATGGGGGTATTCTTGATACGCTCACATGCTCCCGTCACATCCGTAAACGTCATCAAATCCTGGTTTAACGACAAGGCCTGTACCTCCGAAAGGTGCTTTTGCCGTACCAGCTCACCAATCCTGTGATGCATCACTGCTGCTATTTGATTGGGTAAATGCTTCTTCAAATCGATCCGCTGAAGAGTGGCCTCCGGAACATCGTTAAACAATTCAATGCGAGTCTCCTCACTCCGTAAATGGTGCTTCAGCGTATCTGCAAAAAGTGGAATAATGTTCCGAAAAAACAACTTTTCCTCTTCTTGGTCCTGTAATAAACTGGCCAATTTCATTGCAAAATTACGGCTATTGTTGACCAGTTGGCCCCATAGCTTCCGACCCTCCCACCAACGCTCATACGCCGTGTTCGTCCTAAACACCAATAAAAAGGAAAGAACCACACCCAATAAAGTGTGCATAATGGACACATTCCTGACCTTACTATTCTCTCCTAATTGCCAATACTCCAGCTCCAGCCATGCTACTCCGTAAGCGTACACACAAACCAGTACAATAAACGGGAAAAGACGACGCAGTGTATCAGATTTATGGAATCGAAAAGGCAATGAAAGCCAGTCTTTAGGGTTATAGGAAAGCATAACTAATGGTTTATAATCCTTTCATGCTCAAGGCTACTCGCTTACGCTGAAGATCTACTTCAATCACTCGAACAGTTACTTGCTGGTTAAGAGAAACTACCTCTGAGGGCGTTTTTACAAACCGATCGGCCATTTGAGATAAATGTACGAGTCCGGAATCTTTAATTCCAATGTCAACAAAAGCCCCAAAAGCGGTAATATTTGTGACAATCCCGGGTAGAATCATACCTTCAGATAAATCCTCAATACTCCGGACATTCCCAAACTCAAATGGTTTTGCCGCTCCACGCGGATCAAGACCTGGCTTTTCAAGCTCCTTCAGGATGTCCTGTAACGTTGGTAATCCCACCTCTTTACTCACGTAGCGCTTTAAATCAATCTTCAGCCGAAGCTCCTTACTTTTGATTAAATCCTGAACTGTACAACCAAGATCTTTTGCCATCTGATGAACTAAGTCATAGCGCTCGGGATGAACAGCCGTGTTATCTAATGGGTTTTCGGCATCACGAATACGTAGAAAACCAGCGCATTGCTCAAATGCCTTGTCTCCAAGCCTCGCCACTTTCTTTAAATCCACCCTTCGTTTGAATGGCCCATTTTCACTACGAAAATGCACAATGTTCTGAGCAAGTGTAGGACCAAGACCAGAAACGTAGGTCAATAAATGCTTACTCGCTGTATTCAAGTTAATCCCCACGGCATTCACACAACTTTCAACCGTCCTGTCTAGGCTTGCTTTAAGATTTGTCTGATTGACATCGTATTGATATTGCCCCACTCCAATACTTTTCGGATCAATTTTTACTAACTCCGCCAAAGGGTCCATTAATCTCCTGCCAATACTAACCGCCCCTCGTACCGTTACATCCTCCGTTGGGAACTCCTCCCGCGCCACCTCAGAGGCAGAATAAATGGAAGCACCCGCCTCATTGACCTGATAAATATCCACAGAACGGTTAAATCGCAACTGCCGCAAAAAATCCATCGTCTCTCGCCCTGCAGTACCATTACCTACCGCAATCGCCTCAATCTGATAGCGCTCAACTAGATCTTCCAATTCTGCCTGACTCTCCAACACGCGCTTCTGCGGTTCATGGGGATAAATAGCTGTGTTTTTCAACAAATTACCGCTCGAATCCAATACAACTACTTTACAGCCTGTCCGAAAACCTGGATCAATCCCCATCACCCGCTTCTCACCAATAGGCGCAGAAAGCAACAATTGGCGAAGGTTATCCGCAAAAACTTGAATTGCTTCAGCATCTGCTTTTTCCTTGGACGCATTTCTGAATTCCGTCTCAATTCCTGGCTGTAATAAACGCTTGTAGCTATCGCGCACCGCTGTGCGAACCTCCTGAGCACTTTCTCCAGACCCTGTTAAAAAAAGATCTTCTAGATCTCGAGTAGCCAGCTCCTCGTCCGGTGCAATTCCAACTCTTAGAAAACCCTCCTCCTCCCCTCTGCGCATCGCCAATAAGCGATGGCTGGGGCAATTCTTCAAGGGCTCACTCCAATCAAAGTAATCCCGGTATTTTGCTGCTTCCTCCTCCTTTCCCTTTACCAACTTGGCCGCAACCACCGCGTTCTTGGTAAAATGACGGCGAACTTTATCCCGAGCCTTTATGTCTTCACTCACCCACTCAGCAATGATATCCCGCGCACCTTGAAGCGCCTCTTCAACACTTGAAACTTGATCAGTAAGAAAAGTGGCTGCAATGGTAGAAACCTCCCTATCCTTCTGACTGAAAATACGTTTTGCCAACGGCTCTAAGCCCTTTTCAATGGCCATGCTCGCACGTGTTTTTCGCTTGGGCCGGTAGGGAAGGTACAAATCTTCTAATTCGGTCATCGTTGCAGCGGCGTCAATCGCCTTTCGAAGCTCAGGGGTTAATTTACCCTGCTCCTCTATACTCGCCAGGATCGACTCTCGTCTCTTGTCCAGTTCCTGTAACTTTTTTAACCAATCCTGGATCTGGCCTATTTGAACCTCATCCAGCTCCCCAGTAGCCTCCTTCCGATAACGGGCAATGAAAGGAACCGTAGCGCCTCCCTCCAACAACTCAATTACAGATTGGATACGCCGAGAAGAAATACCTAATAACGGTGCAATGCGATCTGAATACGTCATATTTTTAATTTTCCTTCTTTTTCGAAAAAGCAAATACCACTTTTGATACCCCTAAATAGACAGCTAATTTTAGCCCCTTATAACCCCACTAGCTATTCCTTGATTTGTCATCCCAATTTTGATCCCTCTCTAATGAGGCTTAAGCTAACTTGCTAGCTACTTCAGGAAGTAGTCCGTTCATGGCCCTTACTCTATAATTTGAAGCCGTGAAGTTAAGGTCCCGACGGGTTTCTTAGTTTAACTTTTTACCTATATTTGCCAACATTCTGTTTTTTAGATACTTTTTGTTGAAAAAATGATTTCAAAACATTTCATATTCATCTGGCTCTTTCTCCTTTCGGCACCCATTACTGCGCAGCATCCTACCAATAAGGAAGTAGACCAGTGGGAACAACAGTCAAAACGAGTAACTATCACCCGCGATCGCTGGGGAATCCCTCATGTTTCTGGCCAGTCAGATGCCGATGCAGTCTTTGGACTGTTATACGCTCAATGCGAAGATGACTTTCAAAGGGTCGAGCTCAATTACATCGAAAAACTCGGCCGGCTTTCTGAACTACACGGGCCCTCTAAACTCTACGATGACCTGCTCATCCGCATATTACTAGATCCCTCCGAGGCTAAAAAAGAGTACGATAAAGCCCCAAAATGGCTCAAACGACTACTGAATGCCTATGCAGATGGGATCAATTATTATCTCTACAAGCACCCAGAGGTAAAACCCCGTTTAATAACACGCTTTGAGCCTTGGTTCCCCCTTCTCTGGACAGATGGCAGTATCGGCGCCATCAATACGGATGCCTTTACTGCGGAAGATTTAAAGCGCCAGTTTGAAATGGGTAGTAATAACAGCACTAGCGCAATCTCTTCTCCAACAGAGGCAGAAATAGTAACAGGATCGAATGGTTTTGCAATCGCACCGACAAAAACTACTTCTGGCAATGCCCTTTTATACATCAATCCACATGTTACTTTTTTCTTCCGCCCAGAAGTACACATGAGCAGTAAGGAAGGTCTAAATGCGTATGGAGCCGTCACCTGGGGACAATTTTTTGTTTACCAAGGCTTCAATGAACACTGCGGATGGATGCATACCTCCAGCTTTGCAGATGTTGCAGATACCTACGAGGAACAGGTTGTCCTAAAAAACGGGAAATGGTATTATGAATACGACCAAAAATGGCGCCCCGTATCTGAACGGAAGTTTCTTCTGCAAGTTCGAATTGCCGATTCACTTGAACAACGTGCTTTTTCAGTCCATTACACCCACCATGGGCCCGTATTCACTAAGAAAGGTTTTAAATGGTACACCCTGAAGTCCAATAATCGATCCATGGACGGCCTGATTCAAAGCTGGAACCGAACAAAAGCACGCAACTTAAAAGAATTTAAAAAAACCATGGAATTACGGGCAAACACATCCAATAACACGGTTTATGCAGATAAAGATGGAAACATTGCGTACTGGCACGGCAACTTCCATCCTATGCGAAAAGAACAGTTTAATTGGTCCAAACCTGTCCCCGGAAATACTTCAACCACAGAATGGACGGGAGTACACCAGCTGAAACAGACCATTCAATTCATAAACCCCACCAGCGGCTGGCTGCAAAACTGCAATTCTTCGCCATTTACTGC
>Ga0315902_10006219_pt1 | contig 16612 bp, 9 predicted proteins | sample LakEriMetagenome_9_FD_203523 | JGI IMG/M metagenome (GOLD analysis project Ga0315902, IMG submission 203523) | Freshwater fungal communities from buoy surface, Lake Erie, Ohio, United States - Buoy 12 MA117 | ecosystem: Environmental > Aquatic > Freshwater > Lake > Lake biofilm | place: USA...
CAAACCCAGGCAATCATGGAGTTCCATGACCATACAGCAACCGGAAAATTGAAAGCTGAAATAATACCTACCACCCCAAGAGGATGGTATTGTTCATACATTCTGTGCATAGGCCGCTCTGAATGCATCGTAAGACCATGAAGCTGTCTTGAAAGGCCAACCGCAAAATCTACTATGTCAATCATTTCCTGAACCTCACCCAAACCTTCCTGCAGAGACTTCCCCATCTCATAGGAGACCAATACTCCCAGATCTTGCTTTTTGGCCCTCAAAGCTTCCCCGATCTGACGAACCACTTCCCCTCTTTTTGGGGCCGGGACTAGACGCCATTTTTGGAACGCCTGCTCAGCAGTTTTGGCAACACGACGGAAGGTCACCGGATCTGCCGGGGAAACTTCTGCGATTTTGCGACCGTCTACCGGTGAAATAGAAATAATTGGCTTTGACTTTACTTTAATCCACTTTGAACCGGTACTTACCCCTGAATTTTTAGCCTTTATCCCTAATGATTTTAAAACACCTGAAATGTCCCGATTCATATTTCTTTTTCCTGTAAAAATAAGGGATATGCATTTAACCTAATCCTAATATATATGTACAGCAAAAAAGGCAGCCGCCTTTCAGCGACTGCCTCCACCTAAACCCTAAACCAAAGATTAGTTTACCTTAATGGTTGTTCTGATGGCTTTTTGCTCGTCTTTTGGAATATATACTTCCAGAATTCCATCCTTATAGGTTGCCTCAATTCTTGAAACAGCTGAATTTTCAGCTAATTCAAAGGTCCGGCTGAATTTTCCGTATGTAGTCTCCCTGCGGTGAACCTTAAGGGATTTAACTGCAAGGTCATTCTTTCTCTCCCCGCTGACTGTGAGAAAATTGTCCTTTAAATCCAGGCTAAATTCCTCTTTTTTCATTCCGGGCACCGACAGATGTATTTCAAACCGGTTATCCGTTTCCACAATATCAACTGACGGTATAAAAGTTCCTCCTTGCGTAAGAGCGAACTCGTCATTAAAAAACTGGTCAACCAGGCTTCTGAAGGAAACAGGGATGTACTCATTTCTTTTCGATGTGATCAGATTCATATGCATTGTTGGTTAAAATTTTTAATCAATACACATCCCCCTTATCAATTGCCTTACCAAAAACTAAAATATGCCATTTTGACAATTATTTAGCTAAATCATATAAAATAAAGACATAATGACATTATTGCAACTAATTGTACTGCATTTAGGACATAAGATCAGGTGATAATGATTATTTGGAAATATTATCATCCGAATGTGGAAGAAACTACATCACTAAATTATTTTTTAATTAAATAGCAGTGGCGATGAAAATCGTCGGCGTTCTTTTGTCATTCCCTAACTTGTCTGCCATTAACCATGGCTGTGCGCAACCTCCACGTGACCAAACCAAACCGTTGCTTAGGGAATGATAAGTAAAAAAGGGGCTTCGGCCCCTTTTTCATTTTTGCATTAAAAAGTAAATCTGATTTAGCCTTCCGCTCAGTTCTTTTTGCCCTGTTTCAGGTCACGGAAAAATTTAGCCCAGTTAAATGGGTTAAGGAAGGGGTTAACCCTTGGCTGATACCTCTCCGAATAGCCGGCAGAGGTCTGCTCCATATAGTAACGGTAATTCATATTGGCATCCATCGGTGAGGTTCTAACCATTAAGGCCATAAGCTCTGCATTAAGGTTTGCTCTGTCAATTTTCCCCTCCTCAAGAGGAATATTCAAAGCCAATACAGCTTGTTTGAACACTTCCTCGGTAGGAAACGGGGTAATGGTGACCTGATTCAAAAAGGTAACATCCTCAACCATTTCAATAATGAGGGTTAAAAAATCCGAATAATGATTTGGGACAATATAATGCTGTCGCACATAACCCACAGAACTGATAACAACACTGTCACCAACCAACACCGGCATCGAGAAAAAACCGGCAGAATTGGTCACTGCGCCCCTACCGGCCTTAGGAACGTAGACGTGAACGCCGGCAACTGCCCTCGAGCTATCAGATGCGATCACAACCCCGGAAAGCTGAATGACGCGTTTCTGGTATTGCTGAGCATACACACTGACTCCTGTCAGCAAAAAAACTACAGCCAAAATTGAAATTCTAAGAACTGCCATCAGATTAGCCGGTAATGGTCAAAAATAGGAAAATCTGAAGCAATGACTCCTAAATCAGACTAAAGAAGAATTCAAATACATGCGTATAAAATTAAGAATTGGCAGATTTAAGCATTGAAGTGACGCGCAATCCCCAATTATGGTTAATTTTGAAGTCTTATGTGGATTACAATGAATGCAATTCTGTTGTTTCTTGGTGGAGTCGGATTTCAGGAAATCCTTCTGATTGGTCTTTTTGTTCTGATTTTCTTTGGCGCAAAGAAAATTCCTGAATTCATGAAAGGCCTTGGAAAAGGTGTTCGTGAATTCAAAGACTCTATGAACGATGTAAAGCGTGATCTGGAGGATACCGGTCGCGAAGCATCCAAAAAAATAGAAGACAACAAATAAAATTGGCACGCTATCCGGATTACTGCCAACTCCGGAAAGACCTTTTTGCAGGTAAAACAACCTGCAGAGACCGCGTATTATGGCATCTTCAGCAAATCCGTGCGAACAATAATCTCAATACCTTCCTGACTGTATATGATCAGGAAGCACTTCACCTCGCCGACATAACAGATCAAAAAATCAGATCCGGAAAGGCCGGTAAACTTGCAGGACTCATTGTTGGTATCAAGGATGTTCTAAGTTACAAAGACCATCCCCTGCAGGGATCAAGCAAAATTCTAAGCGGATTTACAGCTCAGTTCAATGCTACGGCCGTGCAACGTCTGATTGATGAAGATGCCATCATCATCGGCAGGCAAAACTGTGACGAATTTGGCATGGGTTCTTCCAACGAAAATTCAGCCTTTGGGCCTGCTTTGAACCCCCATAACACCGGCCACTCACCCGGCGGTTCATCAGGAGGTTCTGCAGCCGCGGTTGCTGCAGACCTTTGTCAGATTTCGCTTGGCTCTGATACAGGTGGCTCCGTTCGTCAGCCCGCTGCTTTTTGTGGAATCTGGGGACTGAAGCCTACATACTCAAGAGTTTCCAGATATGGACTGATTGCCTATGCATCCTCATTTGACTGCATTGGAATACTGGCACGGAGCGCCGAAGATTGTGCGCTGATCCTTGAAGTAATAGCAGGGTCGGATGATTATGACAGCACAGTTTCAAAAAGTGCTGTACCCTCCTACTCATCTTCAATTCAACAGTTTGAAAACCGCAAATTAAAAATTGCAGTCCTTAGTAATTTTCCACATGACGGAATGCAGCCTGAGGTCATCAGGATTTTGAATGAGAAATCTGAAGGACTGAAAATTGCAGGGCATCAGATTACAAACTATCATTTTCCGTTTCAGGACCAGGTCCTTCCTGCCTATTACATACTCACAACCGCTGAAGCAAGCTCCAATTTAGCGCGATACGATGGTGTGCGTTATGGCTTTCGAAGTGAGCCGGCACAGGATCTTGAATCCATGTATAAACAAACCCGAACGGAAGGGTTCGGAGAGGAAGTTAAACGCCGGATCCTGTTGGGCAACTTCGTCTTGTCTTCGGATTATTATGACTCCTATTTCGGTCAGGCACAGAAAGTAAGAAGACTTATTTCAGATAACCTCCGGGAACTATTTAAATCACATGACTTGTTATTGATGCCGGTGGCTCCTGCAACAGCCATGCGCATAGGCGAACACCAAAATGATCCCGTAAAAATGTTTCTTTCTGATTTATTTACAGTCCAGGCAAATATTGCAGGTTTGCCTGCCATATCAGTACCCTGCGGAAAAGACCGAATTGATTTACCCGTAGGCCTGCAGCTTATGGCCGGGGCCTTCAAGGAGGAAGTTCTGCTTGCAGGCGCCAGTGCTTTATCCAAAATCAGTTAGAATTCGTAACTTTCCTGTTCATGAGGAAACAAATTATTTTTTTGACGTTTTCTTTTGTCCTGATGACCGCGGCCATCATGGCACAGCAGGAAGGAAGTGAGCTTTCCGCTACAGACTCTGTTGCAGATTCATCTGCATGGGCAGTGCCCTCTGATTCGCTTCATGAAGAATTATATGTTGTGGCCCCGGCCTTTGAATTTGTTCCCGGCGAAGATTCACCGGAACTTGTTGCTGACAGACTTTCATGTATCAGCACGTCCGCTTTCCCGTTTACTTACAACAGAAACGTACAGTCCTTTATTGATTACTTCACAATCAGAGATCGCGAATGGACCAAGTCCATGCTCAGAAAAAAAGATGTTTATTTTCCCCTGTTTGAAAAATATCTCGCTCTTTACGGATTGCCTGACGAGCTAAAATATCTGTCGGTAATTGAATCCGGGCTTAATCCGGCAGCAGTCAGCCGAGCCCGAGCGGTAGGACTCTGGCAATTCATGTCAGCCACAGGTAAACATTTCGGCCTCCACTCCAACTGGTACTGGGACGATCGCATGGACCCTGAAAAATCCACTGAAGCAGCTTGCCGTTATCTTGCTGAACTTTACAGAATATTCAAAGACTGGCCGCTTGCACTTGCAGCCTATAATTCAGGACCGGGAACTGTTCTTAAAGCAAACCGCAGGTCAGGTTTCAAAAATGATTTCTGGCAGGTTTATCCTCATCTTCCCCGGGAAACCAAAGCCTATGTCCCTCAGTTTATAGCCATTGTGTATGCAATGAAGTATGCAGACAATCATAATCTGACAGAACCTTATTCGGAACAGGTTATTCCCAATGACACATTACATATTAAATCTTACCTGGATCTTAAAACTTTTAGTGCACTTACCGGAACATGTCAGGATGATTTAAAACAACTGAATCCTCAGTTAAAAGTTCATGCAGTTCCCGACAATGGGAAAACCCATATTATCCGTATTCCGGTTCATGCTAAAAATGAACTTGAAAAAAACAGAGCAGGAATTCTTGATTCAGCGGGCAGAATCGGAAGGTCAGACTTTGAAAAACTGGCAAAGCAAATGGAGGAACGTCAGTACATCTATTATAAAGTTAAATCAGGGAATAGTCTTGGCTCCATCGCAGCAATCCATCGGGTAGGCATCAGTGACCTCAGGCAGTGGAACAATCTGAAGGGAAATATGATTCATCCCGGACAGTTACTGAAAATTATGCTCCCTCCCGGTAGATCTGCTCAGGTTGCAAAATCCTCTCCTCAGGCTGCACCAAAGCCTGCTTCAGGCTCCTTATACGAAGTTCAGTCCGGCGATACGTTGTGGAGCATTGCAAAAAAATTTGAAGGACTAACCACTGAAAAACTGATCAGCCTCAATAATCTCTCAAACAGTAAAATCACCCCGGGACAGAAGCTTCTGGTTAAATAGGCCCCTTCCTGCTACTTTTTTTGCAATTTTGAGGCTGAATTACCTCCAGCCATGCTCAACAGGTTCTGTTTAGTTCTGATTTTTTTAACCTTAGTTTCCTGCTCAGAAATCAGCAGGGGAAAACCCGAAGCAATCGGGTTACCCGGCAGGATTAATATCATAATTACCGGTGAACTTAAAGGCTCAGTAGGAAAGATCCTTGATTCATTGCTCACAGCAGAACTGGAGGTTACTCCGCGTGATGAATCCTTATTCAATATTAAATTCGTTGAACCCGATGCCATTAACAGATCCCATAAGTCTATGCGGAATCTTATTGTGGCTTTCACTTTTTCAGATCGCAGCGCCGATGCAGGTAAAGTTAAATCACTTATAACCACGGCGTCGCTTGAAAAACTTCAGGCAGACACTTCGGCTTTTGTTATCACACAATCTGATACATGGGCCAGGGGACAAGATGTGATGTACCTGTTTTCAGATTCACCGGAAAAACTTGCCGCGAAAATCCTGAAGCAAAGCAACAGACTGGTTTCATTCTTTAATGAAAAAGAAAAAGAACGCCTCCGCAAAGGCATTATAAAATCAAATGCCAATAAGGCACTTGCTGAAAGTATTCTGGATAAAAACGGATATTCAATACGCATCCCTTTCGGCTATCAGCTTGCTGATCAACAGGAAGATTTTTTATGGCTCAGGCAAATCAATCCGCTTGACGATAAAGACATCTGGATAGCAAGAAAAAAATTTACAGGCCTTGAAGAATTTAATAAAGAGCGGCTCATTCGGTTCAGAAATGAAGTTTGCCGGAAATATCTTTTTGAAGATCCTGAAAAATCTGACACCTATCTGGTAACTGAAACTTCGGTTCCCTACAAGCCTGTACTTACCAGAACCATAAATTTCAATGGAAAATATGCTGTTGAAATGAAGGGGCTCTGGAAAACAAACATTCCGAGTATGGGCGGTCCATTCATCGGTTATGCGTTTGTGGATGAGGCGTCAGGTTATTTCTACTACATAGAAGGATTTGTTTTCAGTCCATCAAAACCTCAGCGGGAAATTCTCAGGGAGCTCGATGTTATCCTAAGCACTTTTTCCTTGCCTGAGAAGACAGAGAAGGCGGACAAAAAAATCTCCTGAACTTTTACCGAGATGCTTTCTGCACGGCCGGCAGCCGTGGCATTTCGGGCTATTAATCGTAACTTACCATCTTAATCAACAGCTACCCACATGTCTGTTAAATTCAAAAAAGAAGATGCCCTTCAATATCATATGGAAGGGCAACCCGGAAAAATTGAAGTTGTACCCACCAAAGTATTAAGCACTCAGCTTGATCTGGCGCTGGCCTATTCTCCCGGAGTTGCAGAACCTTGTAAGGAAATTCACGCGAACCCGGCAGAAGTTTACAAATACACCTCTAAAGGAAATCTCGTAGCTGTAATATCCAACGGCACTGCAGTGCTTGGTCTGGGGGATATCGGACCCGAGGCATCAAAACCTGTGATGGAAGGTAAAGGGGTGTTATTTAAAAAATTTGCAGGCATAGATGTTTTTGACATTGAGATCAATGAAAAGGATCCGGAGGCATTCATCAAAATCGTCAAATCGCTCGAACCTACCTTCGGCGGGGTGAATCTTGAGGATATCAAAGCACCGGAATGTTTCAGAATTGAAACCGAGCTGAGGGAAAAGATGAGCATTCCCATTATGCATGACGATCAGCACGGCACTGCCATCGTCAGTGCAGCTGCACTGTTGAATGCACTGGAGATCAACGGAAAAAAAATTGAGGACATTGTAGTGGTGGTCAACGGTGCAGGAGCCGCTGCTGTTTCCTGCACACGACTGTATATAGCGCTGGGGCTTAAGCCTGAAAATGTTATTATGTGTGACAGCAAAGGCGTTTTGAATAAAAGCCGAACAGATCTCGACGATATTAAAAAGGAATTTATAACTGAGAGAAAAGTTAATTCCCTGCAGGAAGCAATGCGTGGCGCTGATGTTTTTGTAGGGCTCTCCAAGGCTGATGTCATAACGCCGGAAGATCTGCTGGCGATGGCTGCACATCCAATCGTGTTTGCATTAGCCAATCCTAATCCTGAAATAAATTATGAACTCGCCTGCAGAACAAGAGAGGATATTATAATGGCTACAGGCCGCAGTGACCATCCCAATCAGGTAAACAATGTGCTCGGTTTCCCCTACATCTTCAGGGGGGCTCTTGATGTAAGGGCCACAGGTATCAATGAGGCTATGAAACTGGCCGCGGTAAAGGCACTTGCAAAACTTGCTAAAGAGCCTGTGCCGGATATGGTATTCAGAACCTACGGAACTGACAGTATTGCATTTGGTAAAGATTATCTGATCCCCAAACCACTTGATCCCAGACTGATCACGACAGTCGCGCCGGCCGTTGCAAAGGCAGCGATTGAAAGCGGAGTGGCCAAAGCAGATATATCAGACTGGAGAGCTTATGAACAGGAACTGCTGAACAGAATCGGCATCAATCAGAAATTATCCGCTCAGCTCATTGGCCGTGCCATGAAAGACCCCAAGCGGATAGTATTTGCAAACGCTGATAATTATAAAATTCTTAAAGCAGCCCAGGAAATAAGAGACGGAAAAATCGGATACCCTATCCTTCTGGGCAACAAACAAAAGATCAAAGCTCTTGCGGAGCAACATACCCTTGATCTGGAAAGTATTGTTCTGATTGATCCGTCGGAGGAAAATGAAAAACTTAAAGATTATTCCGAAAGGCTGTATCAGAAAAGGCAACGGAAAGGAATGACCCATATGGAGGCAGCCGGCCATATGCTGAACCATAACTACTTCGGCGTAATGATGGTGGAAGTCGGTGATGCCGATGCATTTATAAGCGGACTGACCAGTGACTACAGCCAGGCTATTTCGCCTGCACTCAAAGTTATAGGCATGGCACCCGGGGTTAAGCGTGTTGCAGGAATGTATATCATCATGCATAAAAAAGGAAATTACTTCTTTGCAGATGCAACAGTTAATGTAAATCCAACCGCAGAAGATTTGCTTGAGATCATCCGGGTAGCAACCAGAGGTGTCAGATTCTTCGATACAGAGCCAAGAGTAGCTGTTTTGTCCTATTCAAATTTTGGTTCAAGCAAGGGCGATATTCCTGAAAAGACGCGTAAAGCAGTTCAGCTTGCCAAGGAGCAATTACCTGACCTGATTATTGAAGGAGACATCCAGGCAAATGTCGCGCTGAATACCGCCTTGCAAAAAGAAGAATATCCTTTCAGTTCTCTTGCCGAGAAAGGAGCAAATACTTTAATCTTTCCAAACCTTGAGTCAGGAAACATCGCATATAAACTGATGATGGAGATGGGCGGTGCAGAAGCCATAGGTCCCATTCTGCTTGGTATGAAGAGACCTGTTCATATTTTACAGGTTGGAAGTTCCATCCGGGAGATTGTGAATATGGCAGCCATTGCAGTGGTGGATGCACAGCGTTATGAGAAAAATCTTTTCGGTGAAACAAATGAAGTCAAGCTGAAGATAAAATGATTGCTTATCTCAGAGGTCGTCTTATTCAAAAAGAGCCTGCATTTGTTATAATTGACGTAAATGGTATCGGCTATCATGTTCTTATCTCACTTACAACCTATTCAGAAATAAAGGATCGGGAGGATCTCACATTACAGACCGTACTTATTGTAAGGGAAGATGCTCATTTACTTTACGGGTTTTCATCAGGTTCTGAAAAAAGTATGTTCCAGCAACTAATTTCTGTGAACGGAATTGGTCCCGGCACAGCCATGATGGTGTTGTCGTCTATGAATCCCTCTGATCTGAAAAAAGCCATTCTGAAGGAAGAAGTCCATACACTACAATCTGTTAAAGGCATTGGCTCAAAAACCGCCCAGCGCCTGATACTTGAGCTCAAAGACAAAATTCGTCGCGAAGGTGAAGATTCAGGTGAGCCCGGCACTGCATCAACGCCGCACAATACAATTCGTAATGAAGCGTTATCAGCCCTAATGACTTTAGGTATTTCAAGGCCGGCTGCAGAAAAAAGCATTGATGCAATTCTCAAAAAGTCAGGAAATACGCTTAGTTTGGAAGATTTGGTGAAATTTGCCTTAAAAAACGCCTAACCTACGTTTGAGTACACGCCGGTTTATTTTTTGGTTCATTCCTTTAACAGGAATGATGATGGTTCTGTTGCCCCTGGGTATCAGCGCTCAGGTTACAGCCGGAGTTCAGGGAAAAGACACTACCCGGACAACAGTGTCCATTTCAAGCGATTCAGTTGAACGGAAAAAATATCCCTGGAGGCCTAATTTTCGCTTCCGCGACCGTTACGGAGACCCTTTTTCAAACTATACCACGGTTTCACCTTTTTTCCTAAAAGACCCGGAGACCATAAAGTCAACCGTTGAGCTGGATACAGGCCTGCGATTTAATATTTCTGAAATGAATGGTATCCGCCCCTTCCGGACTCCATCGCTGATGAACTTCAGTGAGTATGACCGGTTTCAGGATGTGCAGATGCGAAAAGAATATTTCAAATCAAAAAGTAAAAGTCTTGACGGCGAAAGCTCAGTGAGTGGCCGGGGCCTTATTCCAAAACTTTATATGAGTCCGGCATTGGACCGGATCTTTGGCGGCAGTTATGTGGAGCTTGTACCAAGAGGTTTTGTAACACTTGATTTCGGCGGATCCTGGCAGAAAGTACAAAATCCGGCAATACCCATCAGACAGCAACGCAATGGTGGTTTTGATTTCAATCAGCAAATGAACTTGTCTGTTCAGGGCAAAATCGGAGAGAAACTTAAAGTGTCCACAAATTTTGATAACAACAATTCCTTTGATTTTCAAAATCAGATGAAGATTGAATACACAGGCTTCAAAGAAGATATTCTGAAAAAACTTGAAATTGGTAATGTGGGGCTTCCTTTGAATAACAGCCTGATCACGGGAGCTCAAAACCTTTTTGGTATCAAAGCTCAGATGCAGTTCGGAAAGCTTTATATGACTTCAATTGTTACCACCCAGCGTGGCAAACAACAAAGCATCAATCTGGGAGGCAGCACAAATGGTACTTCTCAGGGAAGGCCATTCGAAATTCAGGCCTCCAACTACGATGAGAACAGAAACTTTTTCCTGGGACAGTTTTTCAGGGACAACTTTGAAGGATGGCTGAGTACGCTGCCTCAGATTACAAGTGGTGTAAACATCACCCGCGTTGAGGTTTATTTACTGAACCGGAATAATGACACCCAGACACTTCGCGACATCGTCGGCATTCAGGACATGGGTGAGTCTGATAAAATTTACCGCAAAGATCTTTTTGCCTCAGCAGCAGGAAACCGTGCTCCAACCAATAATGCATCAAATAATCTGTTCCAGGATTTTCTGACCGGGATTGACCGGAATTCTGAGACCATCAGTGCGACATTAAATGGGAAAGGACTTTCATCAGGCACAGATTTTGAAAAAATTACCAGTGCAAGAAAACTTGCTGCAACGGAATTTACTGTAAACCGTCAGCTCGGATACATCACGCTGCAGAGAAAATTACAGAATGATGAAGCGCTGGCAGTTGCGTTTGAATACACCTACAACGGAAGGGTTTATAAAGTGGGTGAACTGTCAGAGGATTATGCAGATATAGATGACAGGGATGTTGTGTTTTTGAAACTTCTCAGGCCAAGAAAAATAGCCATCAAGGATAAAGCAGGAAAAATTCTCCCGACCTGGAATCTGATGATGAAGAACGTGTATAATCTTAACGTATCTCAACTTACCCGGGAAAATTTTCAGCTGAGAGTTATTTATCGTGATGACCGCACAGGAAAAGATAACCCTCAGCTTCAGGATGGTGAAATCAGCAGAACGCGTCAGCTCATTCAGGTATTCGGATTGGACCGGCTCAATCCATATAATGACCCACAGCCCGATGGAAACTTCGACTTTGTGGAAGGCATCACCATAAATACGGAAACAGGGCTGATTGTTTTTCCATACCTGGAACCATTTAATTCTGCCCTGAGAAAACTATTTAACCTTGAAAACAACTCCAACACTCGGGACTTCCTGCTTAATAAATATTTATATGATACATTGTACAGGACTACCAAGGCAGAAGCCGAACTGGTAGCAACAAAAAATAAATTTTTCCTCGTCGGTGAATTCAAAGCAGGCTCAGGTAAGGAAATAATCATTCAGGGTTTTAACATCACCCAGGGTTCCGTAAAAGTGTATGCCGGCGGAACACCGCTCATTGAAGGCAGAGATTACACTATTGACTACACCTTCGGAAAGGTAACGATCCTTAATGACGGAGTTTTAAGTTCAGGAAAGGATATCAACATAACCTACGAACAGCAGGATCCTTTTGCATTTCAAACCAGGTCGTTGCTTGGCACACGCCTGGACTACAAACTAAGCGAAGACATCAATATCGGATCTACACTTCTTTATTATAACGAGAGGCCGCTTATAACCCGAAACCTCATTGGTACCGAGCCGGCAAGAAACCTTCAATACGGCCTTGATCTGAATCTGAGAAAAGACTCAAGGGTACTAACAAAAATTGTTGATGCCTTGCCATTTCTTGAAACAAAGGAAACTTCCAGCATCAGCCTGAATGCTGAATTCGCACAGTTACTGCCGGGCACATCCAATGTTGTGGACGGCGACGGAACATCATTCATTGATGATTTTGAAAATACCGCAACTCCTTACAGTCTGATGTCGCCGCTTGGATGGAAACTTGCCGCCACTCCCAAGGAGCCGGCATTTGATGAAGCAACAGGCTTCGGATTAAATGACCTTGGAGCGGGATACAGGAGAGGCAGACTATCCTGGTACACCATTGATAACCTTTGGTACAGGGAGCTGAGCCGATTCAAGCCTGATTATCTGAGCACGGAAGTTGTAAATCTGAATCACTATACAAGAGCTGTTCAGCAGCAGGAGATTTTTCCGGGTCGTGATCGTCAGATTGGTAATTTCTATGAACCTGTTCTTGATCTCGCATTTTATCCGGCTGAACGGGGACCCTATAACTATAACGCCTCAGCAGCAGATTTAACACCGGACGGATATTTCAGGAATCCGGAAAAAAACTGGGCAGGCATTACCTCGGCCATCAGGAATGAAGTGGACTGGGATAAGGCCAATGTGGAATACATTGAATTCTGGATGCTGGATCCTTTCATCGACGATTCGAAAAGTCTGATTGACGACGGCATCAACCCTCCAAAAGCAAATACGACAGGAGGTAAACTCATATTCCATATGGGAAGTATTTCAGAAGATGTGATGCGTGACGGGAAACATGCTTTTGAAAACGGACTTCCGGCGAACGGTGACCTGACTGCAGGTGAAACCTCCGAAAATGAATGGGGTTATGTAACTACCAGGCAATACCTGAATAACGCTTTTGATATCTCTGCAACATCCAGGAAAAATCAGGATGTCGGACTTGACGGCGCAGGAAACGAGCAGGAAAAAATAAAATTTACGGATTACCTCAATGAATTACCTCCGGCTGTCAGGCAAAAAGCTGAAGCAGATCCATCCGGAGATGATTTTAAATACACCCTTGGAAATGAACTTGATTCAAAAAGGGCGGGACTGCTTGAGCGATACAAATATTTCATGGGAATGGAGAATAATTCTCCGGTCAGCAGTAACGAAGACGCCTTCCCCAGGTCCAACTATACCACTCCGGACAATGAAGACCTGAATCAGGATAATACACTCAGTGACCTTGAAGAATATTATATCTATTCAATGGATTTGAAACCGGGAACACTTTCCGTGGGAAATAAATTCATTGTAGATGCCATCAGGCCAAGTGCGAGCACGCTGCCGCCGGATGTAAATCCTGAAAACTGGTATCTGATTCGTATTCCTGTAAGACAATTTGAAGGTAAGGTCGGCGACATCAATGGGTTCAAATCAATACGGTACATCCGAACCATTTTAACAGGGTTCAAGGAACCAATTGTTTTACGACTTGCAAATTTCAGGGCAGTGGGTAACCGGTGGAGAAGATATACTGCGAACCTTGAAGATGCGCGCTTCGGAGAACCTCTTGAGCCAAACCTGGATAATTTTTCTGTTTCCGTGGTAAACGTTGAAGAGAACAGTTATCCGAGCGACAACAAGCCTCCCTATGTGGAACCTCTTCGAAGAGACCGTGACAACACTTCTACAGTTGCACGAAGGCTGAATGAGCAGGCAGTCCAGTTATGCATTGATGAACTTCAGGACGGAGATGCTCGGGCAATCTATAAAAATGTATCCTTTGATTTCTTCAATTATGGAAGACTGAAAATGTTCATGAGTGCCTTTGGTGAACAGGGCCTTCGTGATGGCAGCCTGAAAGCATTCATCCGCCTGGGTACTGATTTTGATCAGAATTATTATGAAGTAGAAATTCCTCTGAAAATCATTGATCCCCTGGATCCGAATGTGCGGGCAGGAAACCGCGAAGCAATATGGCCTGAAGAAAATCAGATAGATATGGTGCTGGATGAGCTCTATGGTCTGAAGGCTGCGCGTGACAGGGAATCATTTCCGCTTGGAGAACTTTACCCGAAGCAGGGACCTAAACTGGTAGATGGAAGACAAGGCATCAGAATGCTGGGCAGACCTGATCTGAGTCAGGTAAGAGTTCTGATGATCGGAGTCAGAAATCCTACCTCAACAGATAAAAAAGACTTTAATGTTTGTCTGTGGGCAAACGAAATGAGGCTTACGGATTTTGACCGCACAGCAGGCTGGGCAATGAATGCGGTTTTGAATACCAAGCTGGCTGACCTGGGTAATGTGAGTGGATCATTCAAACATATATCTTTCGGATACGGTGGTGTGCAGTCAAAAATTTCTGAACGTGCAAGAGGTGAAACAAACGCATATGATGTTTCACTGAATATGAATCTTGACAAGCTTTTACCCAAGTGGACCGGATTGAAGTTGCCTGTATTTGCAAGCTATGAGAAAACGATGCTCAGCCCGAATTTTGATCCGGCCAATCCGGACCTTCGAATCGCGGCAGCATTTAAATCTTTTAACACTGATGCAGAGAAAAAGGCCTATCTGGATCTGATACAGGATGTAAGTACCCGAAGAAGTATCAACTTCACCAATGTGAGAAGGGTGAAAGTCAATCCTAAAGCGGAAAGTCACATCTGGGATATAGAAAACTTTGCATTCACTTATGCCTACAGCGAGGCCACGAGAACAAATTTTAACCTTATTGAAAATACCCAGCGAAATATCCGTGGCGGAGTAGCCTGGCAATACAATTCAAAATTTGAAGGATTTTCACCATTCAAAGAGGCCGGCTGGGCAAAACCAAAAAGTCTGCAGTTCATACGGGATTTTAATTTCAATCCGGTACCACAGAGTATATCAGTGCGGGCGGATCTCGATCGTGCATTCAACAAAATCATTTACAGAAACGCCAGCACCGATGCTTCCAGCACCCTTCCAAACTATCAGAAATATTTTGTGTTCAACCGAAACTATGCTGTTAAATGGAATCTTACCCGTGCACTCGGCCTGGATTACACGGCACGCGTAGCCGCCATCATTGATGAACCGGATGGCGACATAAATACCGACTCTTTGAAACAGGTCCTTAAGGACAACCTTAAAAAACTCGGCCGGATGAAAAATTTTGAACAGAATATTACTGCCAATTATGTGTTGCCTTTTGAAAAATTCCCTTCCTTAAACTGGATTGGCGCTGACTACCGCCATAATCTCGGATATTCCTGGAGGGCCGGTCCGCTTGAAAAGGTTGATACCTTGCTTCTTGGAAACATCATTCAGAATAATGTAGACAGAGCCCTGACAGGAAAAATTGATTTTCTGAAACTTTACAACAAGTCAAAGTTCCTGAAAGCCGCGAATACTCCTAAGCGAAGGCTTACTCCTGCAGAAATTGCAAAGCAGGCAAAAGCGAAACCGGATACAACTAAAAAACCTCCTGAACTTGGTGGCCTGAAAAGTCTTACCAGACTGCTGATGTCGGTAAGAAGCATCAATGGTACTTATAATGTAAGTCAGGGAACGATTCTTCCCGGATTTACTCCGTCCCCTTACCTACTTGGAATGGATAAAGGATACGCAGCACCCGGTTGGGATTTTATTCTGGGCGGGCAGGATCCGAATATTCGTTTCAGAGCAAAAGATAATGGGTGGCTGACCCAAAATCCCAGACTAACACAGCCATTCAGCCAGACCAGAAATAAGGACATCACCTTAAGAGCCAATGTGGAGCCGGCGAATGACCTGCGGATTCAAATGGATATGAAAAAATCTTCCATGGCCTCGTTTCAGGAAATTTTCAGATATGATCTTGAATCGGAAGGGTTTGTCTCTCAAAGTCCAAGCCTGACGGGATCATACAAAATTACGACCATCTCCATCCGCACAGCATTCAGAAACAACACAAGTTTAAATTCAACTGTCTTCAGGGAGTTTGAAAACAGCATCAAAACCATGCAGGAAAGGTTTAATCAGATTACCGGAAATTCATATGAGTTGAAAAGTCAGGATGTTGTGATACCTGCCTTCATTGCTGCGTATACAGGAAAGTCTGCGCAAACCGGCAGCTTGTCTCCCTTTCCGGGATTACCGCTCCCCAACTGGCGGCTGGATTATAACGGCCTTTCAAAGCTTGAATTATTCAAAAGTATTTTTCAGTCAGTAACCCTGACACATGCTTACAGTTCCAATTACTCTGTGATCAATTACAACAACTCACTTGAGTACACCTCAGTCGGAATCAATCAACCTGTTGAAAAATACAATAGTGCAAGTTTTGCATCACAGCGCAACGACCAGGGTAAACTGATACCCCAGTATGTAATCGGTCAGGTTATGATTTCCGAAACCTTTGCACCATTAATCGGTGTCAATGTAAGGACTCAGAGTAAGATGAGTATTCGTTTTGAATATAAAACCAAACGCGATCTGGCCCTTAATATTTCAAATGCTCAGGTCACTGAACTGAACAGTAAGGACTGGTCGGCGGAGGTAGGATTTACTAAAAACAACTTCAAACTTCCGTTCAAAGACCGAGGCAGAGTTGTAACAGTAAAAAATGATATGACCTTCAGATTGAACGTCAGCGTTACGAATAACCAGACCATTCAGAGAAAGATTGAGGATGTTAACACGGTAACCAACGGAAATTACAATTTCCAGCTTCGCC